>OICI01000204.1_pt1 | contig 20959 bp, 11 predicted proteins | sample 1581261 | NCBI WGS metagenome assembly OICI01 (sample SAMEA3882520, study PRJEB24775) | human gut metagenome | biome: human-associated habitat; feature: intestine environment; material: feces | place: Netherlands | collected 2009/2010 | reverse complement strand
ACCTACATGAAGGCTGTCTGCTGTCGGGTCGAATCCGATATAGAATGTAGCCTTTCCATTATTTACAAGTTCTTTGATTCTCTCTTCATCTGTTACCTGGGCGATCAGGCCTCTTGCCTGAAGTTCTTCATAAATTCCCATCTTTCTTCTCCTTTTCTTTTTTATATTTCTGTAATCTCTACAGAATGTTCATAACATGTTGTTGAGCACAAGTACCGTGCCCCCTAACACTACAACGCATCATTCAGCATCAGATTATTTTGTATTAAAAAAGTCCTTACTGCATGACGCAATAAGGACGATCTATCACCGTGGTACCACCTTAATTCACTGACAAGATATCTGTCAGTCTCATTCGTGCAATAACGAGCACAACTCCGTCACAGCCTACTCTCTGTCTGATCTGCTGTCCATATCAATCGTTGAACTTTCATCATCAGATTTCGGTGTGAAGCTCCGGGATGTATTCGCAGTCAGTCATCTACGCGCCTCTCATCAGCCGGCAGCTTTCTGTGTGTCTGTTCTGTCTGTTACTTGTTCCCTTCACAGCCTTCCATATATAACTTCTATATAAGAGTCAGAATAAACTCTCGTAGTCTTGATGATAGACTATTGTAATCCTTTTGTCAAGTGGTCTTGTATATATAACAAAGAATGTGCCTTGGCACATTCTGGCGCCTGCGGCGGTCGCTTGCGACACCTACCTTGTACGCCGCAGTGCGCATCCCTAGCGGAGCGTTTTTATATATTAGGAAAGAACTTTCCTAATATATAAAAACGGAAGTGTCCCCGGCTCTTCGCCGATTCCACTTCCGCTTTTGAAAAGGGATTATTAATGTGTGTGTTATCCGTATTCTTTCACATCATTATCCCGGATAACCTAATTATCATTTAAACTTATTTGCAAAGTTTCTTGAACTCGTCAGCTACAAACTGAACTTTTGTTCCAATGATTACCTGAACGTCTTTCTGAGATGGACGAACAACACCTGCAACACCTGCAGATTTGATCTTCTTCTCATCAACCTTTGTGTAATCTTTGATTACAAGACGAAGTCTTGTGATACAGTTGTCGACAGACTCTACGTTATCTTTTCCACCAACACCCTCAAGAACGATCTTAGCTACTGTTGTGAAGTCATCGTTTGCAAGAACAACTTTTGTTTCATCATCATCGTCATCTTCACGACCTGGTGTCTTCAGATCGAATTTAACGATTGCGAAACGGAATACAACGTAGAATACGATGAAAGCTGCGATTCCAAGAGGAATGATGAGCCATGTCTTTGCTGCAGCCGGAAGTGAAGATGAGAATAATAAATCCATCGCACCGGCTGAGAATGAGAAGCCTGCTCTAAATCCAAGAGCTACTGTAATCATTGTGAAAATACCATAAAGTAAAGCATAAATCACATAGAGAACAGGAGCAAGGAACATAAATGCAAACTCGAAAGGCTCTGTAACACCACAGATGAATGCACAGATAGCTGCAGAAGCAAGGATACCGATGGCAGCCTTTTTCTTAGCAGGCTTTGCGCACTTAACCATAGCAAGTGCTGCACCAGGAATACCAAACATCATACATGGGAAGAAACCTGACATGTACATTCCGAGGCTCCATGAAACATCCTTTGATGTCTCGCCTGCCCAGAAATGTTTGAGGTCTCCAAGTCCGATAGTATCGAACCAGAATACATTGTTTAATGCGTGGTGTAATCCTGTAGGAATTAACAGACGGTTCAGGAATGCATAGATACCTGCACCGACTACATCAAAACCAACGATTGCTTTACCGATAGATACAAGAGCACCGAAAAGTAATGGCCATACAAACAGTAATACTACAGATACAAGGATTGAAACAACACCTGCGATAATTGCTACGCAACGCTTGCCACTGAAGAATGACAGCCAGTCAGGAAGCTTTGTATCCTTAAATCTGTTGTAACACAAAGAACCAATAATACCGGCCAAGATACCAATAAATGGGTTTTGAATCTTGTCGAATGCAAGTGTCTTTGTAGCGCTGTCAGCGATAGATGGCATGATTGTGGTAACAAAGCCTGTAGACAGGAGTGTTGTCATCATCAGCCATGAAGCTAAAGCTGCAATACCGCCAGTACCGTCGTTCTTATCCGACATACCGACACCAACGCCGATTACAAAAAGGATGGCCATGTTGTCAATCAAAGCGCCCCCTGCTTTAACTAAAAACAGACCTATTAAATTACGTACACCCTCGATGTCACCACCCTGCATGGTTGCAGGACATAAATAATATCCAATACCCATGAGGATACCACAGATAGGAAGTACTGCTACGGGAAGCATTAAAGCTTTACCCAGTTTTTGAAGAAATTTCATAAATTTCCCCTCCTTTACATTATGTATACTAAACTGGAGATACTCCAATAAAGTTCGTTATTATTATACAAATCTACGCGAGACTTAAAATCTCATCACCGGCGGATACATTTCCCTCTTTGAGCATCTTTATCTCACTATAATCAGCAGTGTTGCCAATTAAAACCGGAGTAATGACATTAAGATCTGCTGCCTTAATCTGCTTCAGGTCAGCCTCCATCAAAAGGTCACCCTTCTTCACCTGATCACCAACGGAAATATGTGATGTAAAAGGATCACCCTTTAGTGTCACTGTATCCAGACCAATGTGCAAAAGCAGCTCGACTCCCTGAGTGGTCGTCATGGTAAAAGCATGAAGCGTATCAAATACAGCTGTCACCTCGCCATCCGCCGGAGCGTAAAACCTGCCCTCAGAAGGAATCACGGCCACGCCGTCTCCCAATATCTTCTCAGAAAAAGTAGGATCCGGAACCTCTGTAATAGGAACCACTCTGCCGTTGCACGGAGAACAGATCACCTTTCCCTTTGACTTATTCTTAAAAAAACCTAACATGATATCTCCTTTCCGTCGATATACACACTCACAATATCCAAATCATCATTGAGAAGCACAAAATCTGCTCTCTTTCCTGCAGAAATGCTGCCTGCTTCATCATAGATGCCAATCTCCTTAGCCGGATTGGCTGTAGCACACATAATTGCCTCCTCAAGCGGAATACCTGCCTGCCTTACTGTGAAACGCATACAATCCATCAGATTGGTTGCCGAGCCGGCAATTGTCCCATCATGAAGTGTGGCAAGCGGACCTCTGACCGTCACTGCCTGTCCACCGAGTGTATACTCTCCATCCTCAAGCCCTGTGGCTCTCATGCTGTCACTTATTAAAATCATGCGCTTCGCACCAAACATGGCAAATGTCGCCCTGATAACCGACGGATGAATATGCACTCCGTCACAAATGAGCTCCGCATGACACTTTTCTGAATCTCTCACAGCCCCGATAACTCCGGGATTCCTGTGATGAAGCGGTGGCATCGCATTATACAAATGTGTGGCATGGCTTGCACCATGCTCAATAGCCTCTACCGCTGTGTCATAATCAGCCGCTGTGTGTGCTATTGAAACCACAACACTTCCTCTTACCCTGTCTATAAAATCAATCGCGCCCGGCTCCTCCGGAGCAATATCTACAAGCTTTATCAAGCCATTGGCCGCATCCTGAAGCTCACAGAAATAATCATAATCACATCGCATGATATTCTCTGCCGCCTGTGCGCCCTTTTTAGAAGGACTGATAAAAGGTCCCTCCATATTGATACCTACAAGATGTGCACCACCATGATAAGTATAATCACCGGCATTTTTCATGACACTCAAAAGCTCATCCCTTTGAATGGTCATAGTAGCCGGACACACGCTCGTCACTCCGATAGAAGCCTCGTATGCTGTAATCACATCAAGTGCCTCTTTGGTGCCATCACACATATCAGCTCCCTTGCATCCATGAAAATGAATATCCACAAGACCCGGTATCATGATAAGACCTGATGCATCTATAATCTCCTGCGGTGCGCTGTCATTAGCCGCGTCCGTGTCAGCTGTTCTCTTCAAAACACTGTCAAAACGGCCATCCTTAACGACAACATCACCTTGCATAAAGCTGCCATCCTCTGTAAATACCCTTGCATTTTTTATTATCATATACATGCACCTTCTCAACTAAAAAATATCTACAAGCAACTCAGTGCAGCCTCATCCGCTACAAGCGTAACATCATTGTGCAGCTGTAATACAGAAGCCGGCACCTGTGGTGTAATCGGTCCAAAGAAAGCCTTGTGCACAATCTCTGCCTTATCCTCACCACTTGCAACAATAAGAATCTTCTTAGCCTGCATGATGGTCTTGATGCCCATCGTATAAGCCTGCTTCGGAACATCATCAGCCGATGCAAAGAAGCGCTTATTGGCCTCAATAGTAGACTCTGTCAGATTCACACAGTGTACCTGCTTGTCAAAAGACTCGCCCGGCTCATTAAAACCGATATGACCATTGTGTCCGATACCAAGAAGCTGTAAATCAACACCGCCAAGAGACTGAATCAGCTCTGTATAGCGCTTGCACTCCTTCTGAGAATCCGGCTCCATGCCGTTTGGCAGATGAGTATTCTCAACCGGAATATTCACATGATCAAACAAATTCTGATGCATAAAATAATAGTAGCTCTGGTCATTCTCACGACTTAGTCCCTTGTACTCATCAAGGTTCACCGTCATAACCTCTGAGAAGTCCAAATCCCCCTTCTTGAACCACTCAACGAGCTGCTTATACAAGCCGATAGGTGTAGAGCCTGTAGCCAGTCCCAATACACAATTAGGCTTCATAATCACCTGTGCCGATACGATATTTGCAGCCTTTCTGCTCATATCTGCATAATCCTTAGCATGATATATTCTCATGAAAAATCCCCCCAATTCGTAAAATATACCCAATACTATCTGCACAACCTTCAAATGTGTTGCTTGATTGCATATATGCATTTTACCTTATATAGGACATTTTGTCCAGTACTTTTTGTCATATTTTGCACATTTTATAAAAAAAATATTAAATTTTAATGCGGTGAAGTGGTAAAATTGCATAAAAATTCACTTCAAGAGAGTTCTTTCACCGTACATGAATATTGCTTGCTTTTCTTAGTTATAGTTCAAAGTTAAGATTAATTACATTACAGAACAATAACCCTTATAGTATCATCTCCAAGAGTAAAAAATAATCCAATAGACTTGTTAACCATCGTTCTTTCATACTCTTTTTGAGAACACATAGCATATAAGGTAACATTATCATCAATTTTTGCAGCCACAAATCTATTTCTTGACCTATTGATTAAATCCTTGCTTTTCACAGACTGCTTTTCTGTAATTACAGCTCTTCGTACACTAAGCGAATCAATTTTAATATTTCTCAATTTTCTGATATTTTTCATACAAAGTATAGCTATATATATAAATAATACTACAAATAATATATCCCATATTATATCTACTGAAATACTATTCATAAACTCTTTTGTCAAATAAGATATCATTATTACTAACAGCAATAAGACTACCGCTAATAGGAAAACCCATTGTATAATCTTATTGTTTCTATATTTATATATACGATTCAACTCATCCTTTGATAATGCTGTTTTCTGTGTAAATTCTTTTTGTCTCATTCCCTTTTACTTCTAATCTTTGCAATACCTTATTGGTTTTTATTTTAAAAGATAATGCCATTCATACTGCATATTTTCAATATGTACCACTTTCACATCAACACATTCAAACTTCTTTTCATCAAAGATAGCATAATTAACTCCGCCCTCTGACAAGGTACTTTTATATCTAATGCCATCATATCCCAGATGCTTAACAAAATCGCAAATGTACTGTGTAGGGATGTAGTCGAGTACACTATCAAATCGCCTCATCGGCATAGCAACCTCGTTTCCGATTTTTCTGATAATATCTATATTGATGGCAAACCATGTCATGTCAAAATCAGGAACTGAAAATGGTCCAATTTTATCAAACATAGTCAGATCAACGATTCTAATATCTTTAACCAGATTGAACGTTCCAAGAGAAACACGGTCATTATCCCGAGCTCTGACTTCGTGAAATGACGTATCCGTATCACTAGCCAAATACAAACATTGAATTCCTTCTGAGTTTGTCCTTCCTGACGTTGTAAAAGCAATCGGCGGTGCTCCCATTTTTCTTTGAGGATAGCCTTCATCATAGCTTTTTTCGTCACATATTCTGGAGCGGTATAAATTCAACGCTCCTGCCTGAAAATCAAAAACCATGTTTTCAAGCAATATCTTAAGCTGCTTAAGGTTGAATTGCTGAGAATGGAATCTGTTGACATGCTTAATGTTATAACAAAAATCAGACCAGCTATATGTCTTTAATATACATTTCTGTTCCATTTCATCGGAAGAAAAGAGCTCTCTAATAGTCACTTTCTCATCAAATAATTCAGGCTCATCATTATATCTTTGCTGACAGATTGCACGAATAATCTCCCGTATCCTATCAGCATCAACAGAAAATACATTCCAGCTACATAAAAAAGTACTAATGTATGCAACTCTGTCATCAGCTTCATCAACTCCCATATATTTGGCAACAGTGAATACATCGATAAGCTCTTCAATGTATTCCTTTAAATAGAAATCCTTGTCTGTATCATACACAAAACAGTTGTCCCTACCTGTTATATCACATCTCCCCAGTTTCTGTGCGCTCTCAATCATATAGCAGAGCTGTTCATCTTTAAAACACTCTGAACCAATTTGCATATTTATTATTTTCCCCCTAAATAATCACTAACCAACTCCAAATGATGCATTATAGAATACTTCTTTACAGTTCCCAATCCAGGATATTTGCCACTATTATAGCAATCATAAAAGCCCTTCATTCCCAACGTACTTTGAACATTATGCCTATTGCACCACTCCACCAGCTTCTCAAGAGCTTCACCGAATTTACCTGCCGGATCCTCGATTCCGGTATTTGAATCAGAGACAAAATGATGGATTCGTAATGCTTTATTCTCATCAAAATATATTATGTGTATTGCCACAGCAACCGGGGCAAATCCTGACTCATTAAATTCTTCCCCCACAACTGAATAATCAGAAAACCCAACCAGATCATCTTCTTCAAAGTAAATATTATTGTCTGTAAAGAATTCATCCTCATTATCCAGATAATCAACGTTGCGAACCTTTTTGTTAAAACAATCCTCTAATAATACTTTTGAATCCGGAACCATTCTTTTAAATGCCCTATCATCCGGAATCAAAGTAAATCTAGGCAACACACCATCATAAACATCCAAAAAATCATTTAGGCTATCCCTGTCACGATTTATTATCAGTTTATTCTCTTTATCATTATTGTCCGCCAAAAACACAGCACTTTCTTTATTCATGATATAAGCTTTAATCACTTTATTGCAGTTTTCAAGTAAATCTAATAAACTATTTGCCAGTTTAGAATTTTCTGTTCTCAGCCCCGATAGTTTATCAACAAAATCCCCAACCTCCGGATTCATAACTACAGCTATTTCCCTGTCTCTGCTCACAAAAGCCTCTATCGTCTTAAGTAAAGTAGCCGTCGGCTTTACCGGCTCAATAATAGGAATGATTGAACTATTAATACAATCATTTTCAATTAATTCCCTCAAGGCAATCAATTCAAACTGCCGTCCACGTAAATAAGGAAAATACATTCTACACCCCTCCATATGCCTCATTTAAAAAAACATCAATCTTCTCGTAATCCTCTTCCTTTAAGCCCATAAAATAAGCCAAAAATTTCAATTCATAAGGAATATTATCATACTCATCCTTGATTATATTACTTCTTCTCTTTAATATCTTCAAAACCTCACTATAGGATTCATCTATAGGAAGCTGTACAAATAACTTCCTGCATTCATTATAATATCTAAAATCAGAAGTCTCCGGCAACGCCCCATATTTGTCCATAATGACATTCTCATACTCTGATTTTCTTAGTAATCTAAATAAAACACCAGTATCTAATGCTTCACAATATCTCTCTGGCCGTTGTATAGTCTTAAGCACTCCTGACTTTTGCAAAGCATATATACCTACCGGTTTACCGATATTCTGAATCCTTGTTCGCACAGCCTCTACATTATCATTATATGTAACTACAGCAACATGATCAAATGCCTTATAATAATCATTAATCTGATTCTCTAACCGCTCCAGATTATCTAACTCTGTCTTTATTTCGTAAACAACAGCCTTTCCATTAATAAGTACAAAATCCGCCTTAGAATTCGCAATCGGTATCTCTGTCAGAGCCGTTGTTGTATTTACGCTATGCACGCCCAAAAGCAGCTTATTTAACAATGTATTCTTATAAAAATACTCATTTCTATAGTCTTGCTTAAGAACATGGTACATTTCACTCACAAGCTGCTTATTATTCTTTCCTACCGGCTGATCAATATATCTATTAATAACCTGTATATATGTCTTGTCCTGTCCTTCGCTATAACAATGATAAAAGGTGTTTTTGGAGAAAAAATTATTCAAAATATTCGTTTTACTTTTTTTCACATCTCCACCTCAACAAAAATCCGCTACACTTTTCTATAGTATAACGGATTTGTATCAAAAAAACAATTTATATTTTACCTCTTTTCCCTATATGCATTTCTTGCACTATCTTCCCAATGTATTTAGTAAATATAATATTCCTCTAGGTCCATGCAGGATTGTAAGATACCCAGACCTGATAAATGTCCATGGGTAATAGTATAGCTAAAAACCCAAAATACTAGTAAGTTCCTGCAAAATTTACCATATCCACTGATTACGTACCTCGTTTGCCTCATCAGATGATTTACAAATCTCGCGCCATTTTTCCACACCCTTACCGCAATTTACTGTCTTCCAATCAAATAGTCTAAAAGCCAGAGCCGCACAAGCCTGTCGAAGCTCAATACAATGCTTAATATCTTTCATAGCAGCATTATCGTAGTTAATTAATTCTGCCAAAAAAAACAGTAATCTATCTATTCTTTCAATTCCAATAGTATCTATAACCGTATTCTTCGTATATACCAGATTATGTAATATCCATATAGCAGAAAGCAGTCCCGGTTCTTTCCTAAGCTCAATTAATTTGACTATCTTTTCAAGTATTTCACTAGCATACCACCATTTTCTTCAAGATAAAAGGAAAATCAGAAAAATAATCTAAAAAAACCACCATCCTCGGTATAGCGAATTTATAATAAGATAGAGGACATCTCTGTCCCCTATCTCCTAGCGCGATTATTCAATTTCCATCGAATACTGCTTTGCTGCTTCATTATAAAGATATAACGCCTTTACTACATTATTCAGCTTCGTATTAGAGTTTTGTGAATTTAGTGCCTTATACATATATGTCATTGCACTATACTTCTGATTTAGCTCTTTTCCATTCACGCTGATTTTAACGTTATATGTATCACCAAGCGATGAAATGCTAATATCGGGGACTCTTACACACATGATATTTCCATCATACTCCGGTGCAACATTTTGTCCATTTACACTCACATTTATGTTATTCGCCATATTTTGGTCATTAATGCTATAATACAGCTTCAAATCTGTACCGGAATTCAGGACAAGACTGCCGCCTATGAATGAAACGCCAATATTGTTGTTGAATACAGCATAATTATAGTCTTTTGAAACTGTTGTATTAGTTGTTAATACAGGATCATTGGTCTTATTATATAATCCCTTATTGGCAAGAGCATCTGTTTTTTCATTAAAGTAAGTCTGAACATATCCGCCATAGTTCAGCATTGCTTTTATAAGTGGTGCTGATGACTTGTATTCGCTGCTTTCTGGCTCAGCTAGTATTTTACTTGCATAGTCATAAACCGAATATGAATATGTCTGTCCTGTCCAGTCATTGCAATGAAGCACCGCATTTACCTTTTTGGTCATTTCAGCAGCATTAACTCTATACTTAAATGAATAACAGTCGGTTCCGTTGTAATTTACCTTGTCTGCGTCCTTAAGATATACACGTGTGGATTTTTTGCTGCCATCCGTGGTAAATTCGACATATATATTATCTTTATCTATCAGTAACGAATCTGACAGTAGCATAACAAAGTTCAGTCCGATATCATCACTCAGGCTTAGCGAAAGGCCTTTCAGTTCACCAGAATAATCATCTTCTATCTTTTTGCCACAAATGCTGCAAATATATTTTCCGGATTTTTCATCTTTTACCCAGTTATGTATTCCGTCTGCAGTAGTTTTATTCAAATCAATTGTTTTTGAATTGTTACCGTAATCGCTTTCTGAAAGTGAACCCGTCACTTCACAATACAAGGTTTTATCTGATATACAAGCATATTCATCTGCTGTCAACTCAACACTGACTGTACAAGTTTCCCCACTGTTTAAATGCTCTATCTCAGCTTCTTTTATTATATCATTTCCATTGCTATTAAAAGAAATAGCTATATTATCAACATTTTGATAGCCATTATTTTTCAATGTGCACTCAATATTGTAATCATCATTACACATATGCGTTACCTGCACATTGCATATTTCTATATCATTGTGTTTTATAACCGTTTCAGCCTTTGAATATATCTTTTTTCCATCAACAGACTGTATCTGAATATAGACGCTTTGCTCACCAAAATCTTTTGGAATGTGATATACTAATTTTTCTTCACGGGTTTCACCCACTTTAATACCTGTTGTTACTTTAGAATCCGCCAAAGTATTTCCGCTTTCATCATAAAGTACAACGTTATATGATGAAATATTTTCATTTCCGTTATTAGTTACATCATAATATAAGTCCAAATCCTTATCAGCCACTACATTATTCTCATCATAATATAAGTATGTTGATGCAAGCGAATAATTTTTTTCGCGTCCTATAACATTTAATAAATAGTTGCTTTCAGAAAGGTCTGAATTCAAAGTACACAAGGTTGTTGCAATATCTAAATTGCCATTTTCATCAATACATCCGTTGTAACTCTTTATATAGTCACTTTCAGACCTGTAGATTAAGGTATCTCCCACTGTTCCATCCGAAATATCTCCGCTGTATAGTGCTGAACTGTGATCCTCATTTATTATCTCGTAAACAAGCTTTGTGCTGTTGCCATTTGTGATAATCTTATAATCCGTACCATATGGTAATTGACATTCAGATATTTTATCTGCTTTTAAAGTATTTAAAATATCATTTTCAACATAATATATTTTATCTCCGACAGATACTAATTTAACCTCCTTTGAAAGAGATTTTAATAATTCATTGTTGCCATTATCTGATTTATACAGTTCATAGCACCCCTTGTCTGTGTTATATAATTCCAGATAAAGCCGGCTGCCTATATATTCATAATCAGAGATAAAACTGTTTTCTTCACAAATCATATTATCAGCCCATTCAGAGCCATTATTTACGGTATTCATAAGATTTAAAGTATCTGAATTGCCCGCGAGATAATCAGATGGATATTCCACATAAGTTACTTTTAGCTGACTATCATTCTTTGTAATTGTAAAATTATCTTCATATGAATTATTGTCATCTCTTACCTTTTCCGGAGTAGAAAAGGTACTGCCATCAAATTTGGTCACATACGGATCTATATTTCGTACAACATCCGAATATTCTGTGTCATCTCCAAAAATCATATTTCCTTTTTGGAAAACAACATATACAGTGTTATCGTTTTCTACATAATAAGAGAATTCTCCATCAAAGCAGCCATCATTACATACTTCTTCCGGCTTTGACCAGTTACTGCCATCATAAACAGAGTACATTAATGTGGTGCGGTTATTGTTACTTTTCTGCCTACTGTCATCAAGCCATAATAGTAATTTTCTATTGTTACTCAAAGATATCAGCCGGGCCTCATTCTGACTGTAAACATTTTGTTCGCTAAAATCAGTACCGGACAGCTTAGTACTCTGCGCTCCTACTATTCGTTCTGTGCCGGATGCCGTACACAGCATTTCATCTGTTGAATTATATGATGCGATTTCTGTATCATTATTATTTTTAAATTCCGGATATATCTGACAATCGAGATAATTCCAGGTATTATTGTAAACCTCTATAATTCCGGCAAGTGCTGTTGCCTTAAGTGAAATATCGCCTGTCATATCAACTGTAAATTTAGGATCAGTATTGGCTACTGTTGCTGAAAGCTCTGCATCTATCATGCCTTCAACTTTTGCAATAACCGGAATTTGTCCTGTTACCTTGGCTGATGCCTTGGCTGCAAGCTCCAGTGATGCAATAATTTCAGGAACATTATCATTTACCTGAACTTTGAGTGTGCCTTCTTCAGATACCCCCAAGCCTAATGATATATATACCCATGGAGCCACTACAGGAGAAGAGAATTTTGTATCAACAGATACTTTCTCAATTATTCCACCTTCCTTGAATGATAACCGGCTATCATCACTATATGAAAACTCCATAAAGCCGGTGATTTTCATATCTGCATTGACAAACATATCACACTTTAAATGATTTAGCTCTGATTTCATTTTTTCAAACCGGTTCCACGTTGTCCTTGAAGTTTTGGCATCAAAACCGGTCAGGTCTTTGTACATCTTTTTGACAGACTGATACTGCTGTCCCCATGATGTACTATTAACATTGGTTGTCTGTTTTATTTCCGACTTTCCATCTTTTGAAGCACCAAGTAACACCTTTACAGTCTTACTGTCTGTGTCAATAACTGCCTGATAATTCAAATTCGACAGAGGCATTCCTGCCGCAAAATCCATATTTAACGGTGTAAAAGTATACTTTTTATCTTTCATGGTAAAATCCATAGAAATACTGTCAATTTTACCATCAGCCCATTCTTGATCCTTTAATGTCTTATCTAAAAAAGTGTTTACTGCTTTTGCTGTTGCTTTAAGAGTTACAGAAGAATCAATACTTGTATCTTTAGGAAATATAACTTTATATGGTGTTAACTGATCATTATAAGTTCCATTTCCTACTCGTCCATAATAGTTTTTTCCCCAACAATATAAATTTTCATTTATCGTTATTGCAGAAGCTGTTTCACCATCTATAGAAAACTCTTTTACATTATCTAAAATTTTTACTGGTATTAGTTGCTCATAGTTATCATTACCATTTCCTACCTGTCCATAACTATTATCTCCCCAGCAATATAAATTTCCATTAGTTGTTATTGCTCCAGTTGTACGATTAAATACATAAATCTCTTTTACATTATCTAAGATTTTTACTGGTGTTAGTTGCATATAGTTATCATTGCCATTTCCCACTTGTCCATAATTATTATATCCCCAACAATATAATTCTCCATTTGTCATTACTGCTCTAGTTGTTTCATTATCTATACAAATCTTTTTTACATTATCTAAGATTTTTACTGGTGTTGACTGATCGCTGGTGTTACCATTTCCTACTTCACCACAATTATTTCTACCCCAACCATATAATTCTCCATTTATTGTTATTGCAAAGGATGTTTCCCCATTTGTAGAAAAATTTCTTACATTATCTAAGATTTTTACTGGTGTTGGCTGATGTGAATAATTGGGTCCATTTCCTACTTGTCCAAAAGTATTGTTTCCCCAACAATATAACTCACCATTTATTGTTATTGCAGCAGATTCAAAAACTTCTTTAACATTATTTAATATTTTAATCGGAGTTAACTGATCATAATAATTACCCTTTCCCACTTCACCATAATAATTATCTCCCCAGCAATATAAATCTCCATTTTCTTTTATTGCGGCAGCTGTATCGTCATTCCATAGAAATTTTTTTACATTGTCTAATATTTTAACAGGGAGTTGTTGTGTGTCGCGGGTACCATTTCCCACCTCTCCGTCAGTATTTAAGCCCCAGCAATATAAATCCCCATTGTTTGTTATTGCAGCACTATTTGTATATGACGGATAAAATGATTCTATTTTCACACCATTATTGATACTTTCTTTATTTTCTATTTCTGATGCTCCCACCACAGATATTGATGCATTAGACGTAATAAATAATGCCATTACCAATACAACAGATAAAACTTTAAATTTTCTTTTCATATTCTTAGTCCTCCCATTCAAATTCTATACACGATGTTTTAATAGCATAGACGATTTTATAGATTGATAAAATACAGTGACTTGCCATATTATCGATTATATAGCCAGAAATCTTCTAATTTAAATACTCCTTCGCAGCCTGGTTATACATGTACATTGCTCTCGTCAAATAAACCAATCTTAAATCTGAGCTATCCTGTGCGGCAATAATATAATCCAGTGGTGAATATTCTATTGAAACAGTCTGAGTATTATTTGACCTTTTATCTTTCAATGTAATTTTAAATACATCATCTAATTCAGAAGCAGCTATATCATTTACAGTGACTATTAACTTACCATTGTTTACTGTGCAAAACGACTCTCGACAACGATTGTTCGAAAAAGCTGCTACTTCATATCTATTCATTATTTGTGACACATCAACATCCTTCTTAATGTCAAAATACAGTTTTAGCCCAGTCTGCCCCTCGCACACAAGTGATGCTCCGTAAAAACACAGATTTTCATCTTCTACATGATTACCAACATTATCATATAAAGTTTTAGTTAAAACCGGATTATTTGAATCTGTATATATCTTTTTATTTGCCAGATTATCTGTATTTATGCCAAAATAACGTTGCGCGTATGCTCCATAATTGAGCATCGCCTTTACAAGTGATATCAATTGCTCATTATATTCCGACTTATGATTCAATATATAATTTGCATAATCTGCTACTGAATATGTATAAATACGGCTCGTCTTCACTCCATTTAAATTTGGAACAATAATCTGTGCTGTAATTATTGATGTCATTTCTGCTGCCGGAACTTCACATGTGAGTACATACATATTCTCAATCTTGTCTGACTTAACAGCATCTTTCAGGCTGACATTTATTTCCTTATTTTCCGGAAGCATAAAATGTATATATGCCCCATCAGTACTAAAATAGTAATCCGGTATATCAAAATAGTAATTTATGCCAATTTGTCCCGATAAGCTTATTGAGTGCCCCTTTAGCTGAATATCATTAATATGGTCATCATCACTTACATATGCAAGCATATACTCTTCAAATTTATTGGTATTACATGTAAAACTGCCGTTTCCATTATCTTTTACGTCAATCTTTTCAATGTTACCATCATTGATATATACCAGCTCATATTTTCCGTTATAGTCCTTAAGATTATTGTATGTTTCTCTTGGAATACTAAAATCAAATCCTATCGCTTTTTCGGTCTGGTTAATATCTGTAATATGATGTTCTCCTCCGTTTTCATCTTTATGGTATACAGCTACAGACATTTCATAGGCTCCTAAAACACTTGCCCCCGTTTCACTATCTTCAATTTTTTCTTTTATGTCATTCTGCTTCTTATCAAACCCATCAAGTGAAATCTCTGATGTATCCTTATTTGCAATAAAATCATCATCATTTATTATACAATTATTAATTTCAGTCCGGACTTCATTAAGCTGCTCTGTTGTAATATTTGTGTTTGACAAATCAGGATTATCATTATTATTTATTTCATCAATCGCTTTACCCGCTGCATTCTCAACCTGTTTCTTATCCGCAGCATTAGTAATATTTGATTTCATTGTATACACAGTTACCGGAACTGTATCCATAGCACTTCCAATTTTAGCAGACACATTGGCTGTTCCTTCAGAAATTCCAGTTATTTTACCCATATTATCAATTTTAACTACCTGACCGTTGTCACTTGACCAATTGATAAATGAGTAGTATGCATTAACAGGGTCTATGGTTTTTCCAAGATTATATTCGCCACCTTGGTGAATTATAGGTTTTTGAGGAGAAATTGATATCCCATCAACACCTATGAAATCATTATATTTATAGCTTATTAAATCAGATTCATAAGATAATAGACTGGATTTTTTATCTGATACATCTCCTGTACAGGCCCTAACTCTAAACTGTACGGTTACTGTCGAATCAACAAAAGCATGTTCCATAAAAAATTGATGCAATTCATTAGCCAAATCACATTTATTATCCCTTGTGTACACCCAATGTGCATAAGCTGTATCCGAATCTCTGATAGATAAATATAATTTATAACTCTCAGCACCTTCAACCTGCTCCCAGCTTGCATTTAAATCTTTATCAAACGATATTATATCAGGTGTTGTCAGCAGTTCTTTTGAATTAAGCTTTAATTGTATCAACGGAGAATATTCCGAATAATTACCTGTAATATAGTCCTGATTGTTGTCATCTGCACAACCACACACCCTAACTCTCATTTTATAGACACCATACTTTTCAAACCAATTATTAAATAATTCCGTAAAATCATACTGATTGCTTTCGCAATCAACTGTAGTCCAGTATGTTTCTATATCATCACCAAATTCAATATAAAGTCTATAATAATCTGCGCCTTCTGCCTTTTCCCATTTTGCAATATAATCCGAATCTAAACAAATATCTTCCGGAGTGGCAATTATATCCTTATTTCTATTTATTTGATACTCAAATGATACTAACTTATCAGAATATGCTCCACTCTTATATATAGAAGAATCATTTGCACATGCACATACCTTGAAATTAACATACACAATATCGCCATGCATTTGCTCTTTACATTTTTCATTCAGATATTGCTTAAAATCAAAATTTGTATCAAAACTCTCTACAGCGTCCCAATATGTATCTGAACCATCTGAATAATCTAAATAAACCTTATAATAATCTGCATTTTTCACTTTTTCCCATGTACCAATATAGTCTTCGCTTATCTCAATTCCAACAGGTGTCTCTAATTGGATTTTTTCTCCCATAAAATATGAAAGTGTATTTACGGCTCTAGAACTAATCCCCTTATTTTCAACTCCGTTATCAGATCTGTATACAGGTGTAACTGTATAATCAATTACAACATAATCAGAAACAATATTTTTTGAATCACATATAGAATGTATTTCCTGCTGAAGATCTATTGTGTTACTATCAGTTCCAGTTGTAACACTTCCTATCAGCTTATCATCATAATAAGCAAAAACTTCCACTTCATAGTAATTTGCTCCATCAGCCTGTTCCCATGAAGCTGTAGCTGTAGTCCCTTTCAGCCATGTTGCATTGTTTACTTCGCCTGTTGTTACCGTGCTAGTTTGTTGCTTTGGAATTGCATCTGATGCATATATCATATTTGATGGTAGCACTGTGAAAACGATTTGAAGTGCCATAAGCAATCCAACCATTTTTTTATTCATATAGACACTCCTTCCCTATATTATCAAGATTAGCTTGGAATAACATCCATTTTTATATAGTTCTTTTCTTATAGTTCTATATTACTATTTTTCTTTAAACAATGCAATATAAATTAAGATAGAGGACATCTCTGTCCTCTATCTCCTAGTGTTATTATTCAATTTCCCATACAATTGCTAAAGATGTATTCCTTAAATTTATTAATTCGAAAAGATAATTATAAAACTTATCTATTTTCCGTCATTGTATACTCCATAGCCTTCTGACTATACCAATACATCGCTTTGCTGAGATTTATAAGCTTTGCATTTCCTGAATCCATAGATTTCTTTATATAAATATACGGGCTTGTTGAAACAGATATACTCTGACTGCTGTTTTGCTTATTCGTTATCTGCACCACAAAATTATCATCCAGTTCAGTAGCATTTAAGTCATTAATAGTAATACAAATCATATTTCCGTTTATGGATTTACTAACCTGCTTCTTACAATCTTTAACCGAAATATCATATTTCTTCTCAATCTCTTTAAGAGAAAGACTATTTTTATTTTCAAAATACAGTTTCATTCCTGTATCTGACTTGCATACTAATGAAGCTCCATAGTATTTGAAATCATTGTTTTCAAGGTTGCCGCTTTCCATATTGGTTATAGCATTCTTAATATCCTGTACCAAAATCGAATCCACTTTTTTTATCTCAGCATCCGATAAAGCACTGTTAACTAATGAATCCGTCTTATATCCAAAATATAGCTGTGCCCTTGCCCCATAATTCAGTATAGCTGATGCAATGTCTGTAGCCTTGCAATACTCTTCTTTTTTATCCTTGTTTTGAACTATTGCATTTAAATAATCTTTGACCGAATACTGTGTAAGAACATATGATTTATCCTTATAATATAATGTTGCCGTCACTTTGTCACCAATCTGAGCTACAGGAACTTCACATGTATAAACATAGTGTCCATTCGATGTTTCTCTCTGTTTTACCTTTTGTACTCTATCACCGACTTTAAACTCAATGTACGCATCGGTATCATTTGCAGCTTCTTTGGACAAATCAATATAATATTTCAAATCAAAATTTCCATTGATAACAACCTGATATCCATACACCGTATATAAAGCTTCCTTTATTTCAAAGTTTTTAGAAACCGTACCTGAATATATTCCGGTGCCTTTTATTGTAACGGTAGCTGTACCTGCTTTTACGTTATTTGAATACTCCACCGTATAATCTGTGCCTTGTTGTAACGTAGCATATCCATATTTTACTGTTACATCCGGTTTCTTCTCTTTGCCATCATATATATAGTTGTTATTTGATAAAGTAACATTTGCCGTGCCTAGCTTTATCGTGTCCTCTTTATAAACATTGAACTCCTGGGCAGTTGTTCCGTTTGGTTCCCATAGCTGTGCATTTGTACCAGCGTCCGAACCATCATTAGAAACATCTAAACATAATCCAGTAGCATTCTTTGGAATTAAGACCTTTCCATTTTTTCCCAATGTCAAATACCATCTCTGATTACTATCACCTGTATAATCATAGCAATATACGTTAGCTCCCTTTTGATTGCTAAATTTCTCAACATCAAGATATTTTCCATCAAATAGAGACTGTATGATATATGTACCATCTTTCATTCGTCTGAAATGCCATATATCGCTTCCTTCTGCTTCACCCTCTCCACCAACTTCCAAATTAGGATTCTTATTTACAAGAGTACTCCATGTACTTGCTTTGATTATATTTGCGTAAAAATCATCTCCAAAATTAATGAAGTTTGGAATATTCGACTGTGTATATATACTAAATTCCTGGGCTGCCACTCCCGCCTGAGCCCATATTTGTGCATTTGTTCCTACTGCTGAGCCATTATTAGATATATCTAGGCACGATCCTGTTGCGTTTTTAGGAATTAATATTTTTCCACTAGAGCCATTCTTTATATACCATCTTTGGTTATTTTCTCCTGTATAATCGCTAAAGCCCACATTCTGACCATTTTTATTTCCACCATCAGAAACATCGAGATATTTTCCATCCTCAAGTGATTTAATTATATATGAGCCATCACTCTGTCTTACGAATTCATAATACTCGTTTGCATTTCCCACTTCCTTACCTATGCAGGCATTTGTATTATCATTAACCACATGACTCCATGAATCAACTTTAATTATATTAGCTATAAAATTTGTACCTATATCAAGATAATTTACCCTAAAGGTCACAGAGTTCTGCTTACTACTGCTATCATTATAAGCCGTTATATAGGCAGTATACTCCCCCTCTCCCAGATTATTTAATGTATACTCCGAGCTTCCTGAAACCTGAGTTGTAACAATTTGTTCCCCCTTATACCAGACTGAAAACCAATATCCTGTCGCATTATCTACACTGTTCCAGGTTAGTGTTGCCGAATTTCCTACCGTATAGCTGTCACTGTTTTTCCAGATGGATGGTGTAGTTGTGACAGGATTTGTTTCCTCATATCGTAATACTCCGTTCCATGAAATACCATATTGATTATTATAAAAATTTTGAACAGATATTTCTTTTCCAGTTTGATCTCCCGTTGCTGGATATCCATAATCCCTATGTGCTCCAATCATCTTTCCATTTCCAATATAGAATTCCGTATGTGTATCTTCATCTAATAGAATATCACCTCTTTTTAAACCACTCTGACCTCCAATTGAGCTCCAAGGAATCCATGTAAATCCTTTTGAGCACAAATACTTCTTCATAGTATAAGTTGTAAGACTACCATTATCATTTAATCCGGCTTTTACAAGTGCAGTACTCACATATGAAGAACAATCATAATCTGGTCCATTTCTATGTTGTTGTGAATACCCATGACTATTATCATCTGCAATTTTCTGTGCCCAGTCCAGCGCCGTCTCAACCTTACTAGATGCTGCAAGTACATTTTGAGCCTGAGGCAGTAATTGAAGCAATAGACATAAGCAAAGGACAACTCCTATCATTCTCTTTAATACATGTTTTGTCATATCAACGCTCCTTTAAAAATACAATATCATACACCTTTAGTACTAATAACAGATTACCACTATTTACAATAATATGAAAGTAAAATATAAATTTTATATAAAAAACAGAGTGAACTCATGTCCACCCTGACTTTACTTATTCAACCACTAATTAACTACTCAAACGTAAACGTTAAATCATACGCAGGTTGTTAAAATCAACGCCGCCTATTATGAGCGGCGTGGTTTCCGGCATTCATCCGGAAGGCTATCTGACCATGGCATGAGATAATCCAATTCTGTAGGATCTATATTTCCTCTTTCATCACAGAGTTTAGGCAACTCTGTAAGGATATATTTAAAGTAATAATACGGTCGCAGATTATTCAGCTTTGCGGTTTCAGAAATACTATATACCATTGCGCTGGCAGAGGCTCCTTTTGCAGTATTGTGGAACATCCAGTTTTTCTTGCCAAGGCAAAAGGTACGTATAGCTTTCTCTGAGGCGGAATTATCAATTGGAACATCACCATCTTCGAGAAATACTCTTAGGTATTTTTCCTGATTAATTACAAAATTAAGTCCATGACCTGTTTTGGATTTTGGAGGTACTGTACAGTCACTCGCCTGCTGTTTTACCCACGCAAAAACTTCTTCAACCATCGGCTTGAT
>OICI01000180.1_pt1 | contig 22945 bp, 19 predicted proteins | sample 1581261 | NCBI WGS metagenome assembly OICI01 (sample SAMEA3882520, study PRJEB24775) | human gut metagenome | biome: human-associated habitat; feature: intestine environment; material: feces | place: Netherlands | collected 2009/2010 | reverse complement strand
AGTGAAGGATTACCTCCTTCATATCATCCTTTTTTACCTGCACGCGTATCACAAATAAATCCTTATCAACTGCATAGCTAAACCTTTTATCCATATCATGAAAAATTGCTGAATATTCCATAAAATTTCCCCTTTACACTTGTTGTTTTCCTGTATTTTAACTTACTTTTTTCAACAATTCTAGCACTATATCCACGATATTTTTAACTTTTTCTACTTTTATGCTTTTTTGCGATGATATTACTGTTCATATAATTTAAAATGTGCATTATCAGTTTAAAACCAATAACGCACATTTCCTCATTGCATCCTTTTCCTGCCTCCCCTGCTCTTGCAGCCTCAATGGAAGCATTCAATGCAAGCAGATTCGTCTGGGACGCAATTTCATTGATTGTTGCAATGATCTTGTCAATCTCTTTTGATGCCCCGTTGATCTCATTCATGGAATCAACCATATCCCTCATTTTACCATTGCTTTCCAGAATGGCATTTCCAAGTTCGTCTACAACTGCTGCCTGATTTGTTGCTCCATCCGCAAGGTCATTGGAGCTTGATGCTACCTGATCTGCGGCACCCGAAACTTCATCTGAAACATGCTGGATTCCCTTTATTGTCTCTGCCATGCTTTCTTCAAACAATATAAAGGAGTTTAAAATTCCAACGAAATCCCCTTTCCGCTCTACTTCCGGCTGCACATCAAAATTTCCTTCTGCAAACATCTTCATTGCACGTCCAATATCATCTACATAGCTTCCCAGAATGCGGATGGATTTACGCATACTGTGTGCCAGTCTTCCAATCTCATCATCCGAACGGTAGTCCAGCGTGCTATGCAGGTTTCCATCTGTTAATTCCTGTGCAACGGCTTCTACTTCACGTAATGGTACTAAAATTGTCTCAAGTACTTTTTTGCCTGTTTTTATTGTCAGTTTCCATGCCAAAACCAGACAAATAATAATACACAAAATTCCTGCCGCTGCAAAAATAACCGTAATTCTGGCTGACCGGCTGCTTACCTCATCGGTCATTTCACCTAATCTTATTGCAATTTTTACGGCTTTATTTAATGCCATTTCCCTGATATTTCTCGCTGCTGCGTTAACATTTATCCTGCAGATGCAAATTTTCCAAGTTCTTTTTCATCATATTTTTCTTTGACGGCATAGTTTGCTATTTCCTTTCTCTTTTATTCGACTCTTGTATATCAAATTTTTTCTCAAAGTCAATAAATTTCAGGAACAATTTTATTATTCTATTTTTCATATAAAATATTGTACCCATCCCCCGAAAAACACATCACTTTTATCAATTTTTCTACAGTTACCTCTCCGATCGAACGTGATGTAATCTGGAATGTCGTGCCGGTGGTTCCCTCGTAAGAGTCATACTAGTATATTGGATAATAAATAACTGCTATATTAAATTGAAGATGCTTCAGCTTCGCTGATTTCATCCATTTTATATTTCCAATGGTAAACTACTGGCTCGCGGTTAACTTCTTCAAAATACTGGTAAATTCGTTCTTCCAATTCCTGTTTGGTTTTGACACGAATTCCACGCAGCATTTGTTTCGTCATCTTGCTAAAGAAACTTTCAATCATGTTTAACCAAGAACCATGCTTTGGTGTGAATACAAATTTAAACCGACCTTTTGGCATCGTATCCAAAAATCGCTGTGTTTCTTTGGATGTATGTGCTGAGTGGTTATCAAGAATGATTCTGATGGTATCCTGCAATGGATATTTTTTGTCCAGTATTTTTAAAAATTCAATAAAGTCAGAACTCTTGTGTGTTTCACTTACCAATGGGATGGCTTCTCCTGTAAGAAGATCGATACCAGCTAATAAAGAAAGTGTTCCCAGACGTTTGTATTCCGCATCCCGATATACCTCACCATTTTCTGTTGTCGGGCGTAAATCTGGTGCTGTATTGGAAATTGCCTGTATGCCTGGTTTTTCATCATATGATACCGTGATTGTCAGTTTATAATCATCTGGAACAATGAGTGTACCATTTTCATCAAACTGCATTTCAATCTGCTTGTAAACCAAGAGAACTTCATGCATTTTTGATTCAAAATCTGGATCTCGCTTCTCACAATAATACCTGATTTTGAATGGTTTGATATCCTGTTCCTTGAGGAATTTCTGAATATAAGGTTTAGTAATGGTTGTAAGTCTTGGATATCCTGCTTCTTCTGCGTGTTTCTGAATATGCTTATGAAGAGCATTTAAAGTCCAAAGTTCCTGTGCATAGCCAAGTTCTACTGGTCTCTGACAAGCAAGATTGATGATCCATGCTTTTGCATCATCTGTAATTTCAGATGGGCGTCCGGGGCGCTGAGTATCAAAAAGAGCTTTTTCAATACCGCCCTCGTAATATTTAGAAACACAAAGCCGTACGGTTGCTGAACTAATGGCAAGTTTTTCAGCGATAGCGTTGAAAGTCATGCCATCAGATTTATATAATAAAATTTTGGCACGATCTACAATTTGTGCCTGAATTGTTCTTTTTTTTGATAATGTTTTAAGGTAATCTTTGTCTTCTTCTGACAGAGTAAGATATGTTCTTCTCATAGCGTTCATCCCTTTCTTAGATAACACTATTATACCACACATTATCCTCAATATATATAGTAGCTATTTAATTTACGCTATACTAGGTGATGATAAAACTATTAGCCTTTGTTATCGTCAGGAAGGAGAACTAAGTGATTCTGAGATTATAGCAAATTTAGCCCAAAATGATAAGAATAGAAAGGGCAAGCCTTAGTAGCTAATTACAAAAGTTTGGTGTAGAATAATAGAAGTAGATAGATGTTGTTTCAAAAATAATTGAGGTATTTGCTTCGAGACCTCTTTATTATGAGGCACACGTTCCGAGCCCTTTTATGGCATGGAGGCATTTGTTTCGAGCCCATAATCAAAGAGGTCTTTGTTCCGTGAGGGCGATCAGGCGAAGAAGCTTGCAAATATGAACGAGTAAAACAGAAAATGAACAAGATACAAGAGGAAGGAAGTTTCTTACATATGGGAAACATTCCTTTCTTTTTTATGTTTACATTTTGGAGGTATATGGAATAGGAACCTGTACCATGTCATATAATGAACTGAATATGGATTGAGTTATGTTATTGATAAAATGAAAAAATTATATCCAGGTGAACAAGGTGTATTTGTTCAATATTTGCAATTGGCGTTGCAACGGGCAGGGGAATCGATTGCTATCGATGGAATATTTGGTCCTGATACATGCAGCACAGTTGAAAAATTTACAGGAAAATCAGGTGGATGTACGGTGGATGATGAAACATGGAAATTATTGATTCCATATCTGAAAGGATATACCACACATCTTGTAGAAAAAGGTGACAGTATTTATAGTATTGCAAAAAAGTATGGAACTACGGAACAGGCTGTTTTGCAAGCAAATCCAAATGTAGAAAGTAATAATTTAAATATTGGAACGTTGCTTATTGTACCGTTTGATTTTGAAATTGTGCCGGATAATGTTTTGTATACTTCCTTTCTGGTGGAATGGATTGTGGATGGTTTACAGGCAAGATATCCTTATTTGAAAACCGGCAGTCTTGGAAGAAGCGTAATGGGTAGTAAATTATTATATTTAAATTTGGGAAACGGAGATACGGAGGCTTGTTATAACGCGTCATTCCATGCAAACGAAAGTATTACAACACCGGTATTATTAAAATTTGCAGATCAGCTTATGCGAAACTATGAGAACGAGGAAGAAATACAAAATGTGAATATACAACATTTGTTTGAAGAATTTAATCTATATTTAATACCTATGGTTAACCCGGATGGAGTAGATCTCGTAAATGGAGCTTTGGATCAGGGATATTTTTATAGAGAGGCGGTTCGTATTGCAAGTGCGTATCCGGACATTTCTTTTCCAAGTGGATGGAAGGCAAACATCCGAGGCGTAGATTTGAATCTTCAGTTTCCTGCAGGATGGAATATGGCAAAACGAATAAAATATAATCAAGGTTATACTAAACAGGCGCCGAGAGACTATGTTGGAATGACACCTCTCAGCGAACCGGAGAGTATTGCAATGTATAATTTTACGAGAGCACATGAGTTCCGGCTGATACTTGCATATCATACACAGGGAGAAGTTATTTATTGGAGATATTTGGATTACAATCCTGTCAATTCGCATGAGATTGGAAAATATTTTTCGGAAGTAAGTGGATATCGTTTGGAGGAGACACCTTCGGCTTCCGGCTATGCAGGGTATAAGGATTGGTTTATTTTGGAATACGATAAGCCGGGATATACAATTGAAGCTGGACTTGGAACCAACCCATTGCCGATGTCTCAGTTTGAAAAAATATATCGTGATAATATTGGAATTCTGCTGGGAGGTATGACCGAACTGGAATAAATTAGATTGTGAAATTATAATGGGTGTTTTATAATGAAGTGACATAATTATTCAAAATCTCTCAGAATAGTTACGAAGTGAAAACAAAAGGAAAGTTGGAAACAATGCAGATAAAAGTAATTGAGGGCAATAAACAATATGAAATTTCGGCAAAAGATACACAGATGGTTCTCGATGCGTTTCGAGAGCAGGGGATTACATCGGTAGCGGCACCTTGCAATGGACAGGGAAAATGTAAAAAATGTCTTGTAAATGTTAATGGCGTAGAGTGTCTGGCTTGTACCACCAAAGTTACAGAAGGAATGGTTGTACAAATTCCGGAGCAACAGAATGTAAGTATATCAGAAAATGGAGAGGGGTATATTTATCCGTCGGATGGAATTGAAGGATATGCAGTTGCGTGTGATATAGGTACTACGACAATTGTCTGCTATTTATTGGATATGAGAACCGGAGAACGTATAGGAACAGTTAGTAAAAAAAATGCGCAGGGTGTTTATGGGGCGGATGTTGTGTCCCGCATTCAGGCGGCATCGTCAGGAAGGCTTCGTGAATTGCAGAAACTTGTAGTACGCCAGCTGGAACAGATGATCATTCAATTATGTCAAAAAGCGAAGGTGTTTCTTCCTATTATATATATGTCTGTAGCAGGAAACACAGTTATGTGTCATTTATTGGCAGGGGTGTCACCAGAGAAAATAGGTGTGGCACCTTTTGAACCGGATGAGTTATTCGGAAAAGAGTATTCTGGAGCGGAATTGGGATTTCGAATTTGTAAAAAGATTTACCTGTTTCCGTGTGCAGCGGGATATGTAGGCGGAGATGTGACAGCGGATTTATTGGCTACTATGAAAGGACATGAGAATGAGGAAACCTTGTTGCTGGATATTGGAACCAATGGCGAAATGGTTCTTGGAACAGAACAGGAGTATGTATGCTGCGCAGCCGCTGCAGGACCTGCGTTTGAAGGGTCGGAAATTGTTATGGGAATGCCTGCGACACAAAAGGCAATTTCACATGTTAAATTAGAACAAAATAAAATCAAAATTGAAGTAATTGGAAATAAACAAGAAGCAGAAGGAATATGCGGGTCAGGACTTTTAGATGCAGTGGCAGTCTTTTTACAGAGTGGACTTATGGATGAAACGGGAATGTTGCTGGAAGCGGATGAAGTGCCAGAAGAATTTCGAGGATATACAGGCTTCTACAAAGAGGAAAACTGTGTCTGGCTTACCGAGAAAGTTTGTGTGACGCAGACGGATATCAGAAATATCCAATTGGCGAAAGCAGCTATTGCAGCTGGAATACAGATTTTATTAAATGAAAAGGGGATAATTTACAAGGATGTGAAACGTTTGATTTTGGCAGGAGGTTTTGGAACTTATTTAAACAAAGAAAGTGCGGCGAGAATTGGATTGATTCCAAAGGAACTCCTTCCGGTGACACAGGCAGTTGGAAATGCGGCAGGCGAAGGTGCCATATCAGCTGCGATATCAAAAGAAGCCAGAGAGCAGGCAAAAAAGATCCGGGAACATATGTACTATATTGAATTGTCTATGCATCCGGAATTTTCAGATGCCTATATGGATTTGATGTATTTTGAATAAGGAGAACAATTCAGAACCAGTTAAAAAACAGGGGGCAGCTTAGAACATCAGCCGCTCCCTGTTTTTTAATAATCTTGCTCCGTTTACAATTAAGAGGACACCGTATACAATTCCTGTGACTAAAACACAAATTCCAATCGCGAGAGTTCCAGCTCCGGTATTCCCCATAGTTTTATATACTTTTTCGCTCATAGTACACCTCCGATGAAACGTAAATCTTAAGCTTATTATAGCATATGTTGTATTGCTATTCTATTGTTTTTATACTAAAATTAAAATGATTCTCATAAAGATAAAATAGGGTATAAGGAGACTTAAATGAAAGACTTTATTTTGAGTTGCAGTTCAACTGCGGACTTGACAAAAGAACATTTTGTGAAAAGAGATATTTCATACATATGTTTTCATTTTGAACTGGACGGAAAACAGTATATGGATGATTTGGGAGAGTCGATCCCATTTGATCAGTTTTATCAGGCAATGGCAGATGGAGCAGATACAAAAACATCGCAAATTAATGCGGATGAATTCTGTGAATATTTTGATGGATTTTTGAAGGAAGGAAAAGATATTTTACATCTAACACTTTCTTCTGGCATCTCTGGCGTGATTAATTCTGCAAAAATTGCACAGTCTATGATGCAGGAAAAATATCCGGATCGAAAAATTTATGTTATTGATTCTCTAGCTGCATCCTCTGGATATGGATTACTTATGGATAAACTCGCAGATCTGAGGGACGAGGGAAAATCGATTGATGAAGTATATGCGTGGGCAGAGGAACATAAGAAGGAAGTACAACATTGGTTTTTTACAAGTGATTTAACATTTTTTATTAAGGGAGGACGTGTTTCAAAGGCTGCTGGTTTTATAGGCGGGGTTATGAATATTTGTCCTTTGCTCAATGTGGACTTTGAAGGAAAACTGATTCCGAGACAAAAGGTGCGCACAAAGAAAAAAGTGATACAGGCGATTGTTGGAAAGATGGAAGAAAATGCAAAGGACGGTTTGGACTATAGTGGAAAATGTTATATTTCACAGTCAGCCTGTCTTGAAGATGCACAGTCAGTTGCTAAACTTATCGAAGAGAGGTTTCCAAAATTAAATGGAAAAGTAGAAATTTATTCTATCGGAACAACTATAGGCAGTCACACGGGTCCTGGAACAGTAGCATTGTTCTTCTGGGGTAAAGAAAGAATTAATTAATAAAATTAAATGAGGAATTAAAAGATGGAAATAATTGAAATATTAAAAGCTGTTTTGTTTGGAATCGTGGAGGGTATTACTGAGTGGCTTCCAATCAGCAGTACAGGACATATGATTCTGTTGAATGAGATTATGCCCTTGAAGGTAAGCGATGAGTTTTATAGTATGTTCGAAGTGGTCATACAGCTGGGGGCAATCATGGCAGTTGTCATTTTGTTCTGGGACCAGATCTGGCCGTTCGGAAAGAAAAATAATAATGAACCTTTAACAAAAAAACGGATTGGCGCATGGATCAAAACGGACATTTTTAAATTATGGTTTCATATATTAGTGTCTACGGTTCCGGCAGCAATAATCGGAATTTTGTTTGATAAAACATTTGAGCGTTTATTTTATAACTATACGACAGTTGCAATTATGCTGATTTTATTTGGTGTTGCATTTATTATAGTTGAGACACGGCACAAAGGAAAAAATGCAAAAATTAATACACTTGCGGATATTGGATATGATACAGCAATTTTGATTGGAGTGTTTCAGGTGATTGCGGCAATCTTTCCGGGAACATCGCGTTCCGGTGCGACAATTGTTGGTGCCTTACTGATTGGTGTATCGAGAACGGTTGCGGCTGAATATACATTTTTCCTTGCCATTCCGGTTATGTTTGGAGCAAGTCTTTTGAAGATATGGGGATTTGGGTTACACTTCTCGCTGGATGAAGCTGTTATTCTGATTGTAGGCATGGTCGTTGCTTTTGTTATATCTCTCATCGTGATTCAATTTTTGATGGGCTATATTAAGAAGCATGATTTTAAAGTCTTTGGATGGTATCGGATTGTACTTGGTGCAATCGTGTTGATCTGCGGAATATTAGGTGCGATTCATGGTTAAGTTGTATTATGCCAAAATCACAAATCTGTATGATGAAAAATGTTTTGAAGAAAAAATAAAACAGGTAAAAGAAAAAAGACAAGTTCGTATTTTTGAATATTGTCAAAAAAAAGATCGCTGCCGGAGTCTGGCAGCGTCTTTGCTTTTAAAGATGGCATTGGAGCGAGAAGGTATTTGCTATGATGAAGTCTGCTTTGCTCAGAAAACAGGCGGAAAACCGTATCTCTTATTACAAAGTGGTCTTTTCTTTAGTCTGGCCCATGCACAGGAAATGGCAGTCTGTGTCATTGCAGACCAGGAAGTAGGGGTAGATGTTGAGAGAAAGGACAGACTGACAGGAAAAAAAGAAGAACAGAAATTAAAGATTGCAAAAAAAATGTTAACCCCGGAAGAGTGGAAACAATGGGAAAAAGAAGAATACCGGACTGAAACTCTGATTTCCATTTGGACAAAAAAAGAAAGTTATGTAAAGATGACAGGAAAGGGGTTGACGGAAAAACTTATGACTATAGATACATTATCTAATGCTTTTTATCAGCAGATGCTGCTTGACGATATGTATATCTTATCTGTATGTACGGCTTTGGTGGATGAGGGGGGCGTTCGGATTGAAAATATGTCGAATTATTTGTAGAACGGCAAAAGTATTTTGAAAAATTGATTGCACGTGCGGGGATGAGATGTTAGGATATTACAGGAGGCGTAAAAAATGCATGATGAATTAACCAAAAAAGATATTGAAAAAATGGAAGCGGAAATTGAACACCGAAAGCTGGTGGTTCGCAAACAGGCATTAGAGGATGTAAAAGAAGCCCGTGCGCAGGGGGACTTGAGCGAAAATTTTGAATATAAAGCTGCAAAGAAATTTAAAAATGAAAATGAAAGCAGGATTAGATATCTTGAAAAAATGATAAAGACGGCTGTGGTTGTTTCGGAGGATTCACCGACGGATGAAGTTGGGATGAATAACACTGTGGATGTGTACTTTGAAGATGATGATATTGTAGAAACGTATAAATTGGTGACAACGGTGAGGAGCAATTCCTTAAAAAACCTGATCAGCAGAGAGTCGCCACTTGGAGCTGCAATTTTTGGGCATAAGGTTGGAGATAGATGTGAAGTCAAGGTAAACGACAGCTATTCTTATTTTGTGGAAATACGTCGTATTGAAAATACTGTGGATGATGGAAGCGACGAATTAAGAAAATTTTAAAATATATTTACGGACAGGTGATAAAAAATGAAAGTATCAGAATTATTGAAATCAGATAAGGTGACAATTTCGGTTGAACTTTTTCCACCGAAAAAAGGCTCACAGCTAGAAAATTACAAAGCGATTGTAGGCCGGATGGCGGAACTTAAGCCATCATACATCAGTTGCACATATGGTGCTACAGGGGGAACCAGCGATTATACAGTTGAAATCGCAGATACTATTAATTCTTATGGAATTCCGGCAATTGCGCATCTTACCTGTGCCTCTTCTACAAAAGAAAAAGTGCAGTCAGTTATTAAAGAACTGAAAGACCGCAAAATAGAGAATATTCTTGCACTTCGTGGAGATATTCCGGAAGATGCGGATTTCCCATTGCCGGACCAGTATCACCATGCGATTGAATTGATTGGAGAAATCAAAGAAATTGGTGATTTCTGCATTGGAGGAGCATGTTACCCGGAAGGACATCCAGAAGCAGCTACCATGGAAGAGGATTTACAGCATTTAAAAGAAAAAGTGGAAGCAGGATGCGATTATCTGACAACACAGATGTTCTTTGACAATAATATATATTATCGTTTTTTATATAAGGCTTTGGCAAAGGGGATTAATGTCCCTGTTGTTCCTGGGATTATGCCGGTTACAAATGCAGCACAGGTAAAAAGAACCATTTCCCTGACCGGAAATCTTGTCCCTGCGAAGTTCTTGAGCATTGTAGATCGGTTCGGAAGCAACCCTGAAGCTATGAAACAGGCCGGCATAGCATATGCTACGGAACAGATTATTGATCTGATTGCAAATGGCGTAAATCATATTCATATTTACTCTATGAATAAGCCGGATGTGGCTGGAGCAATTATGGATAATCTTTCTAAAATTTATGTGAGAAAATAAAAAATTATATCTTGTTTGTTTTTTCGCTCGAGCAAGAAAAAAGTAGGAAAAAGTCGATTTTACTCTATTATCGACTTTTTTTGTGGAATTAAAGAAATAGAAGTGATATAATAAATTTGCTACGCAGAAAGGGGGGTTAGTGATGCTGACAGTTGATTCACTGGGGAAATTTCAAATTACAGATGGCAACGTGATTGTGGGGGATGAAGAACTACGTTCAAACATGCTCTCAAAATTATTACTGTATATTTTGTTATATCGTGATAAAACATTAACGATAGAAGATATAACAACAGCTGTTTGGCAGGATGAAGAAATAGAAAACCCAGCGGGCGCTTTGAAAAATCTGATGTATCGTTTACGAAAGACATTGTCGAAGCATTTTGGAAATCAGGATTTTATTTTAACAAATAGAGGTTCGTATCGTTGGAATTTGCAAGTGAGTGTAAATTTTGATATTGAACAGTTTGACAAACTCATGAATGAGGCAAAACAGGAAAATACACTTGAAAAGGCCGAACTTCTCTATGAGCAGGCAATTGCTCTGTATCAAGGGGATTTTATGGTTCGCCTGACAGATATGCATTGGATTTTGACGTTAAATACATACTATCATTCCTTGTATTTATCGTGTGTGAAAGCTTTATCGGAAATTTATCTTAAATTGGAACGGTATGAAAATCTTGAAAAAATTTGCACAGATGCGTTGAAACTTGAAAGTGGTGATGAGGAACTTTATTGCTACCAGATAGAGGCTCGGATGCGTTGCGGAAAAGTGAATCTTGCAATGGATTCCTATGAAAAGGCTAGAGAAATCATGGAAAAGGAATTAGGTGTACGCAAGACAACAATTCTCAATAAAGTGTATGATGAGTTGATGAAAATCAGCAAAGGGGGAAGTTCTTATAACTTTGATGAAATCAAAGAAGATATTGAGGAACCGAATCCAACTGGTGTTTTTATGTGCGGATATCCGATTTTTAAGGAAATTTACCATTTAGAGGCCAGAAAAAGCACAAGATCGGATGAACCTGAGAATCTGGTGTTACTTACAGTTCAGGCCAGGGAGACAGAAGAAGCTGCTGTCGCAGAATTTCGTGTGAAGCAGGTGATGACTGGACTGGAGGAGACAATCGGAGAGTGTTTGCGTGTCGGAGATGTGGCAGCAAAGTACAGCGATACGCAGTTTATTTTACTTTTACCAACCTGCACAAAGGAATTGGCGATGCTTGTGGCAAATCGGATTATTTCGAGATTATATGCCCAGAATAGTAATTATAAGAAAGTGAATGTTAAAATTGATGTAGAAGAAGTATCTATGAATGGAAAACTTGTTGATTAGAAATTTTAAATCCGGGAAATGAAAAACAGGGTCTGTGGAAAACAGATGCCTGTTTTTTATTTTTTGAGGATAAAATTTCTTTGTGTGACCTTCGTGTGACTAATGGTTGTTATATTTATTTGTATGAAAATGTAAAAGTAGGTTTTTTATATAATTTTTCAGGAGGTCGCAGGATGAAATCTGCAGGTTTATTTAAAAAGGCAATTGCATTAACGATGAGTACATCAATGCTTTTAGGCTCAGGAGGTTATACGAAAGCGTTTGCGGGTACTGAACAGAATATAGAAAGTGCGAACAATACAGCCTCTATCGTCGATGCAGATACATATGAAAGTGGTGCAAATGCTGCGACCACCAGTGTGCCGGCAGGAACGAGAACCTATTTCCCGGCACAGTTCCTTGATTTTGATATGAATAAAATTAATGCCGAAACCTTAAAAATGGTAGCGACAGCGTTGAAGCGTGACGGCAATGAAAGCAAATTTAATAACGGCGGAAATAAGAATACAAAATATTTACGTATGAATTACCCGGCATTGATATTTCATGAGGCCAGCAATGTTGGACATAATGAATATGGTGATGTGAAAGTGAAAGCCGATGATTATGATGTGAATAATGGGGGTGCTTTTTGTTCCTGGTACAATCGCAGTAACTGTGGAAATATAAACTGGGATTATTATGGACCGCTTGATCCGACCTCTTATCAGGGATTGGTTTCCAATACTCTTGCAGATGATCTTCCTTTATTTAATGCATATGTTGCAAATCCGTTTGATGCGTCACTTACAGCGGATGGGCGCGATATTCATCAGAATGTACAGGTACAGTTTGAAGCAGACGAAAATGGATATTATGTGTTAGACAGTGACAAGTATGATTATGTTTATAAAAAGAACACGAACAGTGTTGATATAAATGGCGCAGGATATCGTACATTCTTCCCGTTAGATGGACATCATCATTATTCTATGAACCTTGGTGTTGATTTTACAATGAATGAAGATGGTACTTATAATGGAAAAAACTGCGAATTCAATTTTTCCGGTGATGATGATGTATGGGTATTCATTGACGGAAAGCTTGCTATCGATCTTGGTGGTGTACATTCCAAGTGTGCAGCAAAGATTGATTTCCACGAGAAAAAAGTTACCTATGAATGCAAAAGATTTGTTCCAAATGGTTCCACCGGTTCACAGGGAAGATATATTGGAAATAATGAAGAAGCAGTCAGCTTTGAAGATCTTGGCTTAGATGTATGCGACAACGGAACTCACAGACTTCAGGTATTCTATCTGGAACGAGGAGGATTTGCTTCCAATTGTAAGATTACTTTCAATATGCCGACCATTAACGAAAATGAAGATATCAAAGGAGATTATACATTAACAAAGAAGACCGTTGGAGATGCAGCTGTTGAGGGTGCAGGTTTTACAATTTATGACAAAGACAATAAACAGGTTGGAAATGAGATATTTTCAGACAAAGATGGTAAAGTAACATTTAAGGATTTAACAACAGGAATTTATACAATCAAAGAGACAACAGTTCCGGATGGATATATTGGAAACGGAAAAACATATACTTTGATTGCTTCGGGAAATGCAAATAATTTATTAAATTTTGTTTTAAAAGATCAGGATGGAAATTACATTACAGATAATGTGATTTACAACAACAAAGAATCAGATACAATTGTAACAATTGACAAACAGTCAAAATTAAATAACTGGACGAACAGAACATATGATGTTTCTTTATCAGCAAATGCACAGCAGGAAACATCAGAGATTATTGCTTCCGGAGAACCGGCAGATGTAGTTCTTGTCTTAGATGCATCGAATTCAATGAAGTTTGTAAGTGGACTGACTCCTTGCACTTATAAGAGTTTGGAAGGCCTGGATACAAGCAAGGAATATTATTTTGTGACAGAAGATACAAAAGCAACAGTTTATAATGCTTTCTATAATAATGGAAGATGGATGTATGTTACGTCAGACCGAACAGGAAATGACAAGTATGAGAAAGCAGAAGTGCTTGGTGTCAATGAAGCATATCGTTATGGTGTGAAACAGTACACATATTCTTATAGGGAATACGATCAGTCTCATGAAATCCACCAGTTCTATGAGTGGGATGGAAAGAGTCGCAGAATTGATCAGGTGAAAGATTCAGCAATTAAGTTTGTAGAACAGCTGGCTTCTATTTCAGAAGAAAGCCGTGTCGGACTTGTATGGTTTAACAGTGACGCAGGAACACTTCTCGATGGACAGATGGTAAAACTTGATGCAGAAGGTGTTCAAAAAGTTGAAAATGAAATATTAAATATTGATAGAATACTTGACAGTGGCACGAATCAGAAATCCGGTATGGATGAGGCTTTGAAGTTAGTAGAAAGTATCAAACAGAAAGCCGCTGTTCAGGATGGAGAAGAGGAGAAGACGGCTGTCGTAGAGGAAGAAAAAGATACACCAACATCAGAAGATACAACAACATCTGAAGATACAACAATATCAGAAGATACGACAACATCTGATGATACAAATGCATCAGAAAATGCAACAGTGGAAGAAGACACAGCAGCGTCGGAAGAAACAGTAAATAATGCGGAAGATGTAGAACTTCCGGAAAATGTCCAGAAAGCAGAAGATAATGATGTGGAATCTGTAGAAAACACAACAGATGATACAGAGAATGTTGCGGCTGGAGAACAGACGGAGCAGGAAGAAGTGACGGAGACTCCTTCTGCAACAGAAGAAGAGAAAGAAGACAAAGTTGAAGATGCGACAAATGATAATATAAAAAATAACGTGAAGGACGAGGCATCTTCTGAAAACAATAAGAAAAATAGCGATGAAAATGCAGATCAGGATGCAGATAAGTTGGCAGATGTAAATGAGAATGCAGATGACAAAATCGCGGAAAATGCTTTAGACGACGACAGAAATACCTGCGTAGTCTTATTAACTGACGGATGTCCTACGGTTTCTGGCGTGAGTGATATGAATGCAGAAAATGGATCTGCTACCACCCTTCGCAATATGGATAAAGTGACATTGGTTACAGTTGGAATTGACATTGATAATGGATATATGACAGAAGCCGCAGAATTATTAGAAGAGACTGCTTCCGTAGGAAAAGATGGAAGCAAACTTACATTTGATGATAAATCAGAGAATCTGGATGCAGTTTTTGTTGAAATTGCAAAGGCTATTTACAGTACAGATGAAAAAGTAACTTATAAATATGGTAATGTCATTGATTATATTGATCCTAGATTTGAAGTGATTGATACAGCCGGTGGTGTACTGGGATCAGATGATAAGGGCGTTTATATTAAATGGGATAATCAGTTGTTGCAGAATTGGAACAGAGTAATTAAGATTCGTGCAATTGATAGCTATGTTGGTGGAAATAACATTGATACAAATGGTGCTGGATCTGGGGTGACAGTGGAAGATAATTTTTACGAGTTTAATAGGCCGAAAGTTAATGTAAGAATTAATATTTCTGCTGGAGAAACAGAAGATACCATTTTCCTGGGACAGGATTTGAATAGATATTTTACCAAGGACCAGCAGAATAAAATATTTGCATTAAATGAGCAGGGAAGACCGGCAGATGGAAGAGATTACAGTGATGTTGATTTATCTTTCTCGTTATTAGATGAAAAAGGAAATGTGATGAACCAGTTTGATCACGTTGGTCTTGATGCAATTTACAAATATATTCAGAGCAGATCACCTGAAACGGAAACAGTATATCAGATTAAAGTAAGTGCTACACCTAAAGTTGCAGATAATTCAGAAGAAGCAAAGAATGCTGCAGAGAGCATGAAAAATGCAGATGGTGTAAGATACACTGCCAGCATGAAAGACGCAGGAGATGCAGGAGTAACAAGTATGGATGTTTTCGGTAAGTATACAGTCCATATTATTGATGGAACACTTACAATCAGCAAGGCTTTTGATAAAGAATTTTTACGCAATCTTCCATACAGCGAAGAAGAAAAGCAGTTGATTGAAGCACAACAGACCGCTGTATTTACAGTTAATCGTTATGCAGAAGATGTTTCAGCAGATAATATTAAGAATGGATCAGCAACACCAATCGAATCATTTAAGATTTCAATTACAGGAAATGACAGTCAGACAGTTGTAAATATGAGAGCTGGTATGTACCAGATCGTTGAAGATGAAGGATGGTCATGGAAATATAAACTGAATGGTTATAAAGAAAATATTAAAACAGGAGATAATAAAAATAATTTCGATAAGAATGACTTTAGTGCAGATGACGGAATCTTTTATTTAGGAAAGAACCGCGACGGAGTACATCGAGATGAAACATTTGCAACTGTGAAAGTTGATGTGAGCAATCAGATGAAGACAGACAAAAAATGGTTTGCAGATACTACAAATGTTTTAAATGTTTTCAAAAATGATGCAGTTATTCAGACAGCTGATGACGGAAACGGAAATATGGCTGTAAGTGGTAACAATGTAGATGCTCAGACAGAAACAACAACTGAAGAAAAATTAAATATAGACTCAAAAAACAAGACAAATACAAAAAACTACTTGAAAAATGGGGAGTCGGGTGGTTATCATACAGATAGAAATTGAAGATTAAGATAAAAGAGGTATGAGAAGTATGAAAAAAGTTTGGAATTTTGTGACTACAGCAATTTTAATTGTTTTACTGCTGGGAATTGCTATTATGTATATCCCGAAGATATTTGGAATACAGCCGATGATTGTATTGAGCGGAAGTATGGAACCAACGTATCATGTTGGATCGCTTCTCTATATAAAAAATGCAGATGCAAATGAGATTGCAGTAGGAGATCCAATTACTTTCTATTTGGATGATAATACACTTGTAACACACCGTGTTGTGGAGATTGATAAGAAAAATCAGACTTATACAACCAAAGGTGATGCAAACGAAAAAGAAGATGGCTCTCCAGTAAGTTTTGACAAAGTATTGGGCAAACCGGTATTCAACTATTCCAGTTTTCCGAAGATTATCTTGCGGATAAAATCAGCCAGACATCTGGAAAGATCATTTATGTTGTGGCAATTATTGTTGATGTTATTCTCATGTATATGGGAGATCTGATTTGGTCGACAGAACAAAGTAAGAATGAGGAGAAAAAGGATGAAAGTGCTGAAAAGTAATAAGTTTAAGGTTTCGGCTGCAGTAGTAGTACTTGTTTTGGGCGTTTCTGTTGGAGGAACGATTGCGTGGCTCCATAAATCTACAGATACAGTACGGAATTCATTTGATCCAGGTTTAGTAAATGTTACAATTGATGAAAATTTCGAACCGGGTGACGTGCGTAACAAAACTGTAGTAAAACAGGTGCGTATAAAAAACAGCAGACAGGACAGCAAAGGAAATGGAAACCTCAATGTTGTACCTGCCTATATTCGAGTACAACTCGTACCGACCTGGGTGAAGGATGCGGATAATGAAACCACAGGAAAAAAAGAACAGGTTGTATTACCGGTAGATGCTGCTTCATTAATTGATTATCAGTTGAATTTAAAAAGTAGCAGTTCAAATGAGCCTTCTAAATCAAATGATGTGGATGGAGACTGGCTACAGGGAGATGATGGATATTATTATTTCACAAAACCTGTAGATCCGGATAAATATACGGATTATTTATTGGAGACTGTCTCAGGAAAATCCGGTGTTACGTTCCCTCAGGATGGGTATCTTGAATTGAATGTACTGGTGGATGCTATTCAGGCAACGAATACAAAGGCTGCAAATGATGCGTGGGGAAACCCTACCACAGATCAGGGAAAAACAAATATTTATTAAAACAAATATTTTATATGGAAAATGCTTCCATGTGACCATTATGTGACCTAAGGTAATTATACTTACGATATAAGCTTTAATTGTGTACAGATTAAAGCAAAGGAAATGTTAAATTTTATATTTTATATTAAGGAGAATGAAAAATGAATAAGAAGAAAATTGCGCTTACAGCTTGCGCAACAGCATTAGTAGGAACACTTGCAGTTGGTGGAACACTCGCTTACTTCACAGCTCAGACAAATACAGTAGAGAACGTGTTTACCGGAAACAATAAGGATCTTAAAGGTATCATCGACGAGCGTTTTGATAAGGACACTGCTGAGAGCTATACACCAGGCGACGTAATCTACAAAGAGCCATGGCTTGAGAATAAGACAGATTCTATTGACGCATGGGTAGCTGTTAAAGTTGATATTGATGCAGAAGGCAACACAGTAAGCTATGATGATTTTGCTAAAACATATGCAACAATTCAGACAAAGACAGCGAATGGACAGTTTGTTGACGGATTTAACACAACTGATTTTGAAGAAGTGACTGTTCCAAACGCAAATTACAAATTCTTTGTATATAAAACAGTTGTTAAAGCCGGCGAAAAGACAAAGAATATTTTTGATCAGGTTACTGTAAATGCACAGATTAAGAAAGTTTTCAATTCAGAAACAGCTGAGAAGACTGTATGGAAAGAAGTTACTAAGGCTGATTATGACAGCTCATCTGCAACAAAGAAAGAAATTTCTGGAAAGTATTATGTACAGGAGTCTGTAACATCTTCTACATATGATTCGGAAGCTAACTACTTTGTAGATAAAGAAGGAAAACTTGAAAATGCAAATATCTCAAGACTGCCGAAGTTCAATGTAAATGTAACTGGTTACATGGTTCAGGCAGATAATGTAGAAAAAGATGAGGCTGTTAAGGAGTTAACTGCATTAGTTCAGAAGTAATTAAAAGTAAATTACTTTATTTCACGGAGTTTAGAGTATGAAACGTAAAATAATGCTTGGCATCGCATCGATTGCTATGGTTCTTACTATAGCAATCGGTGGTACGTTAGCCTATTTCACAGACACAGATAGTGCCGCTAATGTGATTACGATGGGAAAAGTGGATATTAGTTTGGTCGAGAAGACAGATGCTACTGGAGAAAAAGAGTATACTGATGGATTGACCTACAGTGATGTGCAGCCAGGTCAGATACTTAGCAAGAAACCAATTGTTAAGATGGCTTCCAATTCACAACCGGCATATATCAGAGTGCGTATTAACATGTCAAGTGCGGATGCAGAACTTTCCAGACACCTTTCGGAAATCGGGTTAGACACTACCGGGTGGATATATGTAAATGGATATTATTATTATCCATATATTGTACAGCCTGGAGCGAATACCACGGTGTTTACAAAAGTCAGCATTCCAAAAGACTGGGGAAATATGCTTGTTAATAAATCTTTCAGTATAAAGATTACTGCTGAGGCAGTGCAGGCATCTTATTTTTCACCGGACTTTAATTCAAAAACTGATCCATGGCATGGAGTCATGATTGGCAAATATTAAGATTATCAGACAGGTTCTATCGAGCCTGTCTTTTCTTATCTCTTAAATAAAGAGTGTATGTTTCGAAATGTGTTTTTCAATTTACTATATATTGTGAAATAAAAAGAAAACGAGTATACTAAAAAAGAACAGAAGTATGGGAGGCATTATGAAACGATTTTTTCATATATCAGGATCCATATTATTGATTATATTGATCTTAATTTGTATTCCATTTACAATACCGAAAGCTTTTGGATTGTCCATTTATGAAGTGATTACGGATAGTATGACACCGAAATATCCTGTTGGAAGTGTAATATATGTGGAAAAGGCACAGCCGGAAGATATTAAAGTAGATGATGTTATTACTTTTTCGATTGGTACAGACACTTCTCAGGTAATGACACATCGTGTGGTGGCGATTGATAACGAAAATCACACATTTACCACAAAAGGTGATGCAAATAAAGATGTGGATGTAAGTCCTGTGGCATTTCAAAGATTACTAGGAAAACCTATGTATTGTATTAAACATATGGGATTTCTTGTTCAATTATTTGAATCGAGTGAAGGACGCGTGTTTCTTGGTGTTTTGCTGGTTCTGGTCTTTGTCTTATGGTTTGCAGGAGATCATATAGACTCTGAAGTAAATGAATCTGCAGATATGAATAAAAAGGATAGGAAAAAGAGGAACGGTCGTGTAGTCTGGAAACTTGTGATGCTGATGGGCGCAGCGATGGTTCTGATTGCAGGATGGAACATATATCGGATTTCAAAAGATTATAGTGATTCGAATGCTTTATACAGTAAGTTATCTGATACATATGTTGCGACAGAGAAGGAAAAAAAAGAAGAAAAATGGTATGATGCTGCGCAGGTGAATCTTCAGGAGCTGAAAAAACAGAATGGAGATGTAACAGGTTGGCTTTATTTTGAAAACGAGGATATCAGTTATCCGATTATGTATTCGGGAGATGATACAACTTATTTGCATACAGCGTTGGATGGAAGCTATGCTTCGGCCGGATCAATTTTTATGGAAGGAAACAATCATCCGGATTTTGAGGATAGCCATACGATTATTTATGGACATAATATGCGGAATTTAAGCATGTTTGGAAAATTACGCTACTATAAACAAAAAGAGTACTATGACAATCATGCATATTTTCAGATATTTACAGATAAAGGAATTTATCGTTATCAGATTTTTGCTTATGCGGATGTACCGGCGGACAGTTTTGTATATCAGGTGCCATATGGGGCGGATGATTCTTTTAAAATATTTATTCAGCAACTGAAAAAGCAATCGTATTATGATACAGACGTTGAAGTAACACAGAATGACAAGGTAGTAACTTTGTCTACCTGTTCTACTACAGGAATGCGCTTTATTGTAAATGCAGTCAGGGTGGATGAATATTTATATTGATAACAAAAATCGGAATATAATAAATGACAGAAAAGAGTACATAAGTTATTTCTTGATTTAATGAATATTATATAACTCAAAGGAGCAGACTAAGGATGAAAAAGGAAGAGCAATTATTAAATGACCTTACAGAATTGATTAAGGAAACACAGAAAAATAAAGTGGACTGGAAAGTGGATTGTCAGACGACTGAATATAATGATTTGCAGGAAAAGCCGGTTCATGAAGAAGATGGCGAGCGTTGGATTGTAGATGAGTGTTTTGTTTCCTATGAATGCACACATAAAGGAAAAGATTTTTTATTGATCACATACGAACAGATTTTTACCTGCGGTCAAAAGAAGAAGAGCTGCAATTTATTATTTATGCCACCGATGGGCATTCGTTTTTATGATGTAGACACCTTAGCACCGTATGCAGTAAAAGCAGACCAGATGCTTACATATGAAGCACATATGCTTTGGCTTACCATATTGGAAAAGTGTAAAGATAAATCAGAACGGATTAAACTGGATGTTTCTCCACGTAAATTAGTATTAGAGCAGGGAGCGATATGAGAAAATTAAAAAGTGTATATGCATTGATTACAGGCGCGAGTTCCGGAATTGGCGAAGTTTTTGCCGAACAATTGAGTAAAGAAGGCTATCCGGTTATTCTTGTTGCAAGAAGAAAGGAACGTTTACAGCAGACAGCAGATAAAATTGAAAAACAGGGTGGGAAAGCAATCGTTATCACAGCGGATCTGGCAAAAAAAGAAGAATGTTTTGGAATCATACAGCAATTGGAAGATAAAAAGATAGGCGTGTTTATTAACAATGCAGGATTTGGAGATTGTGGGATGTTTCTTTCGGGTGATTTGGAGAAAGAAACGAACATGATTGATGTCAACATAAAAGCCATGCATATATTGTGCAAATTGGTTCTGCAAAAAATGAAAAAGCAGGAGGGCGGCTATCTTTTGAATGTAGCTTCTTCTGCAGGACTGATTCCGGCAGGTCCATATATGGCAACGTATTATGCCACAAAAGCTTATGTTGTGAGCCTTACACGGGCAATTGCCCAGGAATTGCAGGATGAAGGAAGCAATATCTACATTGGTGCTTTGTGTCCGGGGCCGGTCAATACGGAATTCAATTCGGTAGCGAATGTAGAATTTGCTTTGTGTGGAATTAGTCCGTCTTATTGTGTAAAATATGCAATCAGACAGATGAAAAAACGAAAAGTTCTTATTGTTCCGACACTGACAATTAAGGCGGCGACCTTTTTTGGAAGATTTATTCCGCAGAGCCTTTATATAAAAATAGCAGGACATCAGCAAAAAAAGAAATTTAAGGGTTGACATGGACACTTTAATGGTTTAAACTGATATCAAGTTAATAAGAAATGAAAATCATTGAGCGAAAGTAAGTACAGCAGATGATTCTTTACAGAGAGTCAGTGGTTGGTGGAAACTGATAAGATAGTTTGTCTTGGAATGGATTCGTTAGATGCGAAGTGAATGAGAAAGTATGAATTTCCCGAGTAGCAGAGCCGTTTCTCTACGTTACAGGAGTGAGGATATCGAAGCAATCATGCTTCTGTATCATAGAGGTTGCGTAATTGGTGGCAGATATTTCCGATGCGGAAGTATCTGCTTTTTTTAATACAAATGTAATGAATCCGAGAATATTAAAGGATAGTTACAAGCCTTTTGATTGATTAACGAATAGAACAGGCTGACAAGAATGCAACGAACAAGGGTGGCACCACGATGATTCGTCCCTGATGCAGTAATAAGACTGCATCAGGGACTTTTTTACTGTACAAGTCAAGGCGAAATTTAAATGAGAGGATGTTCTAGAGAAAGGAGTTATAGAATATGAAAAGAAGATTACGGGTTTATAAGAAAACAGTCAGCATTGTAAATGAAACTGCGACAGGAATGTATGAAAGCCTGGTAGGAGATAAAAAAGGGTTTCTTTTGGAAAGTTATGATAAGAATTATGACCGTTATACATTTTTTGGGAAAGAGCCGGAAGAGATTATCAGTTCACGGGGAAACGCACTTGTAATTACAAAAAATGATGGAACACAAGAGGTTCGAAATGGAAATCCACTGGAGCGATTAAAGGAATATTACAGTGAGTTCGATATTGTAAAGGATAACGAAGAATTATCTTTTTCCGGTGGATTGGTTGGAAATCTTGGATATGATTTTGTGCGATATGCAGAAGTGCTTCCAGATAACAATCCGGATGAGATCGGAATCGAAACAGTACAGATGATGCTGATGACGAAGTTCATTATGGTGGATCATGTGGCAGAGACACTTACCGGAATTATTCTCGGTGAAGATACTCCGGAGGGAAGAAAAAAATCACTGGAAGAAGCAGAAGAACTGATTCGACAGGCACTTGCAAACAAAGGACGTGCGCCGGAGAAGAATTTCACACATGATGGTGTGATTGTAAATCAGTCTGATTCACTGGAACAGTATAGTCAGAAGGTTGAAAAAATCAAAGAGTACATCCGTGAGGGACATATTTTCCAGACCGTTCTTTCACAGAGATGGACGATTGAGACAAAGCAGAGTGGAT
>OICI01000162.1_pt1 | contig 24391 bp, 25 predicted proteins | sample 1581261 | NCBI WGS metagenome assembly OICI01 (sample SAMEA3882520, study PRJEB24775) | human gut metagenome | biome: human-associated habitat; feature: intestine environment; material: feces | place: Netherlands | collected 2009/2010 | reverse complement strand
ACGGAAAACCGTTGCTCGTGCGCAGACTTTTTACCGTCTGCGAACGAGTCGCACTGACCCAGAAATCTTCCGTTGATTTTTCGCCTTCACCCTTGGTATTTGCAATAATGGTATTGACCAGCTTTAAGATGTCTTTTTCACTCCGGATATAATGGAACGGATTGTAATGCATGGACTTTTTAAAGTTGATCGTATTTAATACCTTGATCCGGTATCCTCCATTTACCAGCATCTTCCCGCATTCAACGATGATCGTTCCCTTCGGATCAGTGACCACATAGGACACGTGATCCGTCATCTGCATAAGATTGGGTTTTACATAGAATCTTGTCTTTCCGGATCCGGAACCACCGATGACGATCACATTCTTATTTCTGGCATACTTTGGGGCTTTTGGCCGGCTGTTCATGGTCAGACGTTCCGTTTCTGTGAGGATGACATTGTTTTCAAAGACCGGATCCATAAAGGGTTCGATGTCTTTTCTGTTTCCCCATCTTGCAGATCCATACTCCACACCTTGTCGGAACTTCTTTGCATTTTTAGAACGATAGTAGACCACCAGTTTTAATGCACCTGCAACCAGAACACCTACTGTAAGATCCTGCAAAGCGATACTTGGCAGCCAGCTTAAAAATGCCAGTCGGAAATTGACTAACATCACGCCAAGTCTCTGGACCATGCTTTCTCCCAGGCAATGCCGGTACAGCCAGGATTCTTTATCTGCTACATAGAAGATAAAGAAATATGGGAGATTTAAGATCACCAGTCGTTTGACCTGGATCTTCTGTAATTTTTCCCGGATCATCGTTCCTGACCTCTGGATTTTTGTCTCTGCTTCACACGCTGGCGGTGCTTTGCTTTTCTTTCTACAGATTTCTGCAGTTTCTTTCTGACGGATGGTTTCTTCGCCTGTTTCTTTTTCAGTTCTACTCCGGCATATTCCCGGAAAGCCGCTGTCATCACATCCACATCTTTAGCCTTAAAGAAGACCAGATATTTTGGTGGATCAGCACCGACTTCTTTTTTCAGGCTGTAATCAATCCCGTACTTTCTTGCCACACGGTCAAAGGATTTGATATTTTCATCTGTGATCTTTATGTTGGAAAGCTGTACTCCCTGTGCATTCAGTTGCTTGATGGTCTGCTTTCCATGTGGCTTTTTCTTTTCAATCTTTTTTCGGGCTTTTTCCCTTCCTTTCTCCTGAGCCCGTCCGGTCTTTTCAGCCATTTTCACCTGCGTTGTTTCCTGTTTCCTCCGGTTGTCCATTTCCAGGAACTTCCGAAGGGCTGCTTTTAGCACACTGGCAGTGATCTTGACTCCCTGGATGCTCAGGCTGATCACTTTCTGATTTACTTCTTCCTGCAATTACCCACGTCCTTTCTTTCCTTTCATTTCAGAATGAAGACGGGCAATACAATATCCGATGCATGGAACATGTTTTCCATACGGACAGCCACCACATGGTGTTGTTTTTACTGCTTTTTTCTTTTCCGGAAGCAGATAGTGGCACTGTTTCAAGCTACAGCCTTTCTTTTTGCCTCCCCACCAGTAACAGTACTTGCAGGACCATGGCTTTTCTTCGCTGTACTTTCTTCCCTCAATAGCTGCATTTGGTTCTATGATCAGATCTTTATTAGTCTTCATTCTGTTCTTCCTCTTTTCTCATGATTTCTGTCAGTTTTTTCTCTGCCTGACTTCCGGCAGCAATGAGACAATACAAAACTGTAAATATTGCCGCTGCTCCCAGAAGAGCAACAAAAATAATGATATTTCTCATGGTTTCTCCCATCTAAAAAAGCGTCCACAGATTCCTTTCGGTTTCCATGAACGCTCATTCTTATTTAATTAGTGTTTCTTTTTTCTCATAAATGCAAGGGCTCCTGTACCAGTCGCACCAATGCCGAGAAGCATAAACCACAGCCACAGATTGGTGTTATCCCCAGTCTTTGGTGAATCACTGACAGGTTTTCCACCTTCCGGTGTCTTTTCTGCCGGTTTTTTCTCATCCACCATAGTTACATGCTGTACTTCACAGGTATCCTTTACTTCGAATTCCACATCTTTTGCAACCAGATAGCCATCCGGTGCCGTTTCTTCACGGAGAGTGTATTTTCCGATCGGAAGCATTTCGATGTAATGTGCTTTCTCTGTACTGGTCCAGCTTTCCACAACTTTTCCATCCTGATCAAGGATTGTGAGTTTCGCTCCCGGAAGTTCTTTTCCGGCGATATACTGTTTGGAGATTTTCACCTTCGTTACATCATCCTTCATCTCAACTTTCTGCACATCGGCAGTATCTTTGATCGTGAACTTTACGCTTTCAGCTGTCACGTAACCATCAGCAGGTTTTGTTTCAACCAGTGTGTATTCTTTTCCGACAGTCAGCTCACGGATCACATGTGCTTCTTTACCGGAAGTCCATTCATCCACGATATTTCCATCAGCATCTACCACTTTCAGCTTACATCCTGGAAGTTCTTTTCCGGTTGTCAGACTGGATTTGGTAAATTCAACGACGGTTGGCTGATTATCAAAGGTAAAATCATAAGTGACTGTCGGCTGATCTTCACCTGCATACTCAAAGGTAAATTCCTTTACTTCATCGTTGGTTACGAATCCGTCCGGTGCATAGAGCTCTTTTACATAGTAAGTTGCTCCTATTGGAAGATCTGCAACAAATGTGATCTTTCCTTCTTCATCCGTAGATTTCAGCTCAATGATCTCATCGGCTTCGATCAGGACTTTACCTGTTGTCTCAGACTTAATGTCTTCTTTGGCAAATAATCCAAAGATAGCGCCTTCCAATGTACGGTCAGAATCTTTTTCTTTCTTAAGTACATTGACTTCTACTCTCTGGCGGTTGTTCTGCCAGTCTTTGTCATAGACTACAACTGGTGTATTCTGATCCACGTAAGTCAGATCTACATGACGAATCTCACCATCCAGTACATGACCGTAAGCAGTTCCTGTTTCTTTCACATAGTATTTACCAAGTGGAAGATTTTCCAGTTTTGCAATACCGGTTTCATCTGTCTTGATCGTTGCGATCAGTTCATCCTTTTTATAGTAATCGTCACTGACGCCATCGGCAGCCTTAATGTCTTCCTCAGCATAGACTTCAAACGTAACATCTGTCAGTTTTCCGGTTACATAGTTGAAAATGTGTTCCACCACACCTTTGACCTTATCGGCCAGCGTAACAGAATCCAGAAATTCTCCCTTTTTGTTGATGATGAGTTCACCAACCGGTACCTCGTCCTTCATTTCCACTTTCTGAACCTCTCCGGTATCTTTGACTGTGAATGTCACATCATTGGCTACCAGATAACCATGCGGTGCAAACTCTTCATGTAGGGTATAAGTCTCACCCACTTTCAGATATTTGATCACATGCGGTGCATCTTTGGAAGATGTCCAGCTATCTACTACATTTCCATCTTTATCCGTTACTTTCAGATAAGCTCCATCCAGTTCTACACCGGTTGTTGCATCTGATTTTGTGATCTCAACAGTTGTCGGCTGGTTCTTCTTTACGGATTTTAATGTTACTGTCTGTACATCCTGCCCCTGATAAGAAGCATCAAATCTCAGTACTTCATCCGAAGATACGAATCCATCTGGTGCTTTCAGTTCTTTTACATAATAGCTTCCAAGTGGAAGATCCAGTGTACATGCTGCCTGACCTTTTTCATCAGAAGTCATTTCCTGTAAAAGAGTATCTGCTTTGACGATCACTTTTCCATCTTTCGTCTGAATGTCTTTTGCATTGTAAATACCGAACACTGCTCCGGCTACTGTATTGCCTGTCTCAGCATCCTGTTTTTCGACCGTAATCGACACTTTCTGTCGTTCATCTGTGACAGAGATTTCTTTCTCGATCACTGCGGTATCCTGATCTGCATAAGCAAATTCGACATTTTCCGGCACCGTATTTAACACATAAGTGTCCGGTGCATTCTTCTCTTTGACATAGTATCTGCCAAGTGGAAGATTCTTTACAGTTGCATAACCATCTGTATCCGTTGTAACGGTTGCCACCAGTGCATCCTTTGCAAAGTACAAAGTTCTCTGTCCATCTGCATCTACCTGATGATCGGCAGTATAGATATCCTCTGCCGCATAGACTTCAAATTCAGCACCTGCAAGTCCAGCCATTTCATACTGGAAGTCCTTATCAAATCCCTTTAACACTTCACCCTGTTTATAGATCTTTAACTGACCTTTGACCGGGGCATTGGTATATTCCACATCAATGACTGCATCTCCTGTGACAGGATCGGTCAGATAAGCAGTATCTGTATCAACTGCAACTGTCACATAGTTTTTGGATATTGTGTACCCATCGGGTGCCGTCACTTCCTCAATCCGGTAGTTGCCAGGTTTCAGATTCTTTGGCAGTACCAGGTATCCTTCCTCATTTGTGAAATAGGATTTGTGTACCGTTGGCTTCGGATAGGATGTTGTCTGTTCCACATATTTCTGATTATCCAGGTCGTATACCTTGAACTCAGTATTAGCCAGGAGTACAGATTTCTGTGTTTCTGCATCCTTTTTGATGATCTTTAATTTTGCTTTGAATTCTTTATCCAGCAGCACTCGCCATGTCTGCGGTGTATCCGGATGATTCTCTGTGATCTTCACTACAAAATCATCAACCGGTGCATAGTTGTGTTTGCTTGTGGTTTCTCTTACCACATAAGTTCCATATGGAAGCGGAATCGATCTTGCATATCCTTTTTCATCGGTAAACATTTCTGTCTGACCATCTGCAGTCAGTACAACTGGTCTGGCTGAGTCAAAATCATAACTTCCATCTGCTTTTACTTTCAGATCACTGACAAGCCATGCTGAAAAACCGACTCCCTGCAGAAGATCTGCATCGGTCTTTCCATTGTTTGCGGCTTTAATGATCTGGAACGGCTGCTTAATGACTGTTTCTTTACATACAGAAGTTCTTTCTACTGTCGGAACAGTAGCACCTTCGTAAGTACAGTCCACATCATGTTCTGTCGGATCCAGTACGTACCCCACCGGAGCACTAAGCTCTTTCAGATAATACTTTCCAAGATAGAGATCTGATACAGAAGCTTCGCCATTCTTATCCGTTGTCAGGGATGTGATCAGGGTGTCTTTCTTATAGATTGTTCCGGTTTTTCCATCCGGATGAACAATATCTTCCCTTGCATAAAGGCCATATACTGCACCTTCCAGCGTTGCATCACCCTGTGCTGCATTCCCTGTCTCAGCATCCTGTTTTGCAATGTTGATCTTTGCATTTACACGTTTGTCTGTTACATTTTTGGTCGTTGTCTTTCCGATAGCAAGAGTCACATTATAAGACTTTGTATCGATCTGATACCCTGTTGGAACAGAGATTTCTTTCAGATAAACAACTTCCTGTGTTTTCTCCATTGTAAGCTGTGAAGCACTATTCTGATCAGTTGCAGGCATCTCTGCGATCAGCTTTGTACATGAAGCATCGGAATAGATCCCGTACACTGCACCAGCCAGTGCATTTCCTGTATCCTGATCTTTCTTTACAATGGATACTTTGCATTCTTTTGTCCAGGTTACTTTAAAATCCACATATTTCTCATTTCCAACACCTTCACCGAAAACAAGAGCCAGGTCCTGTGTTCCAGATCCTGTTACAATCTTGTAAGCAGAGTATTCTTTATCAATGCTTCCCTTCATCCGAGAAGAAAATGTAGCACTGACGCTCTCTGCCTGATCAAGTAGTGCTGTCAGATAAAACTGTGTACCTCCACTGATTTCTACACTTGCTCCTGCAGCACTGGTTTTACCGGTTGTCACATTTACAAGCTTTACACCGCTTGGCAACTTAAATGTGATCGTCTGCAGTTTATCTGCTTTGAATGTGATCACACTTGTTCGCTGGCTGTTTCCTTCCACATAAGCCTTTACATTAGATTCGGAAAAGCTCATATCTACAGACGGAATGTCCGGCATATTTACACAATAATTGTAAAGCTCCATTGCCAGGTTCTTTCCTGTTGCATTAGTTCCGGATGCCCAGTCACTGGATCCATTTGCATAAGCTGCTGCAAGATGGGTAATGATGAATCTCTTTCCTGCCGGAAAATCCGGATGTTTCTCATCGAAGAAACCATTCTCATCACTTGCTTTTGTTCCGTAATAGCAGACCTTTGCAAGTGTCTTTCCATCGGCAAGTTTCTGGATCGTATAAGTTCCATTTCCCGGTCCTTTTTTCGATGGTTCAACACAGTATGCTGTCGCATTGATGCTTCCCCATTTCACATAATATGGACAAGTCAGATAAGAACCTAATCCATAGTCTGCGTAATAGTACCAGGAGCCGGCTGTAACTGTGACTGATTTTGTTCCTGTTTCACCGGAAGCAAGCATCATTGGCATATCAAAAGTAATACTTTCGCCTGCTTCAAGATCTGCAAGAGCAACTTCCTGGTCAACAGCTTCCTGCATAACCTCTGAGAGTGTGATCCCTGTTTCCGGATCAACGGTCTCCTGATCCTCCGTTGCTTCGATTTCTGCATCAAATTCTTTTTCTGTCAGTTCTGTTTTGCTCTCCGTGTCAGCAGCATCAGTTCCCTCTGTAGACGAGTCAGCCTCAGAATCCTCTGTTTCTGTCTTATCGGAAGAACCAGCATCCTGATCAGAAGAACTTTCTGACTGCGAATCTTTCTGTTGATCCGCTTCTTTTACCACGATCTTTCGATTGATCTGGTAGGTTGGGTGATCCGTTGTCTGTGGTTCTACATAATAGACTGCCTTATAGGAATTGGCATAATCGGTAGAAAAATCATTCCCGTCCGTATCTTTTGCTTCCTGAAATGTAACTTTTACTTTGCTGTCATCCTGGATCGTAAGACCGGTATAATCACTCTTTACATCGAAATTGTCTCCAACCTTGATCTCATAATCCTTTGCAGTTACCACTTCATCTTCATCCAACTGATCCTTGATCTCCTCATAATACGGAATCTTTTTTACAGATCCGGCATCATCAGAAGCATAGGCAACAGCGGGAGAGAGTACCGTCGATAGAACCGTTACTGCAGTCAGTAAACCGGACATCACCCTGCGTGCTTTCTTTTTCACGTTCATTCTCTTAAATCCTTCCTTTCTGATTCTTTTGTGTATGGTTATCTGTTAGTTTCTGCATATTATCTTTTATACGAAGATGATCGCCTCCTTTCCTGAAATTTGCGCTATTTGGGACAGTCAGCACAAGCTGAGATAACAGCACAAATATATGGCGGTACCTGTTTGTCACAAATACCGCCACATGATTTCTACTGTCATCCTCTTTTTAGATTCAGACATTTTATTTTGATTTAAGATTTAAGCGTTTTCCTGTTTTCTTTCCCGGATCCGTTCCTATATCAGTTTCCATCTCTGATACGTTTTCTTCTGGCAGACACGCAGCTTTTCGCTCTATGCATGTTCAAACCAAATATCACTCCGGGCAGGCTATTCATTTTTCAAGGTACATGAAGGTGTTCTATGCAAACCCTTCATATAACGAAACGCTCAGAGCCTGTTTTACAGTGGTCTAATTCAATTTTTTTAAAATTTTTTAAAATTCTTCGTTTTCCGCCTTTTTTTTCATCGTTTTTAATGCCCTGTTCAGGAGGTCATTTACACTCTGCTGTTTGATTCCCAGATAATCTGCAACATCCTGCTGACGCATTTCCTCAAAATAAACCAGATTGAGTACCGTCTTTTGTCTCTCTGTTAACTCTTTGATCAAAGCGTTCAGAATTTCTCTGTCGATAACATCGTCAACAAAATCTTTTGAAGATCCTCTCATAATCTCCGCATCATCTGTAACATCGCTGTTAGAAAATACACCATGATTGGTGCTGATTTTGCTCTGGCTGTATGCCATACGGTCTTCAGCCTCCATCAGCAGACGGATATACCAGTTTTCATTATCAAAGAACTCTTTATTGAATTCCTTGTTATCGCCAGTTACACTCACATATTCATAGTCATCACAACTATGAAGTGGAAATACGGTTGATTGATTTCCTGCTGTATAAAGTACATATCCGTGATCATAAACAGAGATTGTTGTATCTGCATTGATCATTTCCTTTACTACAACTTTGTGTTCCTTCAAGGATTTCACGCTTGGGATTCTCTTCTCCATATCAGCAACTTTCACGATTTTTTTCAGTTCTTTTAATGTCAACATAAAGGCCACCTTTCTGCCTTTCGGCTCCGGGTGGTCCATTCCATCTTTTATAAAATTCCTGCACAGACATAAAGAACTGCAGCACAAGAGGTCACGAACTCACCCGTTTTTTTTGAACGGGAGTCCGCGACTCCTTTGTAACGCATGTATCTGCGTTTAGATTAAGTTTGCCAGATTGCCTGGCTTATTCAGTTGCTATGTGCATCTTCTGATTTATTCTCTGTTTGCTCTTTGCGAAACATGGAATAATCGCCCATAGCATCGTAAGGACAATGCCTTACAAATTCCTGGTATTCGATTTCAGTCATCTTTGCTTCCTCCTTTGCGTCATGTTATCAAAATCTCTATTTACAATTATTTTTGCAAAAAAGAATTCAACCTCTATATAACGAAACGCTGAGAGCCTGTTTTACAGTGGGGTACGACAAAAAAATTTAAAATTTGTCGAAATACGTCAAAAAAGCCCGACAAAACAAATACTTCAACAATCTCCAAAACCAGAAAATACTTCTGATCTTGCAGTGTATCCGTAAATGTTTTGCCGGGCTCTTAGTGATTCCAGTCAGGTTCAGCTCCTTGACAAACTCTTGCTGTCTGGTGCGTTCTTGATGGTTCCTGCCAAATCCAACGCTTACTACAGACAGCTCATTCTATTCTGTTATGATCCCTGATTCATCATCTTTCGGGAATACGTCCGCATCCTGGACTTTAATTGTTCATCTCGGATGTGGATCGGACGAACCGACACCATATCATCCTTTACAAATATTTCCAATGTACTGCGACATTTTTTGCACTCCACTTCTGAATCGCTTTGTGCGCTCTTTTCAATAAATGCTCCGCATACAGAGCAGTGTACATGCCATTTAATAGCACCTGATCCCATATAGGCTTCCTCCTTTAAGCAATAAGATATTTCTCCATTTATTACTCAACGGACCAAAGGGAAATCAAATCCGCCTTATGAGCATCATGCCATCCATTCCGTAAGTGCCAAAGCTGCACGAACAGCACGATTTTTATTCTGATCAGATCTGCTTTGTCGATCTGTGCATCCTTTTTTATCCTTCCACCAGCTACCACACACTCTTTCCGGTATAAAAAATTCCGCTGTGATTAATTAACATGATATTTCAATAGTTTCAAATACATCACCAGTCAGATCACAGATGTCCTGGATCTGAATCTCAGTATCATCGATCCGTAAGTGGACTGATGGATCAAAAAATTCTACGGTTCCGGATAATGTATGGTACTGGCCAACTGACGGATCCTTCCAGGATTTTTGAAAATAAGTTGCCTGTATCTTCATCCCATATGCCAGGATCCTTAATTTCATATCCAGCTCATTTTTCTTTTCTTCGGATAAATCTCTTTTCGATTCGTAAATGATTTCCTGTTGCCGGATCGTTTCATCCAGTCCACGAAGTGCCGCAAATGGAGCAAACTGTTTTGCCCTGCGTCCTACATCCATGGGATGTCTCCTGGAAACCGGTCTTGATAAATATAAATACGGTTGATATTCACTTGCCAGCACTTTTTACACCTCCTCTAAGCACGGTGACCACCTATTTGTTCATTGCGTTCTCGATAAGTAGAACACTCTAGCAGGTTAGATCCACGCATGATCGCATTCTTTCCATAACGCTGCTTTACATTCAATACTGCTTCCTGTAAATGCCGTTCTTTATCGGTCTGTTTTGGATCATCAAACAGGCTGTACTGCACATAATTTTCAGGAGCAACCCTGTTCGCACACACCTCGATTCTTCGAATTCCGGTATATCTGTCCGCAATCCTGAGATATAAATCTTCCACTGCATCCATGATTTTTTTTGAACTGTTACTTCCTCTTTCGAGTTTTACGGTTCCTTTGGATGCCTCATGCTCATACCTGTGGTCATATGCGATCCATAAGGTGAGAGAGCTTGTCACCAGTCCTTTTTCAAACAGATCCAGGGCCAGGTTGTCTGTCATTTCCCTTACGATTACAAGTGCTTCTTCAAAAGAATAATTTCGCATCAGCACCTGACCATTTGAAAGGCTGTGTTCCTCCGAATGATAGTTCTTGATGTCACTCATCCGGCATGTTTCATAGCCCCATGCATGATCAATCAACAGCTCTGCATCAATCCCAAACATCTTATACAGCCAGTCTTCGGATCTTAAAGAAGCCATTGCGATATCGCCCATCGTATGAATCCCGTAACCGGCCAGTTTTTTTTCAGTCCGGGATCCAATCCTCCAGAAGTCACTTAATGGTTTATGATCCCATAGCTGCTCTCTGTAAGAGAATTCATCCAGGATTCCAATATGGTCATCCACATGCTTTGCTACGATATCCATTGCGATCTTAGCAAGATACAGATTGGTTCCCACACCAGCGGTTGCAGTGATACCTGTTTCCTCCATAACCTCCTGCATAAGCTTTACCGCCATTTCTTTTGCAGTGAGATGATAAAGCTGCAGATAGTTTGTCACATCAATAAAACACTCATCGACACTGTACACATGGATATCTTCTTTTGAGACGTACCGCAGATAGATTCCATAGATCTTTGCAGAATAATCCATATACAGCTGCATCCTTGGCATGGCTGTGATGTACTTTACACAATCCGGTATCTCATGGATCCGGCACCGGTTCTTGATGCCAAGAGACTTCATAGCCGGAGTGATTGCCAGGCAGATTGTTGACTTTGATCTGGTCGGATCTGCAACCACCAGGTTTGCTTTAAACGGATCCAGTCCACGTTCTACGCATTCTACAGAAGCATAAAAAGACTTCAGATCAATACAGATAATAGAAGTCTGATCCTGACTCACTTTTGTCACCTCCCATACGTCTTTCCTCTTTTTGTAACATGTATCCCATTTTGACTGTCAATGACTGTGCATCCTTCCTGTTTTCTTTAAAATACAGGAAATTCATTTCACATATTCATTGACAAAGGAGGAAATATTGTGTATCTTATAGGAAAGATGTTTCCCTTATCTGTGATTCACATTATAGGAGAGATATTTCCCTTTGTCAAGATTAATTTTTATTTTTTGGGAGACACATTTCCCGTTTTGCCTTGAAGCGGCTAATGAAACTTATAAGACAAGGTTTAGAAAGAGGTATGTTTATGACATTCGGTGAAAAAGTAAGATCATTAAGAAAAGAAAAAAAGATGAGTCAGCAGGAACTGGCCAGTATGGTTGGTGTTTCATATAGGACCATTCGATCCTGGGAAGTAGAAGGACGTTTTCCAAAACAAAATGTTCTGTATCAGAAACTGGCAGATGCATTACAGTGTGATGTTTCTTATCTCATGAGTGAAGATGAAGCTTTTATCACAGAAGCATCCGAACAGTTTGGTAACCGTGGTGCCAGACAGGCTCAGCAGATTCTGGAACAGGCTGCAGCTATGTTTGCCGGTGGATCACTGACAGACGAAGATAAAATAGCTTTTATGGATGAGATTCAGAGCCTTTATCTGGATTCCAAAAGACGTGCAAAGAAATTTACACCGAAAAAATATCTGAAAAACCAAGAGGAAAAATAATAGAAGGCGGAATTATTGTACACCTAATCTGTTACCTTATAGTTACAAGGATATTTCTGCCCTTTTTATTTTTTACTTTTGAGGTGATTTATTTGAGAAACACTTACATATATACAGAAACAAAGAAATTAATCAAGAAATATGGCACCAGGGATCCCTTTGAGATCATGAATCAGATGAACATTGTTGTTGGGGAAACTTCAAGATATAAAACACTGAAAGGCTATTGCTTCATGAGCTGTAAGACAATCTATGTCATGATCAGTAGTTTCCTTTCAGAAGAAGAAAAGATGATTGTTGCCGCTCATGAATTAGGACATATCATCCTGCATCGTTCCCAGCTGAAAATGGCTCCAATGCAAGATGATACACTCTACAATATGACGGATAATACAGAATATCAGGCCAATCTGTTTGCTGCCGATCTACTGATTGATGATGAGGAGATCGAAGATATGGTTCAGAACGAAGACTTGGATTATTTCGGACTCTGCAGCTCTTTGAATGCAACTCCGGAACTCATGAGCTTTAAACTATACAGCCTGACAAAACGAGGCCAGGCTTATCATATGCCGATGGAGATACAGAGTAATTTTCTGGCGAAATAATAAAGGATAAGATTGTTCAATAATAAGAAAACTATCGATTTATCTCACTGAAAGGGGGATCATTTATGTCAAGACATCATATAGAAAAGGTAACTTGTCCTTCCTGCCATCATGAGGGAGATTTTGAGCTCTGGGACAGTATTAATACTGCACTGGATCCTGAAATGAAAGAGAAGGTACTTAATCAATCTATTTTCCTTTATACCTGCCCGAGCTGTGGAGAGACCTTTCGTTTAAACTACTCCACACTCTATCACCAGATGGAAGATCTTGTCATGATTTATCTGGTTCCTGAATCAGAAGTAAAGAAGACATATGAAATATTTTATGAAAAAAATGCTTTGGCTGATTATCGTACCGAAAAGTACTTATACCGGATTGTGACATCAGCAAATCAGCTCGTTGAAAAGATCCAGATCTTTGATGCAGGTAAAGATGACAGGGTAATGGAACTTGTTAAATTACTTGCGACAGATTCTATTCTCAAAAATGATCCCGATATAGAATTTGATGAACTGCGCTTTGCTGTCGACGACGACGGAACAAATATTCTTGTAATCATTAATAAGGGTGAGATTACTGGTGCAGTTGACATTGACAATATGTATGAATTTGCTTCTTCACACTGCAATGATTTCAAGGATCTCCGCGATGATGATGAAATAGTTATCAATAGGGAGTGGATCCTTAACAAACTTGCCGAAGCAGAAAACGAATAGTATATTTGGTGGCTACACCCCCAAGCCCCTGTAGAATCAATAACGCCGGTACTGGATATCAAAAATCCCGCACCGGCGTTATTTATTAAAATATTTTGTTTTTTAATCTTCAACACTCTCTACTGAAACTTCTTTTTTCTTCCTACTTTTACCAGAAATCATCTTGTGTCCTGTATAAATAGCCATAATCATGCAAAGCAAAGAACTTGCTGCAAAGTACTTATGGCCTTCTTTTGATCCCTTATAACCTGTATAAAAAGTTCCAAGCATTGTAATCAGTGCACCGATAGACCAATATTTATGTGATTTCATTCAGATACCTCCTGCCGTTTTTCTTAATCATATACCTTTTAAAAGATATATACAAACTGGTATTTTGAATCAATCGACAAGCAGCTCGGATCTTCCACTATAAATTCATACCTTCAGCAAATAGGATATGGCAATAAAAATATATCCGGAGATTTCTCTTCCTACTGGATGCAGTCATCCTTAAAGATTTCACCAGTAGAACAAGTTGAACTTTTGAAAAATTTATATCGAAACAACTTCAACTTTACTCCTGCTAATATTCATGCCGTCAAAAATTCCATCCATCTTACCGCCTCTGAAAATGGAGAATTTATGGAAAAACCGGAACCGGACGAGTGAACGGGCAGGATATAAATGGCTGGTTTATAGGTTTTATAGAAAGCCAAAATAATACATACTTTTTCTCCACAAATATTCAAAGCGAACAACGTGCAACTGGTAGTAAAGCATCAGATGGTGCTTTATCTACTCGTATTGATTCGTCACATAAATATAAGCATCTTCCAACGTTGCAGGAATTGACATACACTCCAATTCTGGCTGTATTTCAGAAATCACTCTTAACTGCAATCCCCCCTCAACATACTGTTTAGATGTAATACGATACTTCTGTTCCACTTCTCTTGCTTTTCTCTCATCAGGTACTTTGCAAATCCAGATTTTCCCCTGTGCTTCTTCTGTCAAATTCTTCATAGAACCCGCATACAGAAATCGACCTTTATGCATAATTGCAAGCTGATTGCAGGTGGCAGCTAAGTCTTCTACCACATGAGTTGAAAACAAAACCGTTCTGTTTTCAGAAAAATCTACTAACAAATTGCGGATGCGAATACGTTCCTCCGGATCTAAACCGGTAGTTGGCTCATCCACAATTAAAAATTCCGGTTCATTTAAAAGCGCCTGCACCAATCCTACCCGTCGCTTCATACCGCCTGATAACTGCTTCATTTTCTTCTTACGATGTTCTATAAGACTGGTCTTTTTCAAATAATAATCTATCCGCTTTCTACATTCTGCTTTCGGAACACCTGCCAGATCTCCCATATACTCCAAACACTCCTGAACCGTCAAATTAGGATACAGTTCAATTTCCTGTGGTAAATACCCTATCTTTCTTTGGATTTTTTCATAGTTTCCTTCGCTATACAAAATTCCGTCTAATGTAACCATTCCGTTTGTAGGTTTAAGCACAGTGGTCAAAACTCTCATCAAAGTTGTCTTTCCCGCTCCATTTTCTCCCAATAGTCCAAATATCCCATTTGGTATATCTAAATCTGCATGGTCGATTGCTGTGACACTATTCTTAAATCTTACCGTTAAATCCTCAATATGAATACTCATAAATTTACCCTCTCTTTCTTACGATCTTCGGCAATGCCAGTAACAAAATCAGTCCGATACAAATACACAAGCCTTTCCCATACAGCCATGTAATATCGGCAGTATTTTCTATATCTCTAAAAGAATAAGAAAACAGATTCCATGCTCCAAAAAGTTTATCTCCACCTGTGGAATTTGTTGCTACCCATATCAAAAGACTGCTTCCAATTCCCATCCACATATTGCGAAAAAGCATAGACAATGTATTAGCCAATATTCCCCAAAAGAAAATAGTTACTACAATCGCCCCAAAACAGGTAATAAACTGAAGTATTTCACTTTCTGTTACTGGATGTGTAATTGGTTTCTGAAACGCAAAAAACAATCCATATCCAAGAACAGCGAGCAGCAGCAAAAAAGTTCCCTGTATCATCAGTCTCTGTATAATAGAATAGATTCTCTTTTTTATCTGATACAGTCTCTGAACTTCGGAACGGTTGCTTGTAATTTCCTGCACATAAGTATCTGCACAAAAAACAGCAGTCAATATCGCAAAAGGCGGCTCTATGGATAGTCCTATTTCATACGTGAAAACAACTGCACGAATCACACTTAAAATTACAACAAAGGATACTGCATAAGCAATTTTATAAAATGGCAGAACAATCTTCATTTCCTTCTTCATTTATATTCGCCTCCGCTTCCAAATCTGTATCGAAATCAGTATAATTACTACCGATACAATAATAAGAAAACTTTGATTTAAGAGCGCCATCGGGGGCGGTGTCGTATCAAAAAGCTGCCCCGGAAATCGTACCATGATTGCCAAAGGTTTGCCCCAATATCCGTAAACTCCCTCTGCATTAGTTCCGCCCAAATTGGAATACACCATATAAAGAATCAAAAGTGGTACACCCGGAAGTGGATTTTTAAATATGAGTGAAATCAATGTATATATACTCACAATCATCAGCATATTAGGCAATATATAAAGTACCGTAGAAGCCACAAAATCCCATAGTCGCACTTCAAATCCACTATCCTTTGTATAGATGCGGCACAATACCCAAAACAGTATATTCAAAATAGTTAGCACAAGCAAACAAATTGTAAATCCTGCACTCACTTTTCCCATTACATACTTCCCGGCAGTCACAGGCTTTGTATGCAACAATTCATAAGTATGCTTTTTTGTATCTTGTAAAAATAAAACCGCCAACATAATAATTGCAAAAAACACCATATACAGACCCGCAAAATCAGCAAATTTTCTTGCGTAATAAAAAGAAAATGTCTTATCTTCCAATTTTTTATCTAGATATGCGTTGATTTCTTCTGCCGTTCCCTTATAATACGTACTGTCCTCGTATAAATACCTTGCCCCGTACCAGTCATATTCCTGCTCCAAATACGCATAGGCCTCTTTTAAATTCATGCTTTCCAGCTTTTCAATGACATTCTGTGCTTCTGAATCCGTCAATCCAAACACATCCGTTAATTTTATTTTTACCTTTTCATGCCATACCTCTCTGTGCTTTTCAGGCGTGGCTGGAATATAGCCCTCATACACTTCTCCTTCAACCGAAGTGTTGGACTGATCATTGATGATTTTCTCCCCCGTTGTAAGATAATGTGTGGTTAAATATGGACTTGTCGCATTAAACACACCATAAATCACAAGCAGAACACCTACCCAAAATAACGGTCGCTTTAGATAATTCATAATCTCTCTTTTAAAAATAGCAATCATACGTATTCCTCCTTTCCTTCGTTATAGACATCATAAAATATAAATCACAACAAAAAGACAACAGCATAAAAAAATCGGACCGCTCATGCAATCCGATGAAATACTGCTGTTATTACAGCTCCACTCTGTTTTTCATTTTCTATCAGTAACTGACCACCATGCTTTTCACAATACAATCTGCTGATATACATGCCCATTCCTGAATGTTTCAAACTGTCTTTCACATTTTGCTGATAAAAAAGCTCTGTTGCCTTTTGCTTATCTATTGTAAATCCCACTCCATCATCCTTTATTCTGATCTGTAATTCAGAACAGGTAAGAAACACTTCCATTTCCACTTTTGTCTTGGCGTAACGAAAGGCATTTGACAAAAGGTTTTCTATAACCTCTAAAATCACTTCCTTATCTCCTGAAAATTTTTCTTCTGTTTCCGAACATTCTAATTCATATAGCTTTCCAAATTTTTTCCTAAACACGTTCATCTCTGCCCGTACGTCTATTTCTACCTGTTTACTGGTAATTTCTTCTGCTACTAACTCCCTTGTATCTAAACTGCTCATCTTTCGCATAGTTTCCACAAAGATATCCATACGTTCAATCTGTTTTTTGCTTTCATTTACCATTTCTAAGGCTTGCTCCATGTTTATCTCTTTCTTCGGAAGATATTCTGAAAGCATTTCCTGATACCCCTCCAGCACAGAGAGCGGAGAACGTATATCATGTGCAATGGCAGCCCGCAAAGCCTTTTCTTCCTCAAGCATTTTCCATAACTGTTGATTATTCTCTGCCAGCTGTCCTCTCATTCGTTCAAACTCTTTGCACAATCCGCCCATCTCATCTTCATTTTCATAAGTGATATGGAAATCTAAATTATTTCGACCAACTTGTCGGGAAGCCAGTTCTAATTCTTCGATAGGGCATTTCAGTTTATGCTTATAAAAAAGAAATACCGCTATAATACTCCCTGCAACAGATACGATAAGCACTGTAAATGTCTGAAGAAAATCACATATTTCCGATACATGATAATCAAATTCTTTCATTTCATAAGAATGTGGTCTCGGAACATCTGGCAAATACCTTCTACCATCCCCTTCAGCCATTTCAAAATATTCTTCTTGGTCTACATAATTCCACCAAATGTTGTTTTGTACTGTGCTTGCTATTCGCATAATTAGTGCTGAAAGATAAAAACTAATTATTAAACTAATTATCATATACAAAACAATGGTTTTCCTTAACGAAAGATTTTTTATTTTGCCCATTTATATCCCCTCCCCCATACCGTTGCAATATATTCGTGTTCCGAATACATTTTCATTTTCTTGCGGATTCTGCGAATCAACTCCGTAACCACCCGGCTGTCCCCTTCTGCATCATATCCGCCAATCTTCTCATAGATTCGTTCTTTATCAAATACCATTTCAGGGTTCATAGACAAAAATTCTATGATCTCATACTCTAATTTCGTAAGCTCTAAAGCATTCCCTTTAATATGTACACATTTACTGGCATAGTCAATCACTAATTCTCCATAAAACCTTTGTTCTTTTTTCCTATGTAAACGTTCTTCACGTTTCAAATGGGCAATAATTCTAGCATCTAATTCTTTCAAACTAAATGGTTTTAAAACATAATCATCACCACCAGACAACAATCCCATTACTCGATCCTGTTCTTCTACTTTTGCAGTCAAAAAAATAATCGGACAGGAAACCATATCTCTGATTCTTCTGCACACTTCAATTCCGTCCATTCCCGGCATATTTACGTCCAATAAAATAATATCGGGATTTGCACTTATCTTTTCCATTGCTTCTATGCCATTTTCTGCAATCATTACCGTATAATTCTTCAATGTAAAGTATTGATTCAGCATTTTTAGCAATTCTCTATCATCATCAACCATTAAAATTTTATAGTTCATAAATTTCACCTCTGGCTCTAATGTTATCTTTTCCTTATAGTATAGCTTATAAAAAACAACAAATAAACAACAATTCCTAAAAGGCAACAGCCTTTCTAAACTGCCGCCTTTTCTCCTTCATTTTATTTCCATTATTGATAAACCATCTCTGTATCCACAATCTCCCTTGCACACGATTACATATTGTTCATTCTCGCTACCCATTCCATCTGATTTTCTTCTTTCAGTTTTTCCGAAATGCCCTCCCGTTGGCTCATCTGCTCAATCAAAACCTCATATCGTTCTGCTGCATGCTCTTCCACGTCTGCCAAAACAGCATCCAGTTTTCCACTCAGCAGCAGGCTCTGATAATAGGCTGGTTTTCGTAGTTTCAGGTACGCCTTGTGCAGCATTCCCCATCGGCCAATCGGACGAGTCCGTGGCAGTTTCAAGGCTGGCAGGTAACAATTTCCAACTAAGGAATATTCCATCCCTGTCCGGGCATCGTAGATTTTCTCTTTCATTGCTTTGTTCTCCTTTTTCGTTAGAACGAAAATTCCGTGCAAGTGATTTTCTCGCGGTCCACTTCAATTTTCTTTACATACTGCTGTAGATTGTCTGCCGTCAAAAGCACCTCTGTGTTGTCTGCGATTTGCTTTTTCTGCCGCAGTTCTTCTTGAACAACTACCAGTTCTTTCTCGTTTTCAGCTTTTGTCTGTCTGAATGCCTCAATTTCATTCTCTGCATCCTGCTTCAATTCCAAGAACTTTTCTTTTGAAATTTTTCCAAGGACATACTGCTCGTAGCCGCTGCGCTTCTGTGATTCCAGTCGAACGATATTGCCTGACGCCTGTTCAATTTCACGTTTTGTAGCTATTTCTTTTGATTGGAGTTTGCTTTTTCCAGAGCTTTTCCGTACCAGCTTCTGCAAATCACGGTGTTCTTCCATCCGCTGGTGCAACTCCTTGTTAATGCCATTCCAGAGGTCTTTCTCTGAAATTGAAACATGGCAAGATGCACAGTAAAAATACAGCGAACCATCGCTTTGCCAATGACAAAACAGCTTTTCTCCGCACTCTTTGCAAAATATCCGGCCTTTGAAAATGTTCGGATTACTTTCTCTGCGCTGTCTGCACCACTTTTTCCGTTCCTCCCTGACTGCTTGCTCGGCTTCCCGCAATGCAGAAATCTCATCAAACAGCTCCCAGCTGATGATTGCCGGATGGCTGTCCGGCACCATCCGCCAGCTTTCCCGTGGATTCTGCCCGATTTTCCGATACGTTTCATCGTAGGCGATGCGATTATAGACCATTGTCCCTGTGTAGACTGGATTTTCCAGAACCTTTGTCACAAAAGCTGGCTGCCATGCAGGGGCCTTTACCCGTGAGGTATTTCTCATATAACCCAACTGACATCGGCGCGTAAAAGGTGTCGGGATTCCCTGCGCGGACAGCTTCTTTGCAATCTCGCGCTCTTTCATGCCGGATTTCTTCCAGAGAAAAATCCGAACTACCACATCGCTGACTTCCTCATCCAGAACCAAATGATTCTTCTGATCCTTTTTATAGCCGAACGGAACAGGAGTATAGATTTCTCCCCGTGCTTCCTTGGAACGAAAGCACGACTGAATCTTCTGGGACAGGTCTTTCGAGTACATTTCATTGATCATGCTCTTGATCGGCACCAGCATCCCGTCACGGCTCTGGCTGTTCAGGCTGTCATAGTTATCGTTGATGGCTATAAATCTTACGCCGAACAGCGGAAACACCTGTTCCAGATACTGGCCTGTTTCCACGAAATTGCGGCCCAAACGCGAGAAGTCCTTTACCACGATGCAGTCGATTTTCCGCTCCTGCAGTGCTTTTAGAAGCCTCTCAAATTCCGGGCGATCAAAGTTCATCCCTGTGCACCGCTTGTCCGCAAATACATCCAGCAGCATCAAATCATCCCGGTGATTGATGTACTCCTTGATATAGGAAATCTGCACTTCCAGTGATTCCGTATTCCGAAGCACATCATCGAAATCAGACAATCGTGCGTAAATTGCGGTTTTCCAGATACGGTGCGGTGCGTTCTCAGCTTCCCGCTGCGCCGCACTTACTTTCTTGCTTACTCTCGCCATAAGTCGGCTTCTCCTTTCATGCAGATACTTCATGCTGCCCCATCTGCTTTTGATGCAGTTCTTCCAGCAGGTCCACAATTTCATCCTGGAATCGGAACGTAATTTCTACCCGATTGCCCTCATACACTTCGATTTTCTCAATCAGTTCCACGACCATCGGACGGGTGATTTCTTCCAATTTTCGATACTTACGGTACACATCCAGAAACGGATAAGCGTTTGGAGCAGTCTGTAGGTTTTGCCGTTCTGCTTCCAGTTCTGTGATTTTGCGGTCATACTCTTCAATCCGCTTGCTGTACAGTTCGTTGTAGTTCAGGAAATCTTCCCGTGTGAGGATTTCGTCTGCATAATCCCCGTACAGTTTTTCCTTAATGCCCTGTGTATGGGCCTTTTCTGCAGTCAGCTGCCGAATCTGCCGTTCGATGCGCCGCACACGGTAGGGTTCCTGCTGGGCCTGCCGGATGCTTTCTACAAACTCTGCTTCCTCCATCACGATCTGGATCTGCATCTGGAGCGCATTCCGCACAATGTTATAGAGCTTTTCATCCCGTAGGTTATGGCTTGTGCAGCTGCCCTTGTTCTGCTTGCTGCCGGAGCACTGATAATAGATATACCGCTTTCCCTTATAGCTGGCCGACCTGCGCACCAGCCGGCTGCCGCAGTCCCCACAGTAGAGAAAGCCTGCAAACAGGGCCACCGTTTCGGCATCGTTCGGCCTGCGGGTTTCGGTTTCCAAGATCCGCTGCACCAGTTCAAACTGCTCTGCCGGAATGATTGCTTCATGGGTGTTGTCCACGATTACCCAGTCCCGCATCGGCACGTTCATTTTCTTTTTGGAGCGATAATCCAGTCGTCGTGTCTTTCCCTGTACCAGCTTTCCGATATAGACCTCGTTGTGCAGAATGCGGTCCACTGCCTTGGCAGACCACGGCGGCTCATCGCTCTTGCGGAAATGCAGGCTTAGTTTTGCGCCGCTCTGCAGCTTTCGTACTGCTGGGGATGGGGCTTTTTCTGCATTCAAACGGTCTGCGATGCCCTGATTGCTCATACCGCTGATCTTCCAGCGAAAAATACTTTGTACATTTTCTGCTGCCAGTTCGTCTACGATCAGCTTGCTATGATTGCTGGGGTCCTTCTGGTATCCATAGGTTGCAAAACTTCCCACAAAATCACCGCGTTTCCGCTTGACCGCAAGCTGGCTCTTGATCTTGACGGAAATATCCCGGCAGTAGGCATCGTTGAGCAGATTCCGCATCGGAACCATGATGGAATCGCTGGTCTTCCACGCAGATTGACTGTCATAGTTGTCTGTCACAGCAATCAGCCGGACTCGCATGACCGGGAAAATACGTTCCAGATAACGTCCCACTTCAATGTAATTACGACCAAAACGGGATAAATCTTTGACCAGAATGCAGTTGATAGTCCCTTGTTCCAGTTCCCTGAACAGATTTTGGAACGCAGGCCGTTCAAAGTTCGAGCCGGAGTAACCATCGTCCACAAACTCATCCACGATGCACAGTTCCGGGTGATCTGCGGCATAGGCTTCCAGCATGGTCCGCTGGTTTGCAATGCTGTCGCTCTCTGTCTTATCACCATCCTCACGGGACAGGCGCAGATATAATGCTGTGCGGTATCTTGTTTGCTGTGTTTTCTTTTGCGAATTGATATCAGGGTATAACAAAAGCCTTCCACCTCCTTAACGAATCGGCAATACTGTTCGTCAGAGAAGCGAAAGGCTCCACATTTTCTATGTAGAACAAGCCTACCGAGCAAGTTCTGCTCAGTTGGCACATTCCTATTTTCTTACCCACAAACAGCTTACCAGAATCATCATCTTTTGTCCAGTGCTTTATCGCATTAAAGTGTGAAATTTTTCTGCGTGTTTTTTCAGCAGCTTGCCGAAAGTTTCTCTGCCTTTTCAGCTGGCAGACTGAAAGCATCTGCCAACGCGCTCAGACAGTGTGCTGCCCCCTCTCGGTGCGAAATTCAGCTTCACAATAATTCCGCTGTCCAGATAGCAGTAAGGATTTCGGACCTTATCCAGCAGATTTTTCAGCCTTTCCTCCTGCGGCAATCCGTGTTCCACTGCATCCTGCTGCAGTTCCTGCAGTTCAGACTGTTCAATCGTGCGGATGTCCCGATTCTTCATCTGGCGGATCTGCGCCAGCCAATTCATTGTACCGTTTTCTTTCAATTGCGTTCCTCCCATTCAGGCCAGAAGTGCTTTCAGCAAGTTCAATTTTGCCTGTCCTATATCCTTTCTCATGCTGGGGCCTGTGCAGGCAATCGGGGTACACAGTTCCAGCAGACGGTCATAGATACGGGCGTGTGCGGTATCCTGCGGGTTCTTCAACTCCGTCAGGGTCAGGTTCGTGGTGACGATCAGTGGTTTTCGGCTGCGGTAACGGCTGTCGATAATGTTGTAAATCTGCTCCAGCACATATTCCGTGCCCCGCTCCATGCCGAAATCGTCAATGACAAGCAACGGATAGCCGCAGAGCCTGTCCACGACTTCATTTCGCCCGGAAAAGGCGTTATTCAGTTCATTCATGATTCGGGCAAAATTCGTCATGCAGACGGCCACTTCCTGTTCCATCAGGGCATTGGCAATGCAACCCGCCATAAAACTCTTGCCTGTACCGACACCGCCCCAGAGCAGCAGCCCCACATTCTTTTCCCGCATTTCCGGCCAGTGGGCCACATACCGCTGTGCCAGCTGCATCTGTGGATTTTGCCCGTGATCGTTTGCAAATGTCCAGTGCTGCATCGCCCAGTCGGTAAAGCCCTGCAGCTTCAGCCGCTGCACTTTCTCGTAATGCAGCCTTGCACGTTCTTCTTTCTCTTGCTTTTCCCTTGTAGCCTGCCTGCACCGGCATTCAGCCGGATGGCGGTCACGCCCAAACAGTTTTTTGCCGTTCGGAAAGAACGCTTCCTTGGGAGTTTTGCAGCTGCCGCAGTACAACAGCCCATCTTCTGCAACATAGTCCTGCGGTTCCACAGAGATCGTCATAAGCCTGTCCATCGCTGTCTGGATTGTTTCCGTCATAAACTTTCCTCCTTGTTGTAGGTATAGTCCGGGATACCTGCTCCCGGTTTCTGTTGTCTTTTCTTCCGTGCTGACCAGCTACGCAGGGTCGCCGCATGGTCTGCGTACTTCCTGCCTGTAGACTGCATATAGATTGAAAGGTCATCAATCAGGGAATCCAACTCTGCAATTTCCATTTTCAGTTCTGAATAATCTTCCAGATAGACATTCCGATAACGCCCATATGCTTCTTTGGTTCTACTCAGTTGGTTCAATCTTAGGTTGTTCTTATTTATTTGGTTAGGTGTGCAGTTTTGCGCAACCGTATTGCCCACTTTTGAGCAATCAGGCTGCTCATTTTTGACCATCTCGACTGTGCATTTCTGCGCAGTAGATGGAAAGCTTAGGAACACCTGGTTTGGCTTGGAAAAGCCATTGGACCGCCGTTCGATCAGCCGTGCGGCTTCCAGTTCCCGCAGGGCACGGGTGACACTGGAAATGCTGCTCTGCAGATCTTCTGCCAGCCCTGCCAACGGATAGAGCACATATGCCCGGCCCTGCACATCCACCCAGCCGTTCTTCTGGGAAAGGGTCATGCGGTCCAGCAACAGAACATACGTCAATCGTGCCGTATGGGAAAGGCTCATCTGCAGCAGAAATTTCGGATAAGGGAAATACGCAGGCAGTGGGGTTTGTGCTTTGATGTACTCTTTACTCAAACTTCCTCCTAATCGTTTTCAAAAGTCCCTGCCGGATTGGGAAAGCCCTGCACGGGCTTACGCATCCGGCAGGGTTCCGGGGTGCGGGGTGGAAGACCCTGCTGATTACAGGCTCATATCATAGCTGCGCTTCTTGGCTCGCGGTTGCCGTTCGCGCTG
>OICI01000146.1_pt1 | contig 26408 bp, 19 predicted proteins | sample 1581261 | NCBI WGS metagenome assembly OICI01 (sample SAMEA3882520, study PRJEB24775) | human gut metagenome | biome: human-associated habitat; feature: intestine environment; material: feces | place: Netherlands | collected 2009/2010 | reverse complement strand
AAACAGGTGTTATCTTTGTAAAAGAGAACTTTTTCAAAAAATTATCACACTTGCATCAGAAAATGGTATAGAATATGTTGCAGAGGGTTCAAATATGGACGATAATGGAGATTACAGACCGGGCCTTATTGCTGTAGCTGAGCTTGAGGTCAAAAGTCCGCTCCGTGCCTGCAAAATGACAAAGGATGATATAAGAGCCCTGTCTAAATATCTTGGTCTGCCTACATGGAAAAAGCAGTCATTCGCATGTCTTTCATCGAGGTTTGTGTATGGCGAAACCATAACAGAAGAAAAACTTGGCATGGTAGATAAGGCAGAACAGCTGCTTCTGGACATGGGATTTCATCAGGTAAGAGTACGCATACATGGAATGATGGCGCGGATAGAGATAGAACCATCGGAATTTCCTCTTATCATGCAGGAGGAAAACCGGGACAAAATAACAAAGTATTTCAAATCCATCGGATTTACATACGTAACTCTTGATCTTATGGGATACCGTACAGGAAGCATGAACGAAACACTTGATATACAAAAGTAGAATAACTATTTTGACAGGCTGATAGTTATAAAAAGGGAGAGAATATGCCAGTATTTGATTTTAGCGATGCACCGGTAGCAAACGAGCATCCGGAGTGTACATATGAGACATTTCATTCGACAGAGACAAAGGCATCGGCCGATAAACCGATTGTTGTGATAGACAATAAGCAAAAGGAGTGGGCGCATCATGCGCTCGGTATGTTTACAAATCCGATAAAGCGTACATCCTTTGAGTTTGAGGATGGTGATGGTGTGACCAGTGCCGATATCCTTCGCATTGATTCGCGCTTCGTGAGCCTTTTTAAGTGGCTTGGCGAAAATCACATAAAGGTTCAGCTTTCAGGAGCCAATACACCTGACGGATACGCGGTATACAGGGTGAGAGAGGTGGCTCTCGGCAGAGGCACAAAGCTGTCTGCAGAGGACGGATTCCTGCAGTATATGATGGAAAGGCTTTTTGCCAGCACCATGCCTGAGGATGAACCTGACCTCGATGATTACGAGGAAGAGGGCGACAGCATGAAGCTCACCAGTATACAGAGCATCACAGATTTCATGACATGTGCAGGCCGTACACTGCCTGACAATATACTGCTGTGGGCCAGAAGAAATCTGGCAGTTGCGCGTTCAAGCGAGGTATCACCTGAGGAGAGACGCCATGCGCAGAGAGCACTTTCCATCATGATGAATATCCAGTGGAAGGGAAATTACTTTGAGGCAATTGACCCTGTGGAGGCAAGGCGCATACTCGATGAGGAGCTCTATGGCATGGAGAGCGTGAAGCAGAGAATCATTGAGACCATTATCCAGATAAACAGGACTCATACACTTCCTGCCTACGGACTGCTGCTCTGTGGACCGGCAGGAACCGGAAAGTCACAGATTGCATATGCTGTTGCACGTATACTCAAGCTTCCATGGACCACACTCGATATGAGCTCAATAAATGATGCAGAGCAGCTCACAGGAAGCTCAAGAATCTATTCAAACGCAAAGCCGGGAATCATTATGGAGGCATTTTCACAGGCGGGAGAGTCGAATCTTGTATTTATCATCAATGAGCTCGACAAGGCCTCAAGCAAAAACGGCAACGGAAATCCGGCAGATGTGCTTTTGACACTGCTTGACAATCTGGGCTTTACAGACAACTATATGGAGTGTATGGTGCCGACCGTCGGAGTATATCCGATTGCAACAGCCAATGATAAATCTCAGATTTCTGCACCGCTTATGTCACGTTTTGCGGTGATTGATATTCCGGACTATACCGATGAAGAGAAGAAGGTCATCTTCCAGAGATTTGCCCTGCGCAAGGTATTTGAGCGCATGGGAATGAAGGAGGAGGAGTGCGTTCTCACAGAGGACGGACTTGATGCAGTGATTAAGCTTCACGAGAACACATCGGGCATAAGAGATCTCGAGCAGGCTGCAGAGCATCTGGCAGCAAATGCACTTTATCAGATAGAGGTTGATAAGGTAAAGCAGGTGGTATTTGACGCTGAGGCTGTTTTTGAGCTTTTAGGCTAGCAGGATATATTACGGTTACAGGAATTGTTACGAAAATAAAAGGAGATGGTCAGGATGAGAGAATTTGGAAAATCCAGAAAATTAGATAATGTGCTTTATGATGTAAGAGGACCGGTGGTGGATGAGGCGGCTCGTATGGAGGAAAACGGCACAAATGTGTTGAAGCTCAATATAGGAAATCCTGCGCCGTTTGGCTTCAGGACACCTGATGAGGTGATATATGATATGTCACGCCAGCTCACGGACTGTGAGGGGTATTCCAACTCCAAGGGACTTTTTTCTGCAAGAAAAGCAATCATGCAATATGCACAGCTCAAAAAGCTTCCTAATGTGACGGTTGAGGATATCTACACCGGAAACGGAGTCAGCGAGCTTATAAACTTAAGCATGTCAGCGCTTCTTGACAATGGTGATGAGGTGCTGGTGCCGGCACCGGACTATCCGCTTTGGACAGCCTGCGTTACACTTGCGGGAGGCACGGCAGTGCACTATATCTGTGATGAGCAGTCAGAGTGGTATCCGGACATAGAGGATATCAAAAAGAAGATTACAGACAAGACAAAGGCAATCGTAATAATAAACCCTAATAACCCTACAGGAGCGCTCTATCCAAGGGAGGTGCTGCAGCAGATAGTTGATGTGGCAAGAGAGCATGAGCTCATGATTTTTTCGGATGAGATATATGACAGGCTGGTGATGGATGACTATGAGCATGTGTCTATTGCATCACTTGCACCGGACCTCTTCTGTGTGACCTTCAGCGGTCTTTCGAAGTCGCATATGATAGCAGGCTATCGTATCGGATGGATGGTTTTAAGCGGCAACAAGGCGCTCGGAAAGGACTATATCGAGGGTCTCAATATGCTCTCAAACATGCGTCTTTGCTCGAATGTTCCGGCGCAGTCGATAGTGCAGACAGCTTTAGGCGGATATCAGAGTGTAGGTGAGTATATTGTGCCGGGCGGACGAATCTATGAGCAGAGAGAGTACGTCTACAAGGCATTAAACGATATACCGGGAATTTCGGCAGTAAAGCCAAAGGCAGCATTTTACATATTCCCAAAGATTGATACTGCAAGGTTCAACATCACAAACGATGAACAGTTTGCACTTGATCTGCTTCGTGAGAAGAAGATACTCATCATCCACGGCGGCGGCTTCAACTGGGATAAGCCGGATCACTTCAGAGTGGTATATCTGCCTCGAACAGAGATATTAAAGGATGCCACAGGCAAGCTTGCAGACTTTTTGTCTTCATATAAGCAGAAATAATTATTGGCATAGATAATTATTGGCATAGATAATTATAAAACATATAACATATAAGCTCCGGCACAGAAAACTTTTTGTTCTGACCGGAGTTTTTATATTATGCTGTAATATTTTTTAAAAGTAACCTACCTGTAACTTTACATCATGTATTATACACTTGTATCGCGGGGCGGCTGCACTTTAAAGGACGGACCGCACAGCACTCAAAAATGTATAGAGAAGAAAAGGAGAATTAAATGGAACTGCTTAGAGTAGAACACTTATCAAAAATATACGGAGCCGGAGAAAATCAGGTCAAGGCTTTGGACGATGTGTCATTGAGCGTGGAAAAGGGAGAGTTTGTGGCAATTGTCGGGGCGAGCGGCTCCGGAAAATCCACACTGCTTCATCTGCTTGGAGGTGTTGACAGGCCAACAAGCGGAAAGGTGTATATAAACGGCACTGATATTTTTGCAATGAATGATGATGAGCTAGCCATATTCAGAAGAAGACAGGTAGGTATCATTTATCAGTTTTATAATCTGATACCTATATTAAATGTGGAGGAAAACATGGCAATTCCGATGGAGCTTGATGGAAGAAAGGTGGAAAAAGCACAGATGGATGACATGCTTTTGCGCCTTGGACTTACAGAGAGACGTACTCATCTGCCAAATGAGCTCTCAGGTGGACAGCAGCAGCGCACATCTATAGGAAGAGCCCTGATTACGAGACCATCTATAGTGCTAGCGGATGAGCCGACCGGAAACCTGGATACCAAAGCCAGCAACGAGATTATGCATCTCTTAAAGACCTCAAACCGTGAGCTCAACCAGACAATCATTATGATTACACACAATATGGAGCTTGCAAAGGCGGCTGACCGCACAATAATGATAGAGGATGGTAAAATCAGATGAATTTGATGAAGACACTCACATTAAAAAACTTAAAGCTCAACAGGAAAAGAACTATTGTCACGATAGTCGGAATAATTCTTGCAACAGCGCTTTTGTCGGCGCTTGTCACACTTGTGTCAAGCTTTCAGTACAGTATGATTGAATACCAGAAGCAAAAGGGCGGCGACTTTCATGTGAAATTTTCGAATGTGAAAATGTCTGAGCTTTCGGAGTTTAAAAACAACAGAAATATTGAAAGCACATTTGAGACAATGGGAATGGGCTTTGCAAAGCTAGACGGCTGCAAGAATGAGGATAAGCCGTATGCATATGTCATGGCAACAGATGAGGCCGGCTTTGAGAGAGGCTGCTTTAAACTTATAGAGGGGCGCATGGCAAAAAATGAGGATGAGATAGTCATTCCAAGGCACTTAAAGACAAACGGACGAATCGACATAAAGGTGGGAGATGAGATAACACTGGATGTCGGAAAGCGATATGATTCAAACACCGAAGGTGTCATATCGGAAAACAGCGCATATGAGAATGAGGCAGAGACACTTACCGATACTGTGACAAAGCACTACAAGGTGGTAGGCATCATGGAAAGACCGGGCTATGGAATGGAGGACTATAGTGCCGCCGGATATACATTTGTCACATACTCTGATGAACTGGCAGCAATTGATAACGGCACAAAGAGTGAGGCAAGCGAAGCTGACACTACACTCACAGTGTACAGCAGATACACTAAAAAGGCTTTAAGAAACAAGGATGCTGTGACTGCTGATATAATTGGTGTGGATGAAAAGCTGTTTGAGAAAGCAAATAAATCATCTGTTGAAATGTCTGCTGAGGAGAGTGACAGGTTTCTTAAAGAGATGGAAAATGCAAAATATGATATATATATGAATGGATACCTTATAAGCTATGAGTGCGTTTTCCCGATTGACGGTTCATTTAAAGCACTGTTTACAGTGGCCGCTGTTGTGGCTTTGATAATCATACTGACATCAGTGTATTGTATCAAAAACAGCTTCAACATATCAATCACTGAAAAAATCAGGCAGTATGGCATGCTTGCAAGCGTGGGTGCTACGAGGCGCCAGATAAAAAGCAGCGTTAAGACAGAGGCAGCAATGCTTGGAGTGGTTGGTATTCCGGTGGGTACCATGAGTGGTATTTTGGCATCGCTTATACTTGTCAAGGTGGTAAATGCGCTGTCAGCAGGCTGGCTTAACTTTGCTTTGAGCTTTCACACATCACTGCCTGCACTTATTCTTGCTGTGATAATGAGTATAGCAACCATTTATTTCTCAGCAACAGGCAGTGCAAGAAGGGCGGCAAAGGTCACACCGCTTGAAGCAATAAGAAACACAAAGGAGATTAAAATAAAGTCATCAAAGCTTAAGACACCGGCGATTATAGGCAGAATCTGGGGAATTGGAGGCGTTATCTCATATAAGAATATAAAGAGGAACAATAAAAAGTACAGAACCACAGTGACATCTATTGTCATCTGCTCAGTAACCTTTATTGTGATATCATACTTTATGTCTATGGCCTTTAGCAGGGTTGGGATGTCATATGCATCAGCAGATTACAATATCGGAATAAATATGTCATGTAAAAAAGACATTGATATTGAAAAGTTCTCTAAGCTTTTGAGTGGCATTGAAGGAGCTGAGGATTATCTGGTTGGAGCAGGCTATGATTTCGATGTAGATAAGCCTGAGTACACAAAGGAATATGGAGAGTATTGCAGGCAGGTTTATGATGACAGTGAGGATGTCTCGCAAATGGTTTTAATCACGGTTTTGGATGACAAATCATATGATAAGTATGCGTCTGACGCAGGTATAAAAAATGCAGCTGCAGGAGCAATTCTTGTGAATAAAGGCACATTTGATGTGTATAATGAGAATAGCTCAAAATACGTCAAAAAAGAGATGGAGCTGTACAAATATAAAGCAGGAGATACAATCGAGTGTGGCTACAATGTGTATGATGATGCTTCTTCTGATGACAATGCAGCAGAAGGCGATACTGAAAGCAGCACAGATGATAATAATGCAGTGGAAGGTGATACTGAAAGCGGCACAGAGGATAACAGTGGATACGTTGACGAGGAAACAATAAATAACGGAGTCAGAAAGACTGTGGATGTAACTATTGCAGGTGTCACAGACAAGGTACCAACAGGTTATAAGGGCTACGGCAATACCACGCTTTTGTTTATGAACCAAAAAGGCTTTGAAAGCCTATGGGGTGACGGCAAGAACGGTAATGAGATTAAACCGGGACATGCGTCATATTCGGCATATGTGGTTGCAGAAAATGCAGATGAATATCAGGATACATTCGAAAAGGAGACGGAAGGAAATACTGAGTATTCGCAGATTAGTTTTTATGTCAGCAATCTGGATAAGGAGATGCGCGATGAAAAGTCTCTCTTTACACTGCTTGGAGTATTTGCATACGGACTTATTGTGGTTATTGCCTTAATAGGAATCACAAATATCATCAATACCTTAAGCACCGGAATGGAGCTTAGAAGCCGCGAGTTTGCAACACTAAGAAGCATTGGAATGACAGATAAGCAGTTTGCTGGAATGGTCAGGCTCGAGAGTGTATTTATATCTGTAAAGGCACTTGTAATAGGTGTACCGCTTGGTATTTTAATAAGCTATCTCTTATGTGTTATGATGAACAGGATGGATGACGCAATCATTTATGAGCCGCCGTATAAAGCAATTATATTGTGTATAGTGGTTGTAATAATGCTGATTTATGCTATCATGAAACTATCAATGACGAAGCTTAGACACAATAACATTATTGAGACAATCAAAAATGAAAATCTGTAGGAAATGCGGGAGCTGATATGAAAAAAATACTTCTCATAGAGGACAATAGAGGAATAACAGAGGGACTGTGTGATACCTTTACAGAACCTGAATATGAGCTTTTGACAGCAGGCAATTTAAAGGAGGCTGGGGCGCTTTTGAGTGAGCACCCCGGCCTTGTGCTGCTTGATGTGTCGCTTCCGGATGGGAACGGCTTTGATTTTTACAGCGAACGGCTGGAAAAAGAAAAAACACCGGTGATTTTTCTTACCGCAAGGGATGAGGAAAATGATATAGTAAAGGGACTTGAGCTTGGAGCGGAGGATTACATCACAAAGCCTTTTTCAGTAAGAGAGCTTGTGGCGAGGGTAAACCGCGTATTTTTACGTACGAAAAGTGATGACAGCTCATCTGTCATACACGCAGGAAGCATAAGCTATGATTTGGACAAAAAGGAAGCAAGAAGGGCTGGACAGGTGATTGCTCTTTCAAGTCTTGAAAACCGCATACTTGATCTGCTTTTTACCAATCACGACAAGGCTGTGTCCAGAAATGCCGTGATTGACTGCATCTGGGAGGCAACAGGCAACGATGTCTATGACCATACAGTGACTGTCTATATGAAGCGCATCAGGGCAAAGCTTGGTGAGGCTGTGATAAAGACTGTGAAGGGAATCGGGTATCGTGTTGATTCAGATGAAGCTCTTTAAACAGTATCGGCCGACAGAGACAGTTCCCGGGGGAAAGCATGAGAAAGAAGAAATATAATTTAGAGAACAGAAAACATTTTGTGTATTTTACAATAATATATACATGTATATGTGTGACGGTTATGGCTTTTACCGTCTTTTTTCAGTACAGGGCATATACAAAAAACTATAACGTCACAGTGGCTAAGCTATGTGCGCTTATTCATGAAAAATATCCCGATGTATCAGATGGCAGCATAGCCGGGATTCTAAATGACAGTAGCTTCGACAGCGATTATACTAATTTAAAAAGCGCAGAGACTCTCTTAAAAAAATACGGCATTGATATGGAAAAGGATTCTGCGGTTTTGTCAAATGAAAAAGCACTTAAAGGAGCACTTTGGCTAGACATATTTCTTGTTGTGCTTTTTGCTGGGGGCTTTTGCCTTTACATTGTGCTTATAAGATTTAGCTTTAAAAGACAGGTCAGACAGGCTGCGGATTATCTGCGCCGCATAAATCAGGGAGACTACAGACTTGTTATGGCAGATAGCACAGAGGGGGAGATTTCTATACTAAAGGGAGAACTTTACAAGACAGCAATCTATTTGAGGGAGTCTGCGGAAAATGCAAAGGCAGACAAGCTTTTGCTAAAGGATGCGCTTTCTGACATATCGCATCAGCTTAAGACACCGCTCACATCACTTTCGATAAATCTGGAAAATCTGGAAGGAAATCCTGATATGGCATCTGAAAACAGAAGCAGGATAATGCGCAGGGCAAAGCGTGATGTGGACAATATATCGCATATGGTGCAGGCTATCTTAAAGCTCTCAAGGCTTGAAGCGGATGTTGTGGAGTTTGATGAGAAGGATACGCTGCTGTCTGAAATTGTGTTTGAGGCAGCTGACAATGTTATGGCACTTTGCGATTTGAGAGACATAAGGCTGTCCATAGATGAAGGCTCTGATAAGGATGCCTGTATACATGCTGATGCATACTGGCAGTGTGAGGCCATTACAAACATAGTAAAAAATGCAGTGGAGCACGCAGAGAGTGAGGTAAGGATAGGCTTTTACAGGTATGAGATGTATGCAGAGATAACAGTGCAAAACGATGGAGAGACCATAAGTGATGAGGACAAAAAGCATATTTTTACGCGTTTTTACAGCGGCAGCGGACAGCCGGCAGACAGCATCGGCATAGGACTTTCGCTGGCGGAAGCAATTGTGCGTCATGACAATGGATATATCCTTGTGGAGGATTGTACAAAAGATGTATTAAATGAAAAAAATGAATGCAGTGGCACACGCTTTGTGGTAAGATATTTGTGATAAGTTGAGAAAAATTATCAATAAATACACTAGGAAGCGATAAAATGACACTAAAAGAACTTGGCATAGGACAGAGTGCCAGAATACTTACAGTAGGCGGTGAGGGCGCACTGCGCCAGCATTTCCTGGATATGGGAGTAATCCCAAAGGCCGAAGTGACAGTTATCAAATTTGCACCGATGGGAGACCCAATGGAGCTTCAGGTGCACGGCTATGAGCTCACATTGAGGCTTGATGATGCGGCACAGATTGAGGTAGAATTAATTGACAGCCGTTCAAGAAAGCATGAGGGTCCTAAAAAGATAAGCAACACAGCCCATCCCGGACTTGGTGAGGAGGGTAAATACCATGTGAAAGGCAGCGGCAATCCCCTTCCGGATGGTGAGAAGCTCACATATGCACTTGTGGGAAACCAAAACTGCGGCAAGACAACACTTTTCAACCAGCTTACAGGCTCAAACCAGCATGTGGGCAATTTCCCGGGAGTGACGGTGGACAGAAAGGATGGCTCTATTAAAGAACATCCGGATACATCAATCACAGATTTACCGGGCATTTACTCAATGAGCCCATATACGAATGAGGAGATTGTGTCGAGAAACTTTGTGCTCGATAACAAGCCAAAGGCCATAATAAATATCGTAGATGCGACAAATATCGAGAGAAACCTGTATCTGACCATGCAGCTTCTTGAGATGGATATACCGATGGTTATCGCACTCAATATGATGGATGAGGTGACGGCAAACTCAGGCTCAATCGATGTAAATAAAATCGAGGGACTGTTAGGAGTGCCTGTTGTACCGATTTCTGCCGCAAAGAATCAGGGTGTTGATGAGCTGGTGCGCCATGCAATACACATTGCAAAGTATCAGGAGCGCCCGGGCAGACAGGATTTCTGTGATGAGAATGATTTTGGCGGTGCCGTGCACAGATGTATACACGCGGTCAGTCACCTGATTGAGGATCATGCAAAGCTCGCCGGAGTCCCGATTCGCTTTGCTGCTACCAAAATTATCGAGGGAGATGCACTTATATTAGAGCAGCTTCATCTTGATGAGAATGAGAAAGAGGCAATAGAGCATCTGATTGTCCAGATGGAGAAGGAGCGAGGCCTTGACAGAAGCGCTGCAATTGCGGATATGCGCTTTACATTTATTGAGAAAATATGCGAGAGCACTGTGGTAAAGCCGAAGGAGAGCAGGGAGCGTATCAGAAGTGAGCGCATCGACCGTGTTCTTACAGGCAAATACACGGCAATACCGTGCTTTATAGTGATAATGCTTGCTGTATTTTATCTCACATTCAACGTAATCGGAGCAGGCCTTCAGTGGCTTTTGGAGCAGGGCATAGGAGCACTGACCGCGCTTACGGATAAGGCACTCACAGCGGCAGGTGTGAATGAGGTGCTGCACGGACTGGTAATAGACGGCATCTTTCAGGGTGTCGGAAGCGTATTAAGCTTTTTGCCGATTATCGTGACACTGTTCTTTTTCTTATCCCTCATGGAGGACAGCGGATACATAGCGAGGGTTGCATTCTTCATGGACAAGCTCCTTCGTAAGATAGGACTTTCCGGACGAAGCATAGTACCAATGCTCATAGGCTTCGGCTGTACGGTGCCAGCTGTCATGGCGACACGTACACTGCCAAGTGAGAGAGACCGTAGAATGACTATACTCCTCACACCGTTTATGAGCTGTTCGGCAAAATTGCCAATTTATGCATTCTTTGTTAGTGCATTTTTCCCGAAGCATGGCGGACTTGTCATGGGAGGACTGTACTTCCTTGGAATAATTGTCGGAATACTTTTCGCATTTATCTACAGAAAGACTTTGTTCAGGGGTGACGCAGTGCCATTTGTCATGGAACTGCCAAACTACAGGATGCCGGGCGCCAAGAATGTGTGCCAGCTCCTCTGGGAGAAGGCAAAGGACTTTTTGCAGAAGGCATTTACAGTAATACTTATTGCTACAATGCTTATATGGTTCTTACAGAGCTTTGACATACACTTTAACATGGTAACAGACTCAAAGGACAGCATGCTTGCCGCTATTTCAAGTGTTATCGTGCCTGTCTTTAAGCCTCTGGGACTCGGCGACTGGCGTATATGCACGTCACTTATCAGCGGACTCATGGCAAAGGAGAGCGTGGTATCAACACTTGAGATACTGTTTGGCGGAACGGTTACGACAGCACTCACAACACTTTCAGCTGCATCTCTTCTGGTGTTCTCGCTGCTCTACAGTCCTTGCGTGGCTGCTATAGCATCCATAAAGAGAGAGCTTGGTGCAAAGTGGGCAGTCAGCGTGGTGCTTTTGCAGTGTGCGATTGCATGGGTGGCAGCATTTATTGTAAGGGTAATTGGACTGCTTGTGATGTAAAAAAACTGACTACAAAAAATATAAAAGGAGATATTTGATGGAGATTAAACTGGAAAATGAATCACTTGAGCTCACGATAAACAGCTTCGGAGCAGAGCTTAAAAGCATCACCGGCAAGGAAACAGGTACACAGTATCTGTGGGATGCCGATGAGAAATACTGGAAGAGAAGCGCACCGGTGCTTTTCCCGTTTGTCGGCAGCTTAAAGGACAAGAAGTTTACCGTTGATGGGACAGATTATCCGATGGGACAGCACGGCTTTGCAAGGGATATGGAGTTTGAGCTTGTGTCACAGACAAATGATGAGGCATGGTTTTCACTTAAATCAAATGATGAGACTCTTGCAAAATATCCGTTTGAGTTTGTGCTCGAAATCGGCTATAAGCTCTCAGGCAGTGAGATAAAAGTGACCTGGAGAGTGACTAATCCTGCGAAAAAGGATTTACTTTTCTCAATAGGTGGTCATCCGGCATTTATGTGTCCGGTCGCAGAGCAGGGAAAGCAGTCAGACTATTATCTGAAGCTTGACACAGACAAAGCAATCACCTACGGACTTATCTGTGACGGAGGACTTTTAGACAAGGATGACAATCTGCTTAATGTGGATGCGGATGGATACTGTCAGATAGATGAGCATATGTTTGATAAGGATGCGCTCATAATAGAAAACAGACAGGCTTCAAAGGTGAGCCTGTGTACACCGGATAAGAAGCCATACCTTACGGTGTCATTTGATGCGCCTTTATTTGGTCTGTGGTCACCGGCAGGAATGGGAGCACCGTTTATCTGTATTGAGCCGTGGTACGGCCGATGTGACAGAGCAGGCTTTGCCGGAGAATTAAAGGACAGGGAGTATGGTAATTCGCTGGCACAGGGTGAGAAATTTGAGAAGTCATATACGATTGCAATTGAGCTGTAGATTTTCTTGTTCTAGGGTGGCTTAAATACTTATTAAAATAATAATATAAGACATAATTAGAATCATGGGGCTGCGGTATATTGCAGTCCCATGATTTTTAGATAGTAAGGATTTTTAACGAACTTGAAATAATGTAATGTAGGATGGCATAACGCTATATGTGCCTTGATGCACCTGCTTTCTTTAAGTTTGCCTGAAGCAGCCATTTCTGATCAATTTTCTTAAGATCTTCACCGAATCTGACATGCAGCCGAACTGAGCCTTCGAGCTGCTCGATATGTTCAATGGTGCCCTTGCCAAACTTTGGATGATTGACATCGTCATTGATATTAAATTTTACAGTACTGTTTCTCTTTTTGCGGTATTCCTGCTCGCGTGAATATGTGTCGCGGATAGGAATACTCTTGTCAGTAATTTTCTTTTTGAGAACCTTATCATAATCGTGCTTAATAAGTCCTTCACCGGCTTTGTAGTAAGGAGTGGGAGCTGCTCCGATAAGTGAGCAGCAATATTTCCACGCACTTCCGTGGATGCCGGGCTGCCAGTTGTACTTGTCCGGTATATCCATATTATATTGCATATAGTGGGCATATTCGTGCTTATATAAATCCATCCTGTCATCCTTTGACAAGGGCTTTGTCACACAGTAGCCGATGAAAAGCAGCGAAAAATGAAATTCTTCTTCATCCTGCCCAAAGCCCGGAGTGTATGCACCGAGCCTGTCCGTATCAAAGCCAAATGTGATAGGAACCCTTGCACCGTTAAGCCCAAGCTGTCTGTCGAGCTTCTGGTAGAGAAAGCGGATTTCCGCGAGATGTATTTTTGTTTCGTTTTCGAGTAGTTGTCGTAAATTGTTGTCTATGTTCATAAGTATATTTCTCTAAAAAATCAGTTTGTTTTCAACACAGTAATGATATATTCCGTCATTCTCAACTGATTGGCACACAAAATCAGCCTTAGCCTTGACTTCGTCCTTTGCATTGCCCATGGCAACACCAATGCCTACGGCCTCAAGCATTTCAATATCGTTATGTCCGTCACCGAAAGCAATTGCTTCATCCTTTGAGAAGCCATAATGCCTAAGCACTGCAGCAACAGCATTGCCTTTGCCGCTGTTAAGCGGAATAATATCAGCGGCTTTATCCCACCATGCAGTTATCTGTGAGTGGGGCGCGCCGGATAGAATCTGTGAGTGCTCATCTTTTTTGCAGGAGCACATAATCTGATATATATCAGTCCTGCTTATCTCGTCAAAATTGTCAGCGATTTTAAGCTTTTCGCTGCCAAAGGCAAAGTATTGCTCTAAATCAGGGTCGGTACCGTTTGTGACAATCATATGCTCGTTGCTGATTGCAATGGCGCGGTTCATCTGCTTTAGATTGGAAATTATCTGATATTTGTCGTGCTCATTAATAGGATTTTTGAAGATGATATCATTGCCTGCGGTGACGAATGAGCCGTTAAAGGTGAGCAGGACATCAAAATCAATTCCATCAAAATGAGGCACACCTGTGTAGCTTCTTCCGGTAGCCATACAAAGGATGATGCCATTTTGGTGGAGCTGCCTAAGTGCAGCAGCAGTGTTTGCTGATAATTCTTTATGTCCCAGCCGAAGCAGGGTGCCATCCACATCAAAGGCACATCAAAGAATGCTATTTTAATCATAATTCACCTGCCTGTTTTAATGCTAGTTTAATGATATTTTCATTTATATAGAATCCGTTTGATTGAATTTTGGTTATTGCATTTTTTACAGAAGAAATAATCCCTGATTGTTTAGCTTTTATAAGAACACCTAAGGTGCCCGTTACTGTTAATCCAAGATATTTTGCTGTTTTTTTTGCTGCATTATCATCGATGATAACTAAGTCTGCTTTGGGGTCAGCTTGTGCCAATATCATAACATCAACTTCACCGGCATGAAGCTTTGCTTTGTACATTTTGCGGTCTTCAATGTTAGTGATTGTTTCGACTGTAATCCAATCAAGATTTTGTTTGATTTGTAAACAGGCAGAATCCTTTTTTGCTGTAACTTCGTTGAATACTGCTTTAGGAATAATGATTGAACCATATATTTTTTTTAAAATGTTAAGTAAGTCTGCATTGCACAATGCAATTAATGGTGTTGAATTGACAATTACCCTACGCATTATTCATCTCCTCTATAAATTCTGCTTCATCATCAAAACTGAAGATAGATATATTATTATTGCCTAGATATTTGATGAAATCTTCCTCACTCATTCCGGCTATCTGTGCACAATATCCAATAGAAATATGGTTTTTTAAATAAAGCATTAGAGCAGTAGCTTTCTTGGCAAAAGCATTAGCTTCATCTTTGGTCATTTTGGTATCGTATAATACTTCATCTGGTATTTTTATTGCAATACTACACATATAAACACCTCTTTCTATTTATAATGAATCATTAATTATATCTCAGTTACATGATAACATAATAAGCGCAAGATTAAAAACATTTATTTAAATTTCTGTCACAACGTAAGGTACGTAAGCCGGGGACTGAGGGGAGACACGCGCTTTAGCAGGAGCGCATAGCGAAGAGACTTAGATACTGTAGAAATTATGCCCATGAAGCACAGAAACGCACCTGCATGGACGCAGGTGCGAGGAGAACCGCGCCATGGAAGGCGCGTTTCGACGTTTTCGTCGTGCATAGAAAACCTAAGAGCATAATTTCGTACAGAATCTTAGTCGCGAAGCGTAGCGAGGGCGAAAGTGCGTGTCCTCAACAGTTCCAAGCTTACGTACCGACCTACGATCAATGCGCAAAAGTTGCGCATAAAAACGCGCACCCAATCCCTTGTTTGTGAAAAATGCTTGAAAACAAAAGTTAAAAAATGTCGAAATTGCACATTGACATAATCGCAATGCTGTAATATACTAAGTTCAGAACAAACGGTTGCGCGAAAAACGCACCTAAGAAATAAATTAAATTACAAGCAAATGGAGGAAACAACGGATGGACAAATTTATTGTTAACATCATTCACCGCCCTGAGATGGTGCCTGAGTACTCAGCAACAGTGACAGGACAGGGAAAAGAAGAGGATATTGGAGATAAGAAGCTTATCACAGAGTCACTCGACATCTTCAAGACACAGCAGAGACTTGCACATGAGGCGGGACTCAAAACAACAATCCAGATGACATATGCTTCACTTTTTAATGATGAGGCAGTAGAGCTTGCAAAGCAGGATCACGAGAAATACGGTGATGAGATAGCACTTTCACTCCTTGGACTTCCATGTGAGGAGTTTAGAGAGAAGTATAAGACAAAGGATTTCTGTATCTGGATGTTCTCAATGGAGGACAAGAAAGCTATCGTAAATGATGTTTTCGAGAAATTCCATGACAGATTCGGTTTCTATCCTGAGTCAACAGGCTCATACTATATGGATGCAGACCTTACAAACTACATCAAAGAAAAATACCCAATGGTAAAATGTGCAGTTGCAACATGCTGGGAGGAGGGACCTAAGGCATACCACACATGTAACAACTCATGGTACACACTCTTCGACGGAGGCCCATGGGCACCATGGATTCCATCAAAGCAGAACACACATGCGCCGGCAGCAAATAAGGAAGAGGATAGCGGAATCGTAGCAATTCCACATCTCTCACGTGACCTTATTGCATGCTATGACGGAAACGGCTCAAACTTCGGAACACATCCACAGAACGTGCTTCGTGGAATGATTTATGATACAAAGACATGGGAGTATCCATATCTTTACAACCTCATCGACCAGTACAGAGACCTTGCAAAATACAATAACGGATATTCATACAACATGATGTTCGTAGGACCTGGCTGGATGAACAAGATGGGACGCTGGGAGCAGCCATATGAGCTTCTCTTAAAGTCATACACAGACGGCTGTAATTATTATGGCAAGTTAAAGAAAGAGGGTAAGCTCATCGACATGACAATGTCAGAGTTCGCTGATTACTTCAGAGAGAAGAAGGGTGTCAACGCAGGTAACTACAATGAGCCTGAGTGTGCACCATGGAGAGATATCCTTTACGGCTCAGACAAGCAGCTCTTCTGGTACTGTGACCCATACATGAGAGCATGCGTAAACATGGATCAGGGTGGAGCAATCGTAGACCTTCGTCCATACGTTGCAAAGCTTGAGTGGCCTGTAGGAATCGGAACAAAGCATGTACAGGATGCATCTTATCCATTCCTTATTCAGGAAAAATACAGAGCAGGATACTTTACACACTATGCAGGAGCAGGAACAGTAAGAAGTGCCAAGCTTTCACACAACGGTGAGGAGGTTGACCTGTGTCTCTGTCCTACACACAGCCATTTTTCAGAGGAAGTTATTGATGGCAAGAAGACAAGAATCCTTACACTTGATCCTGTAGATATTGAGTTTTATGATGTTAAGCTTACTCTTCAGACAAAGGAATACTTTGAGGAGGGCTCATCAAACATCAAGATTGAGCGTAATATCCTTAGCATGAGTGATCCAAATGCAGAGGTTTATCTCGATGAGTACATCACAGCATGCTACGGAACAACAGAGTATCCTGAGGATATGACAGGCATCACACTTACATGTGAGGGAGAAAACCCACAGAGCATCAATTATGAGTACAAGTGTCGTGATGCAAAGCTTGACGGAGCAACTGCAGTAAGCGCAGTCATCCCTGCAATCCAGACAAAGGTTTCACTCACACCATCTGCAAAGGCAGAGGGATACATTGAGGAAGGATATGCATTCTCTCCAATGTTCAAGCTTGGTTACAAGAAACAGATTAAAGACAAGGAGGTATTTGCAACATGGCTCAACTTGGAAAAGGCAAATTAAACTACAGATGTCCTTTATGTTTTATGAGGGATCTTGATATTGATATGTTCTATAATAAGGAAACAGGTATTTATAGCTGCATCCGTTGTCAGTTCAGAGGTACAGAGGAAGAGGTACTTCAGGGCAACGAGGATGTCCGCAAGAAGTACAAGGCTATGTACAAGAGATTCGACAAGTTCGATTTTGATTAAAGTAGTGATTGGTACGCTGCTGCTATAATAGCAGCAGCGTGTTTTGCATTTCGCTACAAAGGAGAGTATATATGGCGAAAAGAAAAAAAGACACGATGGAATTCAGATTCTATGAGCTGCCACAGGGAGAGTCAGCACTCGTACTGTGCGGAGAATCCTGGAAGAGAGTGTATGGTCATGAGGAATTTCACCTGCATTTCCATAATCTGCTTGAAATCGGCATCTGCCGCGAGGGAGATGGAAATATGTATCTGGATGAGGATATTTACCAGTATCATGACGGCGATATCACATTTATACCTGAGAATTTTCCACATGTTACAGTCAGCTATGGTGAGGTGGTGAATTTCTGGGAGTACATTTTTATTGACATACATTCTGTGATAGAAGAGATGTTCCCAAACAATACGGCATTCCAGAATGAGGCAGTTACGACTATATCAAAAAAAGCGTTTATGACTAACGTGTATCAGAGCCCGGCTATGGCTGAGTATATAAATGCCATAATCAGGGAAACCCGTGAACACAAGATTTATTGCCAAAGGACGGTAAAGCTCCTTGTGCAGGGAATTGTAATAGAGCTGCTGCGTAGGTATGATGAGCTTCCGGAGGAGGATAATAATATCGTAAAGGGTACCAATATGTCACAGATAGCCACAGCACTTGACTACATGAATAAGCATTACAGCGAATCGATAAAGGCAGGGGAGCTTTCGGAACTATGCAACATGAGCGAGACTCATTTCAGGAGACTGTTTGAATCATACATCAATATGCCGCCTATGGAGTATCTGAATCTGATAAGAGTACAGAAGGCGTGCGAGCTTATGAAAAAGACAAATGAGCCGATGGAGCTTATTGCACAAAAATGTGGATTTACAACTCAGTCAACTTTTAACCGTAATTTCCGCAAATTTTTGAACACTTCGCCATATCAGTGGAAGATAAATCCTGAAAATTATGAGCATAAACTACTCAATTTTAGGATATCTGCACTAAAGGGATGGTAGAAAATACATGCCTTCGTCTTATAAGAGGCTTTGTGTTTAAAACATACATGTATCAAATAATAAATACAGTAGATAGGAGTGTATAAAATATGAGTAATTTTGATTCAAATATCATTAAAAATCCGGAAATATTTGAGCAGAACAGACTTGCGGCTCATTCGGATCATGTATGCTATAAAAATGAACTGGAGAAAATTAAAGGAAAATCAAGCCTGAGATATGATATGAACGGCTTATGGAAGTTTGCATATGCAAAGAATCAGTCCCTGGCTCCTTGTGGCTTTGAGGCAGCTGACTATGATTGCAAAGGCTGGGATGAGATCAGGGTTCCGGCACATATCCAGATGGAAGGCTATGACGTGCCAATCTATACGAATACCACATATCCGTGGGAGGCTGATGAGTCTATAAAGCCGGGCGAGGTACCTGAGATTTTTAATCCGGTTGCAAGCTATGTGAAGTATTTCACAATCCCTGAGAATATGAAGAACAAGAGGGTGTGTATTTCGTTCCAGGGAGTGGAGAGCGGTTTTGCACTCTGGCTGAATGGACACTATGTCGGCTACAGTGAGGACACATTTGATCCGTCTGATTTCGAGCTGACTGATTATATTATTGAGGGTGAGAACAAGCTTGCGGTCAGGGTATGGAAATGGACATCAAGCAGCTGGTGTGAGGATCAGGATTTTTACAGATTTTCAGGCATTTTCAGAGATGTATTTTTGTATGCTGTTCCTTGTGCACATGTGGAGGATCTGTCAGTTGTTCCTACACTTAATGATACCTTTGACGAGGGCACACTTAGTGTGTCAATAAAGGCAGATGGTGATGGTATTGCAAGTGTAAAGCTTTATGAGCTGGGCGATTTGTCTGTGGAAAAATATGACAGGGCAAAACTTTTATTGGAAGAGTTTGATATAGAGCTTAGGAATAAGGAAATTTGCGAGGGCTCATGTAATGTGAAAAATCCTCTGTTATGGAGTGCTGAAAAGCCGAATCTGTATGAGGTTAAAATTATAGTTAAAGATACGCATAGAAATGAGACTGAGTTTATCAGCCAGCTGGCAGGCTTCAGAAGATTTGAGATGGTAGACGGACTCATGAAGCTAAACGGTAAGCGTATTGTATTTAAGGGTGTAAACCGCCATGAGTTCAGCTCAATAACAGGCCGTGTGCCAAACCGTGATGAGGTGATAAAGGATATTGTCACAATGAAAAAGAACAATATCAATGCTATAAGAACAAGCCATTATCCTGATGATTCCATGCTCTATAAGCTTTGCGATATTTATGGAATCTATATGATAGCTGAGAACAATCTTGAGAGTCATGGCACATGGGAGGCATATAATAAGGGCTATGTTGACCTTGACTTTGTTGTGCCAAAGGACAAGCCACAGTGGAGAGAAATGATGCTGGACCGTGCCAACTCATGCTATCAGAGGGATAAAAATCATCCGGCAATCCTTATCTGGTCATGCGGCAATGAGTCGTTTGGCGGCAAGACCATATATGAGATGTCACAGCTTTTCAGACAGCTTGATAAGCATCGTCTGGTTCATTATGAGGGAGTATTTAGCGATAGAAGCTATAATGACACAAGCGACATGGAAAGCCAGATGTATACTCCGGCTGCAGGCATTGAAAAATTCCTGGCAGAGCATCCTGAGAAACCGTTTATCTGCTGCGAATATACACATGCAATGGGAAATTCCTGCGGTGCTATGCACAAATATACAGAGCTTACAGACCGCGAGCCTAGATATCAGGGCGGATTTATCTGGGATTATATTGACCAGTCAATCTACAAAAAGGACAGATACGGCAAGTGGTTCCTCACATATGGCGGAGATTTCGGCGACAGGCCTACAGATGGAGATTTCAGCGGAAACGGCATCTGTTATGGCGGAGAGAGAGAGGCTTCTCCAAAGATGCAGGAGGTGAAGTTTAATTATCAGAATATATCGGTTGATTTTGACAGCGACTACATCTTTACAGTCACAAACAAAAATCTCTTTGTAAATACATCGGTTTTTGATGCTTTTGCCATTCTTCTTGCAGACGGTGAGGAGGTTTACAGGACAAAGCTTCAGATATCTGTTCCACCGATGGATAGGGCAAGCTATGAGATTCCGGTGACTCTTAAAAATTCCATGATAGATGTGGAAAAAGAGTACTGTATTGTCGTATCATTTGTATTGAAGGAAAACACCATCTGGGAAAAGGCAGGATATGAGATTGCATTCGGACAGCATATGATAAAGAAGCCTGTAAGTGAGTATTCATGCGACAAATCAGTTGAGCTTGTTGTTGGAAACGGAAATATCCTTGTAAGAGGTGAGAACTTTAAGGCACTTTTCTCAAGAATGAATCTGGGAATGGTTTCATATGTATACGGTGGCGTCGAGATGCTTCCAAATACTATCCCACTGCCGAATTTCTGGAGAACACCTACCAACAATGATTCCGGCAACATGATGCCACAGCGCTATGCACAGTGGAAGATTGCCAGCATGTATGTGACCACCAGACAGAATCAGCGCTTTGCAGATACATCACCAAGGGTAGAAAAAAATGATAACAATATCGCCATCACATACACTTATTTCATGCCTACCACACCGCAGAGCTCATGCGAGGTGACATACAGGGTGTTTGGTGATGGAACAATCGAGACAACTCTGTCATATGACCCTGTAAAGGAGCTTGGCGATATGCCGGAGTTTGGCATGATGTTCAAGCTGGATGCCGATTATGATACAGTGAAATGGTACGGACTCGGACCACAGGAGACATACGAGGACAGACAGCATGGCGGAAAGTATGGTGTATACGAGAATAAAGTGGCAGACAACATTGCCGAGTACCTCGTTCCGCAGGAGAGCGGCAACAAGTGCAGAGTAAGATATGCAAAGGTAATGGATAAGAAGGGCAGAGGCATGCTGTTCTTTGGTGATGAGCTCTCGTTCTCGGCACTGCCATATACACCACATGAGCTGGAAAATGCAGCGCATCATTTCGAGCTTCCACCTGTACACTATACTGTTGTCCGTGTGGCAAAGAAGCAGATGGGTGTAGGCGGAGACGACAGCTGGGGCTCACATACTCATCCGGAGTACCTGCTTGATGTCTCAGAGAAAATGGAATTCACATTCTGTTTCCGCGGAATTTAGCATTTTAAGGTTGTCAGGAATATTATTACACATTTTGAGAGCAGAGACTGCTACTGTGGCTGCTCTCATGGTGTAAATAAACGATATAAGAATTAAGGAGAATTAAAATGTCAAAATTTATTAAGGGTATGGATTTATCAACCTTGCTAGAGCTGGAACGCTGCGGAGCAAAATACTACCAGGATGGAAAGGAGAAGGATATTCTTGACATCATGAAGGAGCATGATGTTGACACAATCCGTCTTCGTCTGTGGAACGACCCAAAATCAGAGGATGGTGAGCCTTACGGTGCGGGTAACAATGACCTGGCTGAGACTATTGCTATCGGAAAAAAGGTTACAGATGCAGGCTTTGGAGTGCTTTTGAATTTCCACTACAGTGATTTTTGGGCAGATCCGGGAAAGCAGATTAAGCCAAAGGCATGGAAGGATTTTGGTGTGGACGAGCTGGAGCAGGCTGTATATGATTTTACACTTGAAAATCTGACAAAGATTATTGAGGCAGGTGTAAATGTCACAATGATTCAGGTAGGTAATGAGCTTTCAAACGGACTTTTGTGGCCTGAGGGAAAGGTACCTAACTACGATAATATAGCAAAATTTGTGAATGCCGGAATACGTGCCTGCCGCAAGGTAAATGCTGATATTCCGATTATGATTCACCTCGATAATGGTGGAAACAATGAGCTTTATGTCAGATGGTTTACAAACTTCATCGAAAGAGGAGAGGAGTTTGAGTATATCGGATTGTCATACTATCCTTTCTGGCACGGCTCTCTCGATCAGCTTGAGTTCAATATGAACGATATTGCAAAGCGTTTCAATAAGGACCTTATCATCGCTGAGGTATCCATGGGCTTTACAATGGACAGCTACCAGGAGTACGAGAAGCTTGCTGATTCTGAGCGCAAGGGTTATGCGACAAAACCTGAGCTTGTTGAGAAGATAGATTATCCTATGACTATTGAGGGGCAGGCTGACTTTACAAAGGATTTCTTAAACAGGGTGGCAAATGTGGTGGATGACCACGGAAAAGGATTTTTCTGGTGGGAGCCAGCGTGGATTCCTGTACCGGGCTCGGGCTGGGCTACATCTGCTTCGCTTAAGTACATGAATGATCCGGGACCATGCGGCAATGAGTGGGCAAACCAGGCGCTCTTTGACTATGATGGAAATGTGCTGCCGGCACTTGATGTTATTAAAAATTTTAAAAAATAAAATAATAACATATGTAATTTTGTTGCATGATTTGATTTGTTATGTTGCATTTTCAGTCGGATGTATTGCAATGTAAAAATGTGCAGTTATAATAGAATTATAAAGAAAGAACGAATTATTTTAACTATCAATTTAACGCAAATACAATCAGCAAAGGAGAAGAAAAAATGATACAGCAGAACGTATTAGACAAATTCAAGGAGCTTTTTGGAGCAGATGGGGATATCAGAGTATATTTTGCTCCGGGACGTGTAAATCTGATCGGTGAGCATACTGACTACAATGGAGGACACGTGTTCCCATGTGCACTTACCATCGGTACATATATGGCAGCAAGAAAGCGCGATGACAGGAAGCTTCGTTTCTACTCTATGAATTTTGACAATCTGGGTGTGGTTGAGTCATCACTTGATGAGTTTACACCTGATCCGGACGGACTTTGGATAAACTATCCAATGGGCGTTATGTGGGCCTTCGAGGGACGCGGAATGAAGCTTGAAAACGGTCTTGATATTGTTTTATTCGGAAATATTCCAAACGGCTCAGGACTTTCTTCATCAGCATCTCTTGAGGTGGTTACAGGATATATGTTAAAGGATATTTACGGCTTTGACGTGACAAATCAGGATATTGCACTTATCGGTCAGTATTCAGAGAACAACTACAACGGCTGTAATTGCGGTATCATGGATCAGTTTGCATCTGCAATGGGCAAAAAAGACAATGCGATTTTCCTTGACTGCAATACTCTTGATTTTGAGTATGCACCAATCGTTTTGGGCGGTGCAAAGATCGTGGTGACAAACAGCATGGTTAAGCACAGCCTTGTAACAAGTGCTTACAATGACAGAAGAAATGAGAGTGCACAGGCTCTTAAGGATTTACAGACAGTATGTGACATCAAGACTCTCGGTGACCTGACAGATGAAGAGTTCGAGGCTCATAAGGATGCGATTAAGGATGAGGTTGCACGTAAGAGAGGCAAGCATGCGGTTTATGAGAACCAGCGTACCATCAAGGCTGTTAAGGCATTGAAGGAAAATGATATTGAGACATTTGGAAAGCTTATGAATGCTTCACATGTATCACTTCGTGATGATTATGAGACATCATGTCCTGAGGTTGACGTACTTGTTGATGAGGCATGGAAGATTCCGGGTGTTATCGGATCACGAATCACAGGAGGCGGATTTGGCGGCTGTACAGTCAGCATAGTAAAGGACGAGGCTATTGATCAGTTTAAGGCAAACCTGACAAAGGCCTATGAAGAGAAGGTTGGAAAGACACCTGAGTTTTATGTTGTTTCAATCGGAGACGGACCTAGCCGTCTGGCATAAAATCAGCAATATGAAATAACAGTAACGGATAAACAGGTTTTCCCGACAATGATTAAGGAGCATGACATGATTCAGGAGAGAATATTAGAATTAGTAAAATATGGTCTTACAACAGGACTTGTTGACCCTGCTGATGAGGTATACACAGTAAACAGACTTCTCGAGGTACTCGGAGTGGACGACATCGAAGATGAGACATTTGAAAAGGTAGAGGCTCAGCCTGCATGGACACAGGAAGAGGCAGAGGAGAAGCTTGAGGGTATACTCGAGGATATGATGACATACGCATATGACAATGGCATCATGAAAGAAAACAGCATTGTATACAAGGATCTTTTTGATACAAAGCTGATGGGCTGCCTTGTAAATGCACCAAGCGTGATCAGAGCCCGCTTTAAGGATTTATACGACAATGAGTCGTCACTTGCGGCAACCGATTATTTTTACAAATTAAGCTGTGACAGCAATTATATCAGAAGACAGCGCATAAAGAAGGATATGAAATGGACCACAGACACAGAGTATGGCACACTTGATGTGACAATCAATCTCTCAAAGCCTGAGAAGGATCCAAAGGCAATTGCTGCCGCTAAAAATGCTAAGCAGAGCGCATATCCAAAGTGCCAGCTTTGTAAGGAAAATGAGGGCTATGCAGGCCGCGTAAACCATCCTGCAAGAGAAAACCACAGAATTATCCCTGTTACAATAAACAACAGCCAGTGGTTTTTCCAGTACTCACCATATGTATACTACAATGAGCACTGTATCGTGTTCAATTCAAAGCATACACCGATGAAAATCGAGCGTGCCACATTTGGAAAGCTGCTTGATTTTGTGACACAGTTTCCACACTATTTTGTAGGCTCAAATGCAGATCTGCCAATCGTTGGAGGCTCTATCTTAAGTCACGACCATTTCCAGGGCGGACACTATACCTTCGCTATGGCAAAGGCTCCGATAGAGAAAAAAATCACATTCAAGGGCTACGAGGATGTTGAAGCAGGTATCGTAAAATGGCCTATGTCTGTTATCAGAATCAAGTCGGCAGACAGGGATAAGCTTATTGATCTTGCAGATAAGATTCTTCTTGCATGGAGAGGCTATACAGATGAAGAAGCATTTATTTTTGCAGAGACAGACGGTGAGCCTCATAATACCATCACGCCGATCGCACGTAAGGTGGGAGATACTTTTGAGCTGGATCTGACACTTCGAAACAATATTACAACAGAAGAGAATCCGCTTGGCGTTTATCATCCACATGCATGTTACCATCACATCAAGAAGGAAAATATTGGTCTCATTGAAGTTATGGGCCTGGCCGTTCTTCCGGCACGTCTGAAAGAAGAACTGGAACTTCTGGAAGAGTATATTTTGAGCGGCAAGGATATCGCTTCTAATGAAAAGATCGAGAAACATGCTGCATGGGTTGCAGAATTTCTGCCGAAATACGAGAAACTTGACAAAGATAATATTCAGGATGTTCTCCGCAAAGAGGTGGGCAATGTATTTGTTCATGTTCTGGAGGATGCCGGTGTTTATAAATGCACACCAGAGGGCAGGGATGCATTTATGAGATTTATCAGCACTCTGTAAAAAAGGAGGCACACCGGGACTGGATATGGATTTCAGAAGGAGTTTGTTTAAATGAAAAAAACAGAAAGAACCGGAAAAGCCTTTTACATGAAGTGGCTTTTGCTGGCACTTTTCGCAGCAGCACTGATCATAATGCCGGCAGCTTCCCAGAAAGTATCGGCAGCCAAAATGGTCTATACTGTGAAGTTTAATAATAATTCAGGTACCAGCAAAAGCAAAACATATACAGCGTTGACAAGAAACGTAACATTAAATACCACGATTAAGCTTCCAAGTGTTCCGAATGCAGTCGGATATCAGAATCTTGGGTGGACGACACAGAAAGGCAGTACCAAAGTGGTATATAAAGCCGGAGCAAGTGTAAAAGTCACCAGGGATATGAATCTGTACGCAGTCCGCAGAAAAAGCAGGTATTATACAGTAAGCTTTTATCTGGGAAATGGAAGCAGTAATTCCACATATCGGAAACTTCAGAAAAAAGTAGAAGAGGGCACTTATTATACTCTCCCGACAGTGCCATCCAGATCGGGCTATGTGAACCTTGGATGGTCTACGACAGTAAATGGAAAGACATCCACTGCAAAGAAGGCTGGAACAGCGAAGATTACGGCAACGATCGGTAAAACCAGACTGACCTGTACCGTTAAGG
>OICI01000049.1_pt1 | contig 44939 bp, 75 predicted proteins | sample 1581261 | NCBI WGS metagenome assembly OICI01 (sample SAMEA3882520, study PRJEB24775) | human gut metagenome | biome: human-associated habitat; feature: intestine environment; material: feces | place: Netherlands | collected 2009/2010 | reverse complement strand
GAAATGTAGGAACAACAGCGGCAATAGTAAAAGATGCGAATATTATTATAAAGCGTATCTCTTAAGGAGGTGCGATCATGATTGAATTTACAAACAATCTTGAAGTAACAAAAACAGAAGATATCTTTGACGAGATCAACAAAAGATATGTAGCGGCTATGATGATACACGGTCAAATGGCAGACTATTTCAACTTCTTAGGTTTGAAAGGCTACAAAAGATTACATGAATACCAGTTTCTTACAGAAAGCTTGGAGAGACGTGAAATATGCAGGTATTTTGTAGATCATCACGGCAAGCTTTTAAAAGATTCTTTTAGCGGTACTATAAAAGTGATTCCCGACTCTTGGTATACAGCCAGTAGACTAAGTATCGGAAAATCCACAAAGCAGAAAGCCGTAGAGGATGGCTTTATAGAGTATCACAACTGGGAGAAAGAGACAAAAGAAGCCTATGAGAAGTACGCACAGCAACTTAGAACGAACGGAAACGTATCGGATGCACTGTTTGTAGAATGTCTGGTAAAAGACGTATCTAAAGAGCTAGAAACAGTTGAAAAGATGGTTACTGATTTAATCTCTGTAGGATACGACATGGTGTATATTACAGAGACACAGGACTGCATTCATGAGAAATACAAAAAGAAGCTTAAGGGGGTCAAATTATGAGTGAAATCAAACATGTTCTGGAAGAACAGCTAGAAAGAGAAAAAAACTCAGCATTAAAACAGCTCACAACATCTAATCTTGATGCAATGTATAAGATTACAACAACATTATGCAATCTGGAAAAGATGGAGCATGGAGACATAGCGGAAACCGTCATGGATGCAGGAGAGAATCTTATTAAGAAGTACAGCAATGGAAAGTATGATAAAAATATAGATGCATTGTATGACAACTACTTAAGTGCTAAAATGGCATACAAAGAAAACGGAGATCAAGGACACCGTGATAAGCTTATGGAATCGGTCGGTAGATTGATGGTGGAAGTGTATGATATGCTTTCTTCTATGGTTATTGATTCTGACTTTATGGACGAGAGAAAAGAGATACAGCGACAGATAAAGAAACTTGCGGAAATGTAAAAAAAGAGGGTATTGAAACGGCATATTTTAGGGTTTACAATAAATATGTAGGAATTATGCAGATTTGCTACAGCCTCCTTGTAAGTACAGAGTTTTTTAAGCGTTTTTGGTTACATGACGACAGGAAAAGAGTTCGAGGCTCGAGTGGGGTTCAAGTCCCCACATTTCTTTTACCTTGACTTAGGTATATAAGTCTTAATCCATTACCGCAGACATAGCGGTATACAAACAATGTAGGAGGATATACAATGCAGAATTACGAACAGATTTTAGCAGAATTAGGAATCGAAATCCCAGAAGAGAAAAAGGCAGAGCTAAAAAAAAGACATGCCGAAAATTACAAGACTGTAGCTGACTACAATAAACAGGTAGAGAAAAAAAATGAACACAAAACATCTTTAGACGATGTACAGACCAGATTAGCAGAATTAGAGAAAGAAGATGTTGACGGTCTTAAGACTAAGATTACAACATTAACACAGGAGCTTGCAAACGAAAAAGAAGCAAGAGCAAAAGAAGCTAAGCAGACAGAGTTAAGAGACAAGGTAAAAGATTTCTTATCTGATAAAAAATTTGTAAATGCAATTACAGAAGACTCTATCCGCTCCCAGATGATTCAAAAATTAGAAGAAGAGAATGGGAAAAATGCAGAAGATGTATTCAAGGAACTTACTACTAAAGATGGGAAACCAATTGAGAACATCTTGGTTGACGAAAAGAAATCACCAGCTCCTAATATCCCAAGCTTTACGACTAAGTTCAACAGCGGAGAGCAGAAAAAGGGAACACAGAAGTTAAGGGAAATGTCTTTAGACGACAGAATGAAGCTTAAGGCAGAGGACCCAGACTACTATGCAACCTTATTAAATGACAGATAGATAATACCGACTCACAATATGGAAGTGAGCCGCTAACCTAAAAATCCCTTAATAGTTGTAGGTAGATGGGACAAAGATAAGTCCTTATCTATTCTTATTTAGGGTAGAAAGGACTTTTTTTATGCCAAGAACAGGATTATTTGGCGGTTTTTATTTTGACCCAGAAGAATTTTCTCGTTATATGACAGAAAACCCAACATGGAATGATGCGATTATTGCATCTGGTGTGTTAGCACAGGACAATACAATCATGGATTTAATCGGAGAAAAAGGAAACGTTGCAACAATTCCTTTTTATACACCGATTGATGAACAAGACTCACAGGCTTTGAACAACGATGGAGAAACAAACAATACACCTGTTGAAATCACAGGAAAGAAACAGACTTGCATGTTAATCCAGAGAATGAAAGCTTGGAAATCAAAAGACTTTACAAAAGAGTTAACAGGTGCAGACCCTATGACTCATGTTGCAAACTCTGTTGCAGGATTTTATAAGCAGGTAAGAACACGTGACTTAATGACTACAGTTGATGCAGTTTTAAGCCTGTCTGGTATGGAAAACCATATTACAGACTTATCTTTAACTGGTGAGGGGACTGTAGGAGATGCAAACAAAATTGATGATACAACACTTATCTTCGCACAGCAGAAAGCTTTAGGAGATTCCGCTGACAAGATGGGATTACTTGTATTAAACTCTTACATTTATGCAAAGTACAAAGCAATGGGACTTGTTGACTACAACAAATACACTATTGCTAACGCAGTAGAAAGAGAAGTAAATCTTCCTACAATCGGTGGATTTATCCCACTGGTAACAGACAAATTTACAGTTGATACAACAGGAACAAACCCAGTATACAAAACTTATATGCTTGGTACAGGTTCAGTATTGACTTGTGATAAGACAAACTATGAAAATCCTTATTATACAGACTATGACCCAGAAACATCTGCCGGTATTGAAAAACTGTATACAAAACAGGGTTATGTATTACATCCTAACGGATTTTCTATTAATGCTAACAAGATTGCAAAAGAGTCTCCTACAAATGCAGAGTTAGGAACTAAAGGAAACTGGTCTTTAGCATTTAACCAGAAGAATATCCGCATGGGTGTTATTAAATCCAACGGATAAAAAGGAGTGATTTCATGGCGTACATTGACTATGAATATTACAAAACCCTTTTTGGAGAGAAAGCAATCCCAGAAGCAGACTTTAATCGTCTGGTCTGGGATTCTTGCAAGAAGATAGATAATGCCACGACTGGTGTTGACAATGTGAAGAAACTTAAGATTGCTTTTCCAACAGATGAAGATGATGCAGAAGCAGTTAAAAGATGTGTTTGCGAACTTTTGTCAATCACATATAAGATTGAACAGGCAGAAACGAGAGTTGAAGCATCACAGGGTTATATCACATTAGAAGATGGAACTGTGATGAGTAAGCAGGTAGCATCTAAGAGTGCAGGAAACGAGAGTATAAGCTATGTGACTTCCAGTAACACAGGCACTGCTACGTTGATAGATAAGTGTCTAGCAGATAAAGAAGCACAGAAGCAACTATACGATGATAAGATAAGAGATTATCTGTCTGGCATCACTGATGCTAACGGAGTTAACTTGCTGTACATGGGAATATATCCAAGATAAAAAAACGGAGGGATACGATGTATAACGATACAATCACACTTTTTAATAGGTATGAAAGTAAATTAGGAGATACATGGTATCCCTCTATTTTGCATAATACGAACCTAAACATGGATAAAGCAAGCATCGTTGCAAAGTATGGTTCTGACTCACAGGACAATGCTGTATTAAACGTGCAGTATAGCCTAAAAAGCGGTCAAAAGATGGTAGGGAGTAAATTATGGCTACCTCCTAAAGAATGGCTTAAACAGACGAATGATAAGCTGTCAGAAGCACTTACGTTTAGTTCTAAGGCGAATAGTTTTGATTTCTTTATCGTTGGCGAATGGAAGAATGAAGAACCGATTGCAGAGGATGATTATATTGACGGATTCTATGAAGAAATGAAACTTAAGTATGATTATGTCTTTGCAATAACTGGAAGTGCCTTTTACGACATAATCCCGCACTTTGAGGTAATGGCTAAGTAGGTGGTTATATATGGCTAAGAAGAAATTAGGAAATGTTAATGTGAATACACAAAACATGAAAGCTAATATCAGTCTGGCGAGATTCGATGAACAAATACAAAGTGCTCAATATTGGTTAGATAGTCAAGTTATGACTGATATGGTCCCATATATGCCACATGAAACAGGTACATTCATTAACGTAACGAGAGCAAAAAGTGCTTCTCTTGCAGGTACTGGAATGGTGTGTGCAGGTACTGGACCGATGGGACGTTTCTTGTACTATGGTAAAGGTATGGTTGACGAATTAACAGGGTCTCCATGGGCGAGAAAAGGTGCTAAGAAAGTATTAGTCACTGAATTTGCAGGACATACCAATGCAAAAGTTGACTTAAGCTACCAGAATCCAAAAGCGACTCCAAAATGGTTTGAAACAGCAAAGAAGAATCACGGTAAAGCATGGGTTACTCATGTTAAGAAGCAGGCAGGAGGAAGTTAATGGCAGAAGAAAAGAAACCAGTCAAGTACGACATTGATGGTTTTGACGTGATCACAACAGCATTGCAAGAACTGGTAAATCAATTCCCAGAACTAAGAGAGGGAGACGAAATTGCATTTTCTACATTAGATGATGCAAGCGGAAAAGCAATGTTCCCAGTAAGCGGTGCAGTGATTGAATCAGAAAAAGAGAGTATTACTGGTCACGTCACACAGGTATGTCTGTATCCATTTTGCGTGATATATCGTGCAAGTGGTACAAAACCAAAGAGGAAAGCAGACATTAAAGAGTGGTTGGATAACCTTGGCAAATGGTTAGAAAAACAAACAATCACGATTAAAAACAATACATATAAGCTAGAAGAATATCCAGTGCTGACAGGCAATCGAAAGTTTTTAACGATTGACAGACAGACACCTTCATATTTGGACAGTATAAACGAAAACAAGTCTGAGAATTGGGCTATCAATATTTCTGCCCGATATCAAAACGACTTTGATAGATAAATAAATTAACTATTAACTGGTCTACGACAGGATGTAGATCACTGACCTTGAAAAGATAAAGGAGAATCATAATGGCAGTTACAACAGGTAAAATTGACCGTAAGTATATGGCTCATTTCTTAGATGCAGGCTCTTTGTGCGGTGGTAAAACACCATCCTATGAACGTCTTGGAAAAGACTTAGAAGAGTACAATGTCGAACTTAATCCAGATACAGAAACAAGTAAAAATATTATCGGAGAATCTACATTCAAACACAACGGATATGAGGTTTCTTCAGAAGCCGATCCTTATTATGCAGAAGCTGACAGCACATTAAGCCAGAAGTTGCAGGAGATCATTGATAATCGTTACAAAGACGATAATCTGAAAACTACCGCAGTAGAAGTACACCTATGGAAAGAAGCATCAAGCGGAGCTTATGAAGCATACGCAGAAGATTGTTATATTGTTCCAACATCCTACGGTGGAGACACAAGTGGTTACCAGATTCCTTTCACAGTTAACTACGCAGGAAACCGCAGAAAAGGTACTTACAACGTAACATCCGGAACATTTTCAGAAAGTGCTACACAGGACTTAAAAGACAACAGCAAAGCAGTTTTATCATAACAAGGAGTGCAGGATATGGAAGAACTTAGACGAAAAGTCAAAACTGGGGCGTTAAATGTAATTTTAACGAATGAAGATGATGAGGAAATTGGAAGATTCCCATTCAACCCAGTTGATTTAAATATCATTAGAAGATATGAAGAGGTAGTTGCAAATCTTGAAAAGATGGAAGTACCAGAAGATGCAACAGAAAAAGACATTCTGGAATTATCCGACAGATTAGAAGAACAGATTGATTACTTACTCAACTCTAAAGCTTCTAAATCTGTTTTTGCTATCTGCAATCCGCTGACATTAACAGAAAGTGGAGATTTCTTTATTGAGAATATCATCGTTGAGATTGCGGACGTTATTGAGCAGGTAACAGATCAGCGAATTAAGAAGAAACAGGCGAAGATCAAAAGAGCAACTTCTAAATATCACAAATAAATGGAAGTCTGGGAACTTCCAACATCCATAGTAGTTGGTGGCATTAAGTACGATATTCGTACAGATTTTCGAGCAATTTTGGATATATTAAAGACTTTTAATGATCCAGAGTTTGAGAACGATGAAAAGTGGATTGTTGCTCTTACCATTTTATACATTGATTTTGACGAAATGCCACCGCATGACTATGAAGAAGCAAGAGAAAAAGCCATCGAATTTATTGACATGGGTATAAAAGACGATGGGAAGAAAAAACCGCACACAATGGACTGGGAACAGGACGGTGCGGTTATTATTCCATCGGTTAATAGGGTCTTAGGAAGAGAAATCAGAGCCATGCAATATCTTCATTGGTGGACTTTTTTGGGAGCTTATATGGAAATCGGAGAATCCTTGTTTTCACAGATTCTTAATGTTCGCATAAAGAAAGCGAAAGGAAAGAAACTTGATGACTGGGAACGTGATTTCTACAAAGAGAATAAGAATCTTATTGATTTAGACGTTAAATACACCGAAGAAGAACAAGCAGAAAGAGACAGACTTAATGCACTTCTTAATGGACAGAAAGGGGTGTGATTAAATGGCTACACAAAAAGCGGATGGAAGTATTTATATCAAAACAGAGATTGATACAACCGAAGCAAAAGCAAGTGTGAAAGAAATTGCATCCCTTTTAAAACGTTTATCCAATCAAGTAAAAACCATTGGGAAATCAATGGAAAAAGCCATAAGTGGCGGTATAAAAGCACCAGATACAAAAGGTATGGATGTTTTCGAAGAAAAAGCAAAGACTGTGGCTGATGAACTGGAAAAGACCGCACAGGCAGAAAAGAAGCTAGAAAGCATAGATATTAAATCTAATGCACTAGATACGTTAGATAAAGCTATAGAAAGTACAGGACAGAAGCTTGCAGAGTTAGAAAAAGCACAGATGGATGTATTCAACAGAAATCAGAGTGCAACATCTTCTCCTGCGTTTCAAGCAATGGAGAGTGCCGCTTCTAAATTAGATCAGCAATATGAACAGTTGATTGCAAAAAAGAAACAGTTGGAAACATCTACAGCAGGAAACACTGGACTGCCTAAGACTGGAAAGCTGACAGGTGGAACAGGTCTGGCAAGTGAGGAAAGTGCTAACGCATTAGCTAAACTTAATGCAGAGATCACAGGCACAGAAACAAAGGTAGAACTGTTAAATAACAGCTTGGAGCAGACAGTACAGGCACAACAAAAGATAAGTAACAGCCCTATCAACACTACAGCTTATCAGATTCTTGAACAGACACTACAGCAGGTAGAAGCACAGTTTAATCAAGTGGCACAGACTCAGCAAGAGTTGTTTGCAAGAAATCAAAGTGTTACAAGTTCTCCTGCCTTTATGGCATTGGAGAGTGCGGCAGAGAAGTTAGGCAGGCAGTACGATTTACTGATTGCTAAGAAACGTCAGTTAGAAAGCGGTGGTGGAACAGTACAAACACCTGCGATCAAGACAGCACCTATGACTGGTGCATATTCTGCCACGGCATCTAGTGCAAGTCAAAAAGCTTTGGATGCCTTAAACAAAGAAATAACACAGACAGATGCAAAAGAAAAAGGACTTGTTAACACAAATAGTAGGCTTGGTTCATCATTTAAGAATGTCAGTCAGTCTGTGGACAGTGCTAAGACAAAGACAGGCGGTATTTCATCTATCTTTAGTAGGATGGGTGGAGTCGTATCTGGACTTGGAAAACGTCTTGGTGGACTGGCACAGAACTTCACAAGCACTACAAACAGTGCTAATAATGCAAGCTTTTCTATTGGTCGAATGATCGGTATGAGTGTATTATATTCTACCGTTTTTGGAATGATTTCTAAAGTTAACAGTGGAATCATGACAGGCATCAATAACCTTGCACAGTATTCGTCAGCTACTAATGCTTCGATATCTTCCATGATGTCAGCATTAACTCAGTTACAAAACAGTTTGGCAACAGCATTTGCACCGATTTTGTCCGTAGTTGCACCTATATTAACGGCATTCATGAATATGTTATCGAAAGCGATCACGTATGTAGGAATGTTTATAGCTGCACTGACAGGACAGAAATCTTTTACAAGAGCGAAAGCCGTACAAGAAGATTATGCGGCATCATTGAATAAAACATCCAGTGGTGCTAATAAGGCGGCAAAAGCCACAAAGAATAACGCAAAAGCCACGAAAAAAGCAAATAAAGAGATACAGACTTATCTTTCTGGACTTGATGAAGTCCGACAGTACCAGAAAGAGAAAGATAACGATACCCCTAGTTCTTCTACCCCATCCGCAGGCGGTGGAGGTGGTGGCGGTGGTTACACTGGTCCATCCATTGGAGATATGTTTGAGAAAGTTCCTATTGAATCTTCCATTGCAGACATTGCTAAGAAGATTAAGGACCTCATAAAGAAAGAGGATTGGGAGGGACTTGGAGCTTATATTGCTAGCGGTATCAACAAAGGTCTACAAAAGATTTATGATGCGATCAACTGGAATAATGTAGGTCCAAAGATAACTTATTTTGTAAATGCATTTACACGGACGTTCAATAGTCTTGTAGATCATATAGATTGGGATTTGATGGGACGTACTGTAGGTGCAGGTATTAATACAATTGTTAACACTCTTAATCTTCTGATTGAGGGAATTGACTGGAAAAACTTAGGGGCAAAAATTGGTGTTGGAATCAATGGTATGTTCAATGAGGTTGACTGGTCTAATGTAGGACGGTTGTTTGCTAACCGTATCAACATTCCGTTTCAGATGCTCGCAGGTGCAGTAAATACCCTTAAATGGGATACAATTGGTAAATCTATTGGGCAGGGATTAAACGGTGCGATAGAACAGTTAGATGTTAATTCTATTAGTATTGGACTTTCTGGTCTGGCAATCGGAATACTTACAACACTGGAAAATGCCTTAGATACTACAAACTGGTCATTGCTAGGCACTAAATTAGCACAGCTATTGACTGGAATTGACTGGGTAGGAATCTTAGTAAAAGCAATATCTGTTGCAGGTAAAGCACTCAATGCCTTAACTAGTCTTGGAACGTCCTTTATGGATAATTTAGCAAAAGGTATCACAAATGGTACACAGCAGTTTATCAGTAAAGGATTATCAGCACTGACCAATTTTACTGCAAACTTAAGAACCAATGCAGGAAAATTAGTAGATTCTGGTCTTCAACTTATGTTAAATCTTGCTAAAGGTATAGCTAATGCCATGCCAGATATCATCAAAAATGTTCCTGAAATCGTGATTAACATTGCAGGTGTAATCAATGATAATGCACCTAAAATTTTAGTCGCAGGTGTGAAACTTATTGCAATATTGATTAAAGGATTGATTCAGTCAATTCCTACACTTATTGCAAGTATTCCAAAAATTATCATGGCAATCGTTAGTGTGTTTGCAGCCTATGATTGGTTGTCACTTGGTAAAAGTCTTATTGTGGGCATTAAGAACGGTATCATGGGTGCAAAATCTAATGCAGTCAATGCAATAAAAAACGTATATAGCAGCCTTGTAAATGGTATAAAAAATTTGCCTAGCAAATTAAAAGAAATAGGTACTAATGGTGTCAAAAATGTTGGAAGTGGTATCACTGGTAAATTATCAACAGTAAAGACAGCCGCAAGGAAAATTATTACATATGCAGTCAATGGAATTAAAGGCTTACCTAGTAGTTTAGCTACTAAAGCAAAAAATGCAGTAGTGAAAATGAAAGATAAGTTTACAAAAGTAGACTGGTTAAGTGTTGGAAAGAACATTGTAAAAGGTATAGCAAAAGGTATTGGAGATTTTGCATGGATTTTGGTTGATAAAATGACAGGCCTTGCAAGAAAAGCGTTTGATTCAGTAACGAGTTTCTTTGGAATCCATTCTCCATCAAGATTAATGCGAGATAAGGTTGGAAAAATGCTACCAGCAGGTATTAGTGTTGGTCTGGAAAGAGCATTCCCAGATACAATAAAAACCTTTATGAATCAGTCTAAAGAGTTGGCAAGTGTACCATTTAAAACACCAGAGATTGCAACTGGTAAGATTATACCTGCGAAAGCATCCGCAGTGATCGCACAGAAACAGAGTGGTACAAACAGCAATAATAATGACGTAATTAACTTGCTTGAACAGCTATTAGCAGTTATGAAAGATTTAGAATCAGACAATAACGGTAACAATGGTAGAGATTATCACTTTACAGCACAAATCAATCGCAGAACGTTATTTGATGAATTTATCGAAGAAGCAAAACTAAGACAAATGAGTAACGGTAGAAACCCATTTAGCCTTGCGTAGAAAGGAGTAAATATGGCACAAGATTATATAAAAATCAATGGTAAGAAAATATTTCAGCCAGATGGTGGAAGTTCTGCAGCATATGAAACAACTTATACGCAAGGTTCTACACGTTCACAGTCTGGAATTGGTAAATTTACACCAATGTTTACAATCGAAAGATTTCCTTATACTGCGACTGATATACCTGCAAAAGATGTAGCAGAGATAATGCAAATGATTGTTTACAGTAAAAGCAATAAAAAGACAAAATTTCAGTTGCATTATTTTAGTCCATATTATGGTAAATGGAGAGACGATACATTTTATGTAGGACAGGTGTCTGATATTAAATTTGGAACATTGAAAGACGGAGAAGAAAAGTTTGAAAGTTTCTCTTTTAATGCACAGAGGATTGACCCATTATGATAAATGTAAGTAACGAATTTAAAGAACTTATGTCAGAAAGACAGGATTTTAAAGAGCATGCAGAAGTTACACTTGCAAATGGCACAGTTTTAGAACTGACAGAGGATGATTTTTCAATAGATAACAATAGTCTGGTTGATTCTGCGGGGGCAAACTCTATTCCTTTAGGAGTTGCCATTAGCAGAAACGTACAGTTAGAAATCATGAACGACGACGATCACTTATCTGATTATGATTTCTTTGGAGCAAAAATCAGACTATATCTGACGTTTGAATTATCATCTACAACAGAAAAAATTGAATACGGTACATTTACCGTCACTCAACCAGAAACCTACGGAAGTGTTGTAACGATTGTTGGATACGATGATATGTATAAAGCAGATAAGACATACAGCACAACATTGACATTCCCTGCGACAGCAAAGAGTGTGCTAATTGATAGTTGTGATACCTGCGGTATCTTGATTGGAAATAGCAACTTTTTACATAATGACTTCCAGATACCAACCATGCCATCTAGTGAGTATACACACCGACAGATTATAGGTTTTATAGCTATGATTGCCTGCGGAAACGCAAGAATTGACCGCACAGGGCATCTACAGATAATTACATATGATTTTGACTACAGTACTAATATTCACGATATCGAATCTTATGATTCTTTAACAAGCGATACAAACGATGTGCAGGTAACAGGTGTACAAATGACAAAAACTGTCACTAAGACAACAACCGATGAAGATGGTAACGAAAATGAAGAAGATGCGGAAGAATTAGTCAAATACGGTTCAGATGGCTACGTTTTAGAAATAGAGAATCCGTTAGTTGCAGGTCATGAAGAGACATTAGTTTCTTGGATTTATGAAAGATTCAAGGATGTAACGTTTCGTGGATTTACGATGGATTATATTTCTTATCCAATTGCAGAGTTTGGAGACAAGATAAAGATTACAGACTGGAAAGGGAAAAGTTTCTATTCAGTATTAACAGATGTAAACTTTGTATTCTTTGGGTATACAACACTACAAAACAGTGCAGAATCTCCAATGAGAAATCAAAGCAATTACACGTCAAGTGAACAAAAAGCACTGATTCAAGTGAAAGAATTAGTTGAACGTGAAAAGACAAATCGTGAAAATGCGATTAAAAAACTGAACGAAACACTTAAAAGTGGTAGTGGATTGTATTCAACGGAAGAGAAGCAACCAGACGGTTCTAGTATTTATTACCTGCATGATAAGAGGTCGCTTGCTGAATCAAGAAATGTTATTAAGTTAACATCAGATGCAATCGGTTTTTCCACGGATGGCGGTAAAAATTATCCATATGGTTTTACAATTACAGGCGAAATGATAACAAGATTGCTTTATGCAGAGGGAATCAATGCAGATTATATTAATACTGGTGCATTGACAGTCAAGGATAAATCTGGAAATATTATCTTTTTTGCAGACATAGAAACTGGTACTGTAAGGATTTCTGGAGATAACGTCACAATAGGTGGAAAGACTGCAACAGAAGCGATTGATGACGCAATCAATGAAGCGAAAAAGTCTCGTGCTATGATTATAAATCTTGACAAGGACTATCAAGCAATCGCAACAGATTACAAAGGAGAATACACAGCGTTTCCAGAATGTCACACGACAGCACAGGTTTTATACGGTCATACCGATATATCTAACGACTGTACTTACAACGTGCAGAAGTCAAGCGGTGTCGTAGGGGCTTGGAATGGTTCAACACACACTTATACTGTAACAGGATTAACAACAGAGGTTGGATGGGTAGATATTACAGCTAATTACCTTAATACATATTCTGTCACAAAACGATTTGATATTGCTAAATTAAAGGGTGGTATCCCCGGAGAAACAGGTGCAACAGGACCACAAGGCGATCAAGGAAGTGCAGGAAGAACCTACTTTATGGAACCATCCACAGGAATCATCAAACGATCAGCGGACAGCTCAATGGTGCCGAACTATATTACACTGTCTGGTTATTATCGTGATGGTACAGCAACAGCACGAACAGCATATAAATGCCGATTTAAGATTGAGGAAACGATTGACGGAGACACATACAAAACTGTCTATACTTCATCCGCAGATGAAACATCAATCACTCACAGCCTATATGGTGCTCTTGCAACAACGAATGGCGGAGCGATTCAAGCAGCAAGCAATAAAGCAATCGGTATTCCTCGTGATGTAGCAGCACTTAGATGTACGATGTATGCGGAAGGTGGATTTACAGAGGTTCTTGACATTGAGACAATTCCTGTTGCAATAGATGTTGATGCGTTGACACATGAAGAAATCTTTAATCTTCTAACCAATGACGGAGCATGGCAAGGTATTTATCGTGGGTCTGACGGAAAACTGTATATCAACTTTACATATTCAAGAGGTGGAGTATTAAACCTTGGAGGTAAAAACGAAACTTATGGAAACGGGGAGCTGCATGTTTACAATATGTGGGATCAAGAAATTGTGACGGTAGACACTGGAGGAATTTTGGTGTCGAATTATTTCCTAACAGACGATAAAACTCCACAATCATATATATGCCTTCTGCCAGAATTATTCAATGATGGAATGTACGTTTCTAAAAATAAGGACGGGACAGGAAAAGCTTCAATAGTAAGACACGATCGTATAAAAGTTAAAAATTCAGAAAATAGTGTTGGTACGCCATTTGACAATGAATCAACAGAGACAACTATAGATTATGAAAGCATATTAATATCTCACGGATTAAACAGTACAGAAAAAGGTTACTTTTCTGTAAGTATAGGAGAAAAAAAAGAACTTCTTGTTTCTGGCTTGGATTCATCATTTTATGGAAATGTAAATATTTCTGGTGGAAATGTAGATATTTCTGGTGGGAATTTGACTGTTCATAAAGATTTTAGTTGTACAGGGACGAAAAAGAGAATAGTTGATACTGAAAATTACGATATTCGTTCACAGTATTGCTATGAGACAGCAACTCCAATGTTTGGAGATATTGGAACGGCACAAACCGATGAAATTGGAGAATGTTATATAAGCATTGATGATATATTTGCAGAAACGGTAAACACTAGTATTGAGTACCAAGTATTCTTGCAGAAAGAGGGACAAGGCGATTTATGGGTAGAAGAAAAAACACCTACTTATTTTACTGTAAAAGGTACTGAAAATCTCAAATTCTCATGGGAAATTAAAGCAATTCAAAGAGATTACGAATTTGAAAGGCTAGAAGAATACCAAGATGAAAATAAAGAAGTTGCGATAGATTATGAGAAAGAATATATTGACGAAATCAATTCTTTAATTAAAGAACAGGAGGAAATGTTAAATGAAACAACTTAGCAGTTTTATGGTATTAAACATTGGCGGTGGAGACAGAGTGACTTATACATACGACGAGATTAACGATAGCACAGGAGAGCCAATCAGCCGAAATAATAAGGGCAATTTTTACGTTGTTGACGATGAACTGAGGGAACATATTGATGCTATTAGAGACTTTATCAAAGATAATAAACTGAATGATTAAGGAGTGATATTATGGCGGTTAATGTACCTCTTATATTAATTAATGATTTGCCAGAGCAGAAAATTCCCACCGATGATGTATATTTAATCATCGGTGGGAATGATGCAAAAAAAGTAAAGGTTTCAAATCTTTCAGAGTATTTGAAAAAGAGACTTCAAATTGAAGATATAACAACAAATATTGGGAATTTGTCAACAAATGTTGGTACTTTGTCAACAAATGTAGAAAATTTGTCCGAAAAAATAAACAAAAAGCAAGACATTATAGAGGACACAGGATGGGTTGAGTGTAAATACGGAAATGGCATCGTTCCATATACAAGTAATTCAAACGCAAGAGTACGGAAAATTGGAAATATTGTATTTTTGCAGGGAACGTTAAAAAATAATACGGCATGGTCTACACACGATAGTATTTTAACGTTTGACAAAAAATTTGCACCATCACAGGAAAGTCGTTTTCTATGTCAAGGAAGTGGACTTAACAGGTTTTTACTTACTGTCAGAACGACAGGGATATGTAAAGTTGAAAGATATGGAACAACTAAAAGCATTACTGTTGAAACAGGTGCGTGGCTTAACGTATTTGCTACATGGGTAACAGGGTAATAGGGTTTATATGATGAAAACAATTACAATAAATGATTTAAAAATATGCAATCTTGAAAAAGATGATTGCATAATTGTATATAGCAATGATGGTATTAAAAAGACACCAGAAAGCACTGAAAGAGTTTTTGGTGAAATCTGGTGTAGAAGTAAAAGAGGTGGATGCAAATGGCAAAGATAAATGATTTACCGCTATTGTCTAATCCGACAGAAGATATGTATTGTCTGGTTGGAAAAGAGGATGTACAAAAAGTACCGTGGTCTGCGATTATGGGGCAGATTGGAGCACCTTATATTGCAACTACTGTCGCAGGTATGACAGACAAAACAAGAGTCTATGTCTATCAAGGGAGTGAGTCTGGTTACACAAGTGGCAATTGGTATTACTGGAATGGGTCTGCATGGACTTCTGGTGGTACTTATAATTCGGCTGCGGTAAACACAGATAAAACACTTACACAATCAGATAAGCCTGCGGATTCAGCTGTAGTTGGAAAGGAAATTGGTTCGCTAAAGGAATCTTTAAGTAACAACATTTCTCCTAATCTTTTTAATCCGGCAGTGGCAAAAGCAAATGTGGCTATCAGTTCTGGTGATGGCAGCGAAATGAATGGATTTAGCGGATGGGAAGCTACAGACTATATTCATGTATCCAAAAATGATGTTCTGTATTTTAGTTCAAACGGTAAGCCAACACCATACAGCACAGGCGCTTTTTATGACGCTCAAAAGAAGTTTACAAGTGGATTTGGAAACCCTGATAATAATAATAATAATATAACAGTTATATCTGATGGATATGCAAGGTTTTCTTTCGATTCAAAAAAAAGAAAAGTTGCAAATCGAAAAAGGCTCAAGAACTACATATATTCCATACGGCGAGCTTAAAATCAAAGCCGATGTGGATAATGTAAAGGAAGACACTGACAATATAAAAGCCGAAGTAAGTGAAGTTAAAGCCGAAGTTGTAAAAATACAGGAAGATCATACAAACCTTTTTAACAAAGATGCTGTTGTAAAAGGTGCGATTCTTGCAGAAAATGGAATATTAGAGCCAACATTCCCTACTTGGGATGCAAGTGACTACGTTCATGTAAAACCGGGAATGGTTATTTATTTTAGTAGCAACGAACAGCCTATTGGAGTAGCAAGTACAGGCGCATATTTTGATGCAGATAAAAAATATTTGTCTGGCATAAACAATGAACCTACCGTATTAACAGTTCCCGATGGTGCGTATTATTTGAGATTCTCTAAAAATGGAGGTCTTGGAGACATTCTTAACACTTTGAAAATCGAGCAGTACGGCATTACAAAGTATACTCCTTATGGAGAACTTTACGTTACAGTAACGGAGTCAGCATTACCAAGTTCAATTCTTCCAAAGTGGAAAGGATTAAAGATTCTTACACTTGGCGATAGCATTACTGCCATGGGCGGTGTAAACGGATGGACGTATTGGATTAAACAGTATCTCCTTGCTGATAAGGTTGTGAATGTGTCTGTTGCGGGCTCTACATGGCAAGATAAAGTTGCCAATCAGACGTATGACGGAAATCCACAACCATCTACTGATGGTAACGTAATGGGAAATCAAGTACAGAAAGTGCTAAATGCAAAAGCAAACGGAGATGCAGATTATCAGGACTTTGATGTAATTGCATTTTCGTTTGGAACAAATGATTCTGTTGATTTCTCTGTGCAGACTAAAGAAAGTGTGGAATCACAGTTTATTACAAATTATGCTCAAAACAACTTTACTGTTGTGCCTATCGATAACGTAAATCGTCAGACATTGGCAGGTGCTATGCGGTATGGGTTCCAGAAGTTGCATGAGGCTTATCCTAACGCTGTAATTTTTATGTGCACTCCAACACAAGAATGTTATGAAACTTTCGATAGCATTTACCAGAAAGGTGATTTTATCAATTTTGTCGCTGATAGACTAGGAGCAGAAACAATCGACACTCGTAGATGTGGAATCAGAAACATTTACGAAAGTCAAACAACGATTGATTATGACCATCCTGAACAATCTGGTGTTGCTCCAATTCAGACTGATTTGCTTGACGGTATTCACACAAACGAAAACGGTGCAAAAAAGATTGCAAAATACAATGCGAGGGAAATTATGAAATATTTCATGATTAACTAAAGAAAGATTTAGTTAATCAAAAGAAGTTTTATCAAGTATAAAAAAACCCCCTACAAACTGTAGGGGGAAAGTATAAAATTGAAGATTAAGTATGAAAAATCTTCAAATACATATTAACATATATTTCCACAAAATGAAAGGAGAAATCATGAATCTTAAATTACGTTTCAAGAATAAAGCAACATTAGTAGCATTGGCTTCTGCCTTAATTGCATTTATCTATCAGATTCTAGGAATCTTAGGTATCACAGCACCAATCGCACAGGATGAAGTATCACAGCTTGTAGGTATCATCCTTAATATCTTAGTGGCTGTCGGGGTATTGGTGGACCCAACAACAAAGGGAATCGGGGATAGCGAGCTTGCAAAGAACAAGACGGATATTGCTGAGGTAATCGAATATAAGGAGGACTAATATGGCACATACGGTAGACAAGCTTCTTACAGTAGCCAAAAGAGAAGTCGGATACTTAGAGAAGAAAAGCAAGAAGAATCTAAACAGTAAGACAAAAAACGCAGGTAGCAACAACTACACTAAGTACGGAGCATACTTTGGTATTAACGGACCAGATGCCTATTGGTGTGACATGTTCGTGGATTGGTGTATGGTGCAGGCATACGGCAGGGATGTAGCAAAAAAACTCTTACATGGATTTAGTGCATACACTCCAACATCAGCACAAAAATTCAAAAACAATGACCAGTGGCATAAAACACCACGGATTGGAGACCAGATTTTCTTCAAGAACTCTCAAAGAATCTGCCACACTGGAATTGTGTATGCAGTCACAGACGAGATGGTGTTCACGATCGAGGGCAACACCTCCAATGGAACAGCCGTTGTACCAAACGGTGGTGCTGTATGCAAGAAGTCTTATGCTTTAGGCAATAGTCGTATCGCAGGATATGGACGACCTAAATATGATAACGTAAAAGTATCATACAGCGTTGTAAAAAAGAACTCTTCCAAGAATGCGATCAAGTGGTTACAGAAGAAGCTAAACGCAAACTGTACATATGCAAATAATCATCCGCTGTCTGTAGATGGTATCTGGGGAACTAAGACATACAAAGCACTACAGAAGTATTGGAAACAGTTGGGTTGGAAGACAACAGGAAGTTACGCAGGAAATAAAACTTGCACAGCTCTGAAAAAAAATAGAAAAAAGTAGTTGCAATGTCGAAAATGATGTGATATTATAATCATCGTTGGTTACGAAATGTTCCATTTTCGTTCCAATCAAAATTAAAGACAATTGAGTTTATGCGGTTTGAGAGCATTTTGACCCCTTGACTTTTAATCAAGTTGTCCGGGGTTCGAATCCCCGCACGCTCACTTTAAAAAGCACAGTTGCCAAATGGCTAAATACTGTGCTTTTCTTGTATTTATGCGGTTTTTAAGGGCATGACCTATCTAAAAATCATACCCTTAAAAGTAATAGAAAGTATCTAAAGTTTAGGAAAGTATTTGTTCCATGCGTGTTCCATGTTCCACTTTCGTTCCAGAAAAATTATGAAGCAATTTCTTTGCGTTGTTCCATTTTTTGTTCCAAATTTAAAGCATCGTTTACAGCGGATATACTGTCCTCTTTTTCTAGCATTAAGTGATTATATACTTCTAACACAACCTTTTCAGAATCCCCTACAAGACGTGCGATCATCTTTATGCTAATCTTAGGAAACTGGTAGCATAAGTTTGTGCAGTAATTGTGGCGGAAGATGTGGCTTGTTAAATCTTCAATAGGACTTTCGCTGACTGCCTGCATTGCTTTTATGATTCTGCCCCACATCCTGCGGAAACCAGATTTTGTCATAGGCTTGTAATCACGATTTATGAATAAGTATTTCCTGCCATCTTTTCTAAGTTGTTTTATGTAACTAGAGATTGCATCGAATACGTTATCTGGTAACGGTAACGTTCTTTCTCCGTTCTGTATGTTTTTTACTGTTTTTTTCTTTGGTATGTTGTCTGATATGTCGTGTGATTTGTCGATAGATACTGTATGTGCTTCTAGGTCAAAGTCTGCTTCTGTTAGTGCTAAGGCTTCTCCACACCGCAACCCACAGCCGTAAATGATATAGACATATATTTTATCCATTAAATTAAAATCTGCCTTAAAAACGGCTCTCTGTTCGTCTGGTGTCAATGGGCGTTTTTCTTTCGCTTTGTAACTTATAGATTCAAAGTTGTCAAATATATCTGCAAATGATTGTGCGGAATAAATGCGATCACAGACAGCAGAGTGTAAGACCTGCTTAAATGTCATAACTATTTGTTGTTGTGTCCGTGACTTGCCTTTAGCACCGTTCAGAATCAATTGTAAGTGGCTTCGCTGTACATCTTGTAGCTTAACGTATTTAATGCTGTCAAAATGGACGTTAATTACATTGTCGTACATTTTATTGGTATTGTTTGCTCGGTTGGACTCTTTATATAAGACTTTCCATTGCCTAGCATAATCAATAAATAGTATGTCACTATCAATCATTGCCTGCCGTTGGTCCCTTAGTTGCTCAAACTCCTTTACGATTCTTTCTAAATCTTTTGAGCTTTTCTTGGACCGCAGGTGTTTGTACTTCTTTTTACCATTATCCTTGTATGTGCCATCCCACACATTGGTGGAATAGTAACCGTCTTTACCTTTTTTAAATTTAGCTGTTGCCATTGTATCACTCCTTATTTATAAATTAGTTAAAAATGGGTACAAAAATAACAGCCATGCAAGAGTGGTTTTTAAAAAGATTGAAAAATAACATAGATGTGTTACAATATAAATGAATTTTCTATAATTTAATATTTTATAATCCAACGATGTTATGAAAAAAGGAGTTACCGATTCTTATTAGTCTTCACGGTGGCTCTTTTTTTATGCCGTTGAAATTATAAACTGTTAATGATACAATATAAGTGGAAATGGTTTATACTTTCAATCTTTAATCCTTTAATTATGAATTAATTACTATAAAAAAAAGAGTTGCTGTGTTTTCTGGATGTCTACGGTGGCTCTTTTTTTATACCCTTGCGTGACCGCACTGTTAATGATACAATAATAGTTGGTTAATATTCATTAAATCAAAAACAGTGTTTTTGGAGACTGTACCACATTCGGGTGTGGTACGGTCTTTTTTTATTGTTATTTAACTTCCCAAGATTTACCGCAGTCTTGGCAAATTGCCATTTGTTTACTGTTAATATCTGTCTTAGATGATTTCTTTTCTTTGTATTTAGACTTTTTAGGTGTTAATGCCCATAGACCGCCAGTAGCAGCAATCATACCTGCACGTCCCAGACTGTTACCTGCACGAGTCACAACACTCTTTTTACGGACCTCAGATTTTCCCTTTGTTTTAGCTGAATCCTGCACAAACTCATATCCTATATTCAAGCTGTGACACTTAGGACAGTATGGTGCATCCAGATAAAAAATCTTATAAAAATCTTCGGCTTTTTTGCTGTCTACCTTTTTCAAAATCTCATAGTAAGCATCCCTAGACCTGTCTTTATCCGCTTTGATTTTGCTTACGTTAAAACCAAAATTACCGTTAAATTTACGCATTTCATAATCATAAGTTAACTGATTAATAGCATCATTTGTATAATCAAGTTTGACAATAATATCTTCTTTTGGATTCTCTTCTGCCTTATCAAAACGGCATAAATAGAAGCTGTCTTTTGCTACATAAAGTATATGTGTTAGTGTAGAAAGAAAACCACTATCTGTATATTTACCTGCTGTGATAATTAAATCACTAGGTTCATTAACAATACCTTTTTCTATAGCAATCTCAATCGTTTTTTCATCAATTTCATACTGCGGAACTTCATTATCAGCAGTAGAAACAGTAGCTAATTCTTTTAAGATTTCCTCTGTAGGGCATCCGCAGTTAGGACACGCAGGAGCTTTTTCAGAAAACTCTTTCCCACATTCAGTGCAAGTTATTAGTGCCATGTAAAATCCCTCCTTTTATAATGTATAACAGGCAACATACCAACCAAAATCCCCAACAAATCCCCATCAAGAAACCACGGTTTTATGCGGTTTGTAGGACTTTTTACATAGTAGAATCCCCAACAAATCCCCAACAAATCCCCAACAAATCCCCATCAAAACACCATCAAGGTATGTTTTTTACTTCTGAAAATCTCAAAAACCACGTATTTATGCGGTTTTCAGCACTATGCAAAAAAATATTTTATTTTATGGTTGACAAATCACGTTTTATGGTGTATTTTTATTTTCTTTTATATAAATATATAGTATCTAAAGACTATAGTTATATATAACCTATATAGTATTATAATAAATAATATATTTATATTTAATTAAAAAGAAAAAAATAAAACAAAAAAAGAAAAAGTTTAGAGCTGTTTAAATGCAATTAGCTGTGGGGTGTATCCTGTCAGCATTGAAAGTTGCTCTTTTGTATAATCTTTGTGATAAAGTATCACTTCATCGGGTATCAAAAGTTCCGAAGCAAATGTCTGTGCTTCTTGTTCGATAGAGTTCTCATAACAGTTCTTGCCGAATGAGAAGAAATAAAAATCTTCTTTGTGCAGGACCGCATGACCTAACTCATGAGCTAAGACCTCGTAATACTTTTTTTTCGTTGTCTAACAATTTTTCGTTTATGTAAATAAAATCTCTTTCGTGAATCTTTAAATAGCAACCAGATATTTTTTTTAAGTCCCCGATCTGGATGATTATGTCTAATTCTTTTGCAAGCCTAACGGGGTTTCTGGTTTCGTATTTTTTAATCAAATTGTATACAATAGATTTAATTTGATTATGATTCATACATTCATATCCTTTCTTTACTTATTTTTCTGTTTAAGATATATAAGTGACATTTCATATTGAGCTAATATTGCATCAAGAGATTCATCATCAAGCTTTTCCCCATCGTAGTAAATTGGATGTTGAGTTCTGTTTTTTAGTAAATCTCTCATTCTCTCTAGTTCATCTTTGATGTCTATAACACTGTTATCTTTTTCTTTTTTATCCTCCTCCTTTCCTGTCATGAGGTAATCAATTGATACCCCGAAATAATTTGAAATCGTTTCTGCTAAATCCATACCTATTTTGGAATTTTTCTTTTTCCAAGTACTGATAGTAGAGGTTGAAACCCCTGTGTCTTTACAAAAACGATAGGCTGTTATGCCACGTCTTTTCAACAATTTTTCAAAAATTTCATACATAGCGTTGCCCCTTTTTATAAAAATAATTCGACACAACGAAATAAACCCCTTGACTACCTTGTCAAAACGTGCTAATATACACTTGTAGCTCGGATGAGCGAGGTAAAACGAGTCGGTTTGGCGAGTGACTCGTGGAATCAAGTGATAAATAATTCGTTAATCACAATATATCACTAAACCGAGATAAAATCAATAGTTTTAACTTAGAAAGGAGTGAAAAATTTGGTTTATGAAAGATATTGTAAACTAAGAGATGAAAAAGGTATTACGGATTACCGAGTATCAAAAGATACAGGAATGACAAGTTCGCTTTTTTCAGACTGGAAAGCAGGAAGAATCAAACCTGGTTTAAAAAGCATTAAAACATTAGCTGATTACTTTGGGGTAACAGTAGATTATTTTTTAGAAGAGAGCGAATAGAAAGGAGTACAGAAATGTATATTCCACCATTTCAATTAGGAATCTTTGTAGGAGCTGTAGGAGTAATTGCACTTGAAATCATAGCTGTATTAATCGACGACTACAGAAGTAAAAAGAGAAGAGAAGAACGAAAGAAATAAAAATGCCCCATGCGGCACTGGAACTACCACACAGGGCGAATGTAACCACTAACCATAGCTTAGCGGTAAGGAAATTATAACACAATTTTTTAAACACCGCAAGAAAGAGGTGCGGAATGGAAGATAAGACAAAGCAATGGAAAGACTTAGAAGAATACTTTGCAACAGAGGTAATCGAGCAAAGTAAACGGACAGCAAAAAGATGGTTTGCAATCTGGCTAATTACATTCATTGCATTGGTAGCGACAAATACAGTGTGGATATATGTATTCAATTCATATGAATACGTTCAGCAGGACGGAAGCGGAGTTAACAACTACCACACCGATATTGATGGAGACTTAGAGAATGGGACAAAGAATTAAAGCTAAGAAGAACGGCAAATACAAGAAAGTGGCGTTCAGACAGGCAGGAATGAAGAAAAGAGGATATTACCGCAGGAAGAAGCGGAGAAAGTGAGGTAAACATGGAGTACCCGAAACCAGTTATGAAGATGGGAGAGCTTGTGAAAATGGGGTTCCCGAGGTCGTTTCTGGATGAAGCTTATCGGGAACGTGGACAAGACTTTGCACAAAAAGGTCCTAAGTCCAATTCTCCTATATTTTTCGATACAGAAAGATTTGAAAAATGGAGAATAAGAAAGCTAACAAATGAGAACCAAGCAATGCAGAGAGGAGGGTTCTAAATGAAAATGGGAGCATTCATGATGGGGTGTGGACTATTAGTCTGCGGATTAGATTTAATGCCATTCTGGTTTATGGGTACTTGTGTAGCCGCAGGACTGGCATTAATCGCACAAGAGCGTGATGGATGGAAATGAAAAAAAGCACCCAGACGTGCAGGTCTAAAGTGCTTAACAAAAAATGCATAACAACAGTATAGCAGGAAAAGGAGAATGTGACAATGATTATTACAAAAAAAGAATTTGAAACAATTACAGATAAAGCGATTGAAAAAACTTTTAAAGAAGCACAAGAAAAACAAAAACAGCTTAATGTTGACATGACTGCAGAAACAGAAAAACAGTTAAAAAAAGATGTATATAAGGTACTACAATTACTGTACAAGGGCATATCTTTAGATATTTTTGAAGACAAAGAAAAAGCGGAAGTTACAGAAGAAAAATATGCGTCAATGGTAGCAAACAATACAAAAATTGCAGTAAAAGCTGTAAAGAATCCTTTCGAAAAAGAAGTATACGTTCTTTTATGTGTTGATAATGCAAAAAGAGTTTTTGATGTGATTTTTGGAGAGAAAGGTAACGAATGGCTCAAAAAGGAGTGTGAGTAGTCATGGTTATCACAGGATACACAAATGAATACGGAACAGTAATCCCTATGGAAGATGCAGATGATTATATCAAGAAGAGGATTAAAGGAAATAAAGAAGATAGACAGTGGTTTATCGACTATGCATTGGATGCACTGATGGGAAACACTGATGAAAATGTAAGCCTTAAAGAAGCATACTTTAATGATGTATGCAGTGTGAAAGAGGTCGATGAACAGGGAAATGTAATTCCATATAACGGAGAATATGAACCAGAGGGGAGATGAAAAATATGTTAAAGTCTTATGAAGAATTAGTAAAAGTGGATGTAACACCATATTGTTCAGATCGTGATGGATTTAAGTATTTAAATTGGGCAAGATGTGTTGATCTGTTAAGAAAAAATGGTGCAGAAAAAGTTTATTTTGAACTTTGCCAAAATGAAAAAACAGGAAACAGTCTGTTTTGTAGTGAACAGGTGTTTACAGATAAAAATGGAAATGTGAATCAGTGCTATGAAACGAGAATTAAAGTATGCATTGACGATCAAGTGTATTATATGCAGTCTCCTGTTATGAATGGAAAAAACCCAGTTAAAGCAAATTCAATGACACAAGCGAGAGTATGGACAAGTGCTTGTAGATCGTTTGTTAAGTGCGTGGCTATTAACACAGGATTAGGATTCGATCTATGGGTAAGAGAGGAAAACATGGATTACATCCCAGTAGAAGATACACTAGCAACAGAACAGCAAAAAGCAACATTGATTGAATTATGTTCAATGCACAAAATTGACATAGATAGATGGTGTTCAAGCAATGGAAAGACATTTGATACGATCACAGGAAATGATGCAGGAATGATGTTAAAAGCAATAAAGGAAAAATATGGAGATGATTAAATGGAAACTAAAGCCAGAATCCATGATATATCCATTGATTTTGAAAGTGGTAAGCAGGTTATTTCCCTTGTGTGTGAAAAAGACATACGAGGGGAATATGACCGACTAAAAGACAAAGAATGTCGGCTTAAGGTTGTTCAGTACCGTGAGGGCAGGAGCTTAGATGCTAATGCATACTTTCACGTTCTAGTTGGAAAGATTGCAGAAACTACAGACAACAGCAAGGTGTATATAAAGAACAAACTCATAGCAGAGTACGGACAGCATGAGATTATAAATGGTTCTCTTGTATCACTTCCGCTAGATAACGATATAGAAGTGTACGACCTTGAATTTTGCCACCTACAACCGACAGCCAGTACAACTACCAATAAGGCAGGTAAGTTGTTCAGAATCAATCTGGTAATGCGTGGGAGTCATACCTACGACACAAAGGAAATGTCTGAACTAATAAAAGGAACTGTTGCAGAAGCAAAAGAGCTTGGAATTGAGACAGCAACACCGCAGGAGATAAAAGAAATGGAAGAAAGGTGGAGAGTAAAACTTGAAAAAGCTAACTAGTGTATTTACAGAAAATATGGACTGTTGCATTTACACAGGTTCTTACATAGTAGAAAGACATCATATTTTCGGTGGTTGTAATAGGAAGAAAAGTGAAAAATATGGATTTGTCGTACCACTAAGACCAGACTTTCATCCGAACGGTGTACATTTTAACAGAAAAAATGGAGACATAGATACAAAGCTTAAGACGATGGCTCAAACATATTATGAAGAGAATATCGGTAGCAGGGAAGAGTTCAGAAAGGAGTTTGGCAAGTCATGGCTGTAACATATACGATTCAAGGCAGACTGGACGGACTTAACACTTTTATTTATGCAAACAGGACCAATCCCTACAAAGGTGCCAGATGCAAAAAAAACAATCAAAAAATTTGCAAGGCATACATACCACAATGGCTAAAGAAAAAGCACATAAAATTTCCAGTGATTCTGGAAATTAAGTGGTATGAAAAGAATAAAAGACGTGATCCAGACAATGTCTTTTCGGCTATTAAGTACATATTAGATAGCTTGGTAGAAGCAGGAGTGTTCCCAAACGATGGTCAGAAACAGGTAGAGGGTATCGTTAACTGGATAAAGGTCGATGCAAAGAATCCAAGAATCGAGATAACAATCTACGAAGACGGAGACAAATATTAAGCAGGAGGGCAATGATGCAAATAAACATAAATACAGACTGGGAATGGTATGAAAACACAAATGTATTTAGATTGTTTTATCATTGCCTACTACATACAAATTTAGAGGACAAGCGGTACTGCGGAAAAGAGATAAAGGCAGGACAATTTGTTTCAAGTCGTGCAAGAATATCCGCAGAAACAGGGCTAACAGTAGACCAAGTCAGAACTGCTCTTAAGAAGCTAAAGGACACAGGGTACATATCCACAAAAAGCACAAATAAATACACGATATACACAGTAAATGGGTATCAAACCTACATAGATTGTGGACAAGTTGTAAAAGTAACTACCGAGGAAAACACGGCAGTTGAAAATGGAACAAAAATGGAACAACCAGTGGAACGAAAAATGGAACAACCAGAAGAAGATGCAAAGGAAACTTGCGAGAAGTCAAAGGAAACTTGTGAAAAGTCGAACAAAAAAGCAATCAATGAATGTTTTGAAAGACTCTGGAAACAGTACCCGAATAAACGTGGTAAAGGACAGGTATCCGACACAAAGAAAAAGACTCTGTATGAGATAGGAGAAGAAAAAATAGAAAGAGCTTTGAAAAGGTATCTGGATGATTTATCTAAGGACAGTAGTTGGAGAAAACCACAGAACGGTTCGACATTCTTTAACAGCGGTTACGTGGACTACCTTGACGAGAACTACGAGAAACCACCAGAACCGAAGCCACAGCGGAATCCTGCAAGTGTCTTAGAGTGTGAGAGAGACTATGACTTTGATAATTTAGAGATGCAGTTACTACATAAGCAATTAGAGTAAGGAAAAAGGAGTGATGAAAAAATGTATCAAATGAGTTTTTTTAGTAATGAGATAGCTTTAAGAAGTTCTTCCATTACTAAGCAGACCAGAAGAGAATCACATCAAAAGGTTAATAAAGAAGCAATGCATATATTGATTTTAGAACAACTAGAATACGGAGCAATGACAGCACGAGAGATCGCAACGGTGTTATATAAGCACAAAAAAGTATTAGAACCGACAAGACAGCAGGTACAACCACGGCTAACGGAGTTAGTGCAGGACGGACGTATTGAGGTATGCGGTAAACGTCATGACAGTTTGACAGGCAGGAATGTAGCAATCTACAGAAAGGTGGTGGAAGAAGATGGGGTATAAGAAATTCACAACAGAATTTAAAAGAAAAGTTGTTGCGGAAAGTAACGCAAGACATGAGGTAAAGAGCGTTGCGAAAGAATACGGTATTGATTCATCAACCCTCTTTAAATGGAAAAAACAGAATTTAGATGAAGACAAAGAAGAAAACGCCCCATATTCTCGTGACTACATAAAAATGGTAGTAAAGACAAGACTGACAAAAAACAATACGTCAAAATCTTGCTCACAAATGTTTAAGATTCCAGAGTATTTGATTACATTTTGGACAGAAAAATTCGGGGATGAAGTAAGAAAAGAAATTGAAGCAGAACAGCAACGTAACAAAAGGAAACCTAGAGGTATTCATGTTACATCCAGTGCTGTCTACTGGAAATAAAAACTAAATAATACTTTTCTGGTTTGATTCTCTGCCTAAGTAACTGTAAATAATGTTTTTTGTATTTTTCAGATTTTTCATTTTTTATTAGACAGAGACTCAAGCCAGAAAAGGCTTGTTGCACAGGATTTTTGTATACCACACGAACAATTAAATAAGAATCCTCGCAACGCATAAGTACAATATAGCTATTGTATAAGTCATGATTTCCCCTGCTATTAACGGCAGGGGAGAGAATGAAGAGTAAAGGAGTGGAGAAAATGGGAATTAAAAATCTAACAGAAGCAGAGGAAAAAGAGTTTTACAGACTTGTTGAGAAGATGAATGGAAAAGAACCAGACAAGGAACAGGATGCAAAGGTAAAGAAACCAGAGTATGGAACAGCTTATTATTATATAGATAGTTTGGGACGTATTTACACAGAAGTATGGAAAGATAAAGAATGGGATAATGAAAGATGGAAATTGGGAAATGTTTTTCTACAGAGAGAAAAAGCTATATTCGCTAAAGAAAAGAAAAAAGTAGAAGTTGAAATTGAACGGTATGCAAAGGAACATAATGGTCCAATACACAGTGATAATTTTTATATTTTATATAATGATGAAGAACTTGATTATGATGTGTGGAGAGAGAATGATTGCAGACCACAGGGAGCGGTGGTATTCACATCAAAACAACTTGTATTTGATGCAATCGAAGCAGTAGGAAAAGACAGAATCCTTAAATACATCTTTGGGGTAGAAAGTGAGAATGTAGAATGATAGCACACTTATTATTTGAACAATCTGGAACGTTTAAAAATGCTTTCAAAAAGAATGGTGTAGAAGCATTTGATTATGATATTCAAGATGAATTTAATCAGACAGACTATGTTATTGATTTGTTCAAAGAAATAGAAGGGGGGGGGTACCAGGGGCAAGCGAGTATCTTTGACAAAATGACAAATGATGATATAGTCATAGCATTTTTCCCATGTACAAGATTTGAAGCTAGGATTCCTTTAGCGTTTAGAGGTCAAATGTTTCAACAAAAGAACTGGGATGATATTCAGAAACTTGAATATGCAATGAAACTACACGATGAATTAAATGAGTATTATAAGAGAATATCAGAATTAGTGATAGTTTGTAAACGAAAAAATATAAGGTTGATTATAGAAAATCCATATACAGCTCCACACTATCTTACGATGTATTGGTGCATAAAACCAACGATTATAGATAAGGACAGGACAAAGGATGGAGATTACTATAAAAAGCCTACACAGTATTTCTTTATCAACGTAGAACCTAAGAACAATTTAGTTTTTGAACCATTAGAATATGTTGAAAGAAAAACAATAGCACATGTAAAAGGTAGTGGGCGATCAAGACAAACAGAACGCAGTATGATTCATCCGCAGTATGCAGATAGATTCATAAGAAAATTTATTTTGTAGAAAGTAGAAAGAGGAATGAATTTAGAAGAGGTTATTAACCAAGAAAGAGAAAAAGCAGAAGAAGGAATGAAAAAAAGTATTGAGTTATTTCCAAGTTTTGAAGGACGTAAATGTATGGAAAGCGCGTAAGAACATGAACAGCTTGCAGACTGGTTGGAAGAACTGAGAAAGCACAAAGAAAAATACAGATGGCACGACTTAAGAAAGAATCCCGATGATTTGCCAGAAGATAATAAACAAGTTTTAGTTTCTATAAAAGATGGGTGCATTCACAGAACATGGCATGACTCTCACGGATGGAGAAACCGTAACAGTAAAATTAGATATTATAGCGATAAAAGTGTTTTGGCATGGCGAGAGATTGAAGAATTTAATAAAGAAGAGGATGAATAAATGAGTACATATAAAATCGGAGAAATATTAGTATCAAAAAGAGAAACAGAACTTGAAACAAACTGGGGAAGAAAAGAGATAATTCCTAAAGGGAACAAAGTTATTATCACCGCTCATGGGCTAGGGCATCACATAAGAAATGGTATGAAACAGCCTTTGCAAAAGGATGATGTTGTAAAAGGTTATGACACAGAAGGGCTTGCAGAGTATTTGTTTACGTGTATACAAAGTCATCTTCCGATGGATGATATGATGTATGATTATGACTTAACAGAAGAGGATATCAAAGAAGTTATTGAAGAAGCATTGGATGAGATTTTCTAAAATTCAGTGGTTTGATTTTACACCGCAGAAATGATTTGGAAAGGAGAGAAAAATGCCAGTAGCAAGATGCAAATATTGTAATAGCTTGTTATTCAATGAAGATGTTGGAAGAGAGTATATACAAATAAATTCAGATATGAAAATACAAAGCAAATTTATTTGTCTTAAATGTGAAATGGAGTTAAGAAAAGAAGATTTCTTTGAGCCGTACAGAAGCATGATGAAGTAAAGGAGTGGGAACGTGATTACAAAGACACAATTCAAGGATGCAGTTAAAAAGGCAATCATTTGTACAATTATGAGCCATCCAGAAAGAATCAGCGATAATTGTATAAACGACGAAGAGGTAGCAGCAATCTTAGTAAGATTTTATGAAAAGATTTTTAGAAAAGTATATAGCGGCAAAGAGGAAACGAAAGAATGTATAGATATAAATGAGATAGATGAAATATACGTTATCGCATTTGATTGTCTGTACAAAGATGATGGAATAACACCAAATTATGTAATATATCAAGAAAATATGTTGTGTTTAACAAGCATAAATGCTTTATATGAAATTTTAAGAAGCAAAATCGAAGATGATTATTGCGAATTAGGAAGAGACATTGACGGCTTATTAAATATGTGGAATGACTAACAGGGTTAAATAAAGGAGTTTGTTATGCCAGACGAAGAACTAGAAAAACGCATCAAACTTGAACTTGCACTTATTCATCAGTGTGAAGAATCAGACATTATAATTTGTCACATTGAGGTATTAACAGATTGTTTTAAGTTTTATGTGATTTATAGAATGAAATATTCACTTTGTATGTCAATTACATTAGATGGTTTAGATATTTGTAAAGGAGAAAGAACATGGATGTTATCAAACAAATAGATTACATGATCGCTTGCCTAGAGATGGCAAAAGAAGAAATCAACTATAAAAAAAGATATGAAATGAAAATAAAAATGAGAGAGGATAACGACTGGAACTGGTATGAGAGAAACAGGACACCGAACAATGCACTTATCAAAGAGAATCTTAGAAATGTTGGAAGAACAGGATTCAAGCTTGCGAAAGATTTAGAGGTGGGAGAATGAAAATATATTCAAATCGAGCTGATAAAAATGTGGACTGTATAAGAACAAGCATGAGAACAGAAAAACACAATAGTTTGCACGTAACATTAAATTTTAGGAGAACTGTTGGTGTACCAGTTACCATGGAAGAAGAAACAGGCAGTGAAGTGAGAATAAACTTTACTGATACTTGCGAACTTGACAATTTTATTATGGCACTGACACAGCTAAAGGAAATGACAAAAGGTTACTATGGCAAATGGGAGATTGAAAAAGGTAAAGGAGAACGACTATGACAATAGCACAGCAGGTAGCACACGACTTTTTAGAAAGCATAGAAAAGATGATTACGGCAAATAAATTAGATGTTGGAGTATTGGATACGAAAGTTTCTTATCAATCTTGCGAAGAAGCAATGATGAGTGTGACTGATACAAAATCTGGGAGCATTATTGCAACAATGAGATTAAATTTAAATACAAACAAACTAAAAAGAGAAATGCAGGAAAAAGAATTAGAAAATTATTGCCGTAAAAGAGTGTGTCCTATTTGCGTTTTTAAAGGGCAAGTACCGTGCATAGCGAGAAAAATTAGTTATGGAACAGCTACTTGTAAAGAGGTAGAGGAAAGCTATAGAAAGATGGTGGAGAATAAAAAATGACAAGAGAAGATATAATCATTAATTTAAGACATTGGTGTAACAATATTGATAAACCATGTGAAGAATGCAAAATACATGATATATGTGTCGTTCGTGATCACGTGCAGATATTTGATTCTATGGACGATGAAAAGTTACAAGAATATTATAACTTGATGTATGGAAGTGAAGTGAAAGTAGAGAAAATGGAACCGGTAAAAGTTTTAGAGCAGATAACAAAAATAACTTATCCAGAAAAAATGAAAGACGTGTTACCAATGAGAGAATTTGTAAAAAACTTTTTGGAAAAAGGATACAAAGTTGAAATACTAACACACCAAACTAGTAATGATTTAGATGCGGTTATTTATAAAGAAGTGGAGATGAAAGAATGATATTAAAAATATTACTTGTTATCATTGGCATTATCTTAGGACTGGTAGGCAGTGGCTTCTGCCAGTCCGCTAAAGCAAGAGATACGATTACAATGACTTTAGAAGATTATGAACACATCGGTGCTGTATTTAACAGCCTGCCGATAAGAGAACGACATAAGAACTTAAAAAAGCAGGATGTGGTGTTATATAGATGCCCTAAGTGCGGTAACTACATAAAGGAATGGACAGAAGTTTGTGAGTGTGGGAATCAGTTAGACTGGGGAGAAAGTGAGGACTTAAGTGTTAATAAGAATTGATGATACAACAGTTATAAATATGAACCATGCCGTTAGATTATATGTTTCTGAATCAGAAAATGAATATGAAGTAAGTTGCGTGACATTATATAACGTATACACAATCAAGAAATGTGCAACAAGAGCAGAAGCGGTAGGAGTGTTGGACAAGATACTTAGTCAGTATGACAGAGGACAAAGGGTTATCAAGTTATAAAGGAGTGTTATAAATGAATAACAAGATAAAAGAAAATGACAGTCCATCTTTAGCACTTGTAAACAGTGTAAGAGCTTGGGAACGACCAGATATTAATAAGATTGAGCCTAAAAAGGAAATAGAAGCTGTTATCAAGGAAATATTAGACAACACACCGAAAAAACCAAAGACAGGAGCAGGCTATTTAAGAATGAAAAGAGGTAATATAAATGAACGGTAAAGAATATCAAACAAAAGCAATGCGAACTAATGACGGATTAGGAACAGAAAGAATAATGAATATGGCTGATAATTTGGAACAGGGAGTAGAGGACAGCATACCAGACACTGGGATTGACTTGGGCGGAATTATTAACGGCTTATTCGGATTATCTGGAGAAGTTGGAGAACTTACTGACATGGTTAAAAAATGGATATTCCATGAAAGTAATTTTGACGAGGAACACGCAAAAAAAGAACTTGGGGATGTAATGTGGTATGTTGCTATGATTTGTGAATCATTTAATTGGTCGTTGGATGAAATTATGCAAATGAACATTGAAAAATTAGAGAAACGTTATCCAGATGGATTTGACGTTATCAAAGCAAATAACAGAAGTCCAGAAGATGTATAAAGTGGGGGCGTTATTATGAGAGGGAAAGATAATCCGTGCTATGGGTGTACAGAAGCCACAGGAAGAGCTTATAATTGCCATACTCTATGTGACGGCTATAAACAATTTCAAGACGATTGCAAGGAAGAGAAGAACGTTATCAAAAGGAAAAATCCTTATTATAAGTCGTTATCAAAAGAAAAATTTATGAAAAGAAATGCTTTAAACAGGAACAGGAGGGGAAGAAAATGATTAGTACAGCTAAAGCAATAAAGAAAACCAGAGAAGCACAAGGAATGACACAAAAAGAACTTGCTGAAAGATGCGGTTATACAGTCACTGATATTAAAGCATATGAACTTGGGGAAAAAGAACCAAAACACATTAATCTTATGACTATAGCAGGAGCATTGGGTGTTACGATGTATGAGATGTTTGAAAGAATGGAAGAGATTGAAGAACCAGAGAATATAAATCTTGATGTTATCAGAAACGCACTGAGTGCCTATAAAGCTATTGTAAAAACTCCATTGGACCAAGTGGCAGTAATGGCATTAAAAGAACTTATACAGTACAAAGAGACAGGACTAACACCCGATGAAATTAATGGGATGAAAAAAAGACACGAAAAAATTGACCTTATGGCGACTGAATATGATAATATTTGCGAGAAATACGACAAACTATATGGAAAGGAGCAAATGTGATGTATTGGCAAGAAAAAGAAACACGATTAGATATTGATGATGTCAGAAACGCACTAGAAGCTTATGAAGCTAATATTGTAACACCATTGGACCGCATTATAGTGAAAGCATTAAAAGAGCTTATAGAGTACAAAGATATAGGACTAATACCGCAGGCAATAAAAGACATGGACAAGATGTATTTAGAAAAGTGCCAACAGGTTAACAGGCTAACGTGTACCTGCGAAATGTACGAAAGGATGGCTAAACATGGATAAGCAAGATTTATATACCCTATGTACATTAATACCGCCTATGGACGATTACAGAGGTCACAATATGTATCTATGCGGTAAACGTGACGGATTCAACGAGTGTGTACAGATGTTAAAAGAAAATCTGGAAAGCATCAGCGAGGAGCAGGGACATGAATCGTGATCAGTTCCAAAAGTGGATTGACGAGAACGGAACAGGACAGAGAGAAAACAAGAGCTGCAACGGCATAGACTGGGTACTTGTTACCATGAAAGATACGTGGATAGCTTTATTTGAGTACGTGAATGGCTCATATATCCCTTATATTCAGTGCAAGGATAAAGAACACGCATTAAGTTATATAAATGTCTTAGAACGTCTGTCAGTGCCTTTTGACGTGATATAAAAAAGAAGCAGAGGATTATCCCCCCTGCTTCTTTTATTTGTCTTCATATTTAATATATAAGTGCCTCCATTTCTCCAACCAATTTTTAGCACCGATGTAACTTTGATAGGTCAATTCGTTACTATCTTGCATTTCTTCGTACATATCACATTCATGCTGTACACGAAACCAGACATCAGCAAAGTTATCAATTGTATCATCATTCATAGCGAAGTACACTTTTAATTTCTTTAGTGCAGTGATCGCTTTTTTACAATCATCGGGTAATTCTCTGTCAAATATTTCTACCATTTTTATCTCCTTTTCTACTCTCGTAACCTCCGGGGTGGGTGGTGTATGTTATGCAGGTATTACAAGACTGTCACGATCAGCCTTGACAAGACGATTTTTATTAAGTCTATCTTTCCACTGTTCAACAAGTGACTCATGGAGTTCCAATGCTTTCTGTCTGCTGTAAGTTGTATAAGAATCAATCTCTTCAAAATCATCCATATACATTACAACAGTTTGGTATTCGTGCAATACTTCCACATAAGCTGTGGAAATATTACATTCTGTTTGATGTAACCAAAATTTGTGTCTTGCGATTACTTTATTCATTTTCAATCCCTCCTAAAATCTTTTTACAAGCTTCTACATATCCGTCTGGAAGTGTTTCAGTGTTCATCTTCCCACCGTTTGCTCTCCATTCGAGATATTTTTTAACTTCTTCTTTTTCTTCTTCCAGTTCGTAAATAAATTCTTCGTAGGAAACGAAGTCCTCATTTTCGACTAACTTTTCAATTTCTTTTCTTAATTCTTTCATCTTCTTTTCTCCTTTTCTTGTTTGCTTTGTTCTCTTAACTTACTTTTATTATACATAAAATCTATGCATACGTCAATAGAAAAGTGCATAAAATTTATGTATAAAATTCTTGATGTAAAATCATGAGTGTGCTATAATAATGCAAAAGGAGGAAAAAACGATGATAAAATACAAATTAGATGTGCAGGAAGAATTGAAGAAAAAAGGGTATACTTCTTATATAATAAGAAAAAACAAGTATTTAAGCGAGGGGACACTTGCAAAGATAAAGCGAGGAGAACCAATAAATATGAAAAGTCTTAATGCTATTTGCTGTATGCTCAGAAAAAATGTAGATGATGTAATTGATATAGAAATAACAGACGATGAAAAAATAAAATATTTTATCTAAAAAGTGTTGACTTATGCATAGATATTATGTATAATAAAGACAGTTAAAGGAAACGGCAAAAAAGAAAAGGAGATATGAGTCATGAAAAAATTAAACGTAGAAGAAATCAAAAAAGAATTATTAAATGAGGAAATGAGCTTCACAGATTTAGATAACTTCATGATGGAATCTGGATACTACAGTGTATTTGATGATGGAGTAACAGCAGACATCAAACAGGACGGAAATGTAGTGTATACAGCTACAGACTCTAATGAGTGCGAAGTACAGATTTTCTTCGAGATCACAATAGATAACGGAGAAGATGAAGCAGAAGAAGCATTTTACTTAAAAGTAACAGATGTGCAGGAGTTCTAAGATGAGAATAAAATGGTTAAAAATGCAGGGTAAGACGGTATATGGGTTCAAAATATTAGAAGTTTGCAGAGAAAATAACATTACAATGGTCAAAGTTGTTTGCCCTATCTGTGGTAAAATATATACAATAAGGGCAGATTATCTCAAATATAGAAAGAGCTGCGGTTGCTTAACAAAACCGTATGAAATAGAGAAAGGTAAAAAAATAGCAGAAGAAGCAAAAAAACAGTGTATAGATGGTACTAGCATCAGAAGCCTAACAACGAAAATATCAAAAGCGAATAAATCTGGTATAAAAGGTGTACATTGGGACAAAAAAAGAAACAAATGGGCGGCACAAATAACATTTAAAGGAAAAAATCATTACTTAGGAAGATACGATAATAAAGAAGATGCAAGAGAAGCAAGAGAGAAAGCCGAAAAAGAAATGTTCGGAAAATTTCTGGAAGAGCATAAAGAGTATGTAAAGGATAAAAAGGATAAAAAAACTGAAAGCTAATAAAAAATATGGAAAGACGGTAAAAGAATTAAATAAAAAGAGTGTACACATGGCACCTGCCGATTATGATATGATATATCTACAAGATATAAACATAGTCGGGAGGTGTCTTTTTTGATTAATAACAAACTAAAGAATTGCTGTAACGATTGCGTGTACTGCGAGATCGTGACAGAGACAAAGAGAAGAGCAATCCCAGAAAACAAAACAGAAGTGGTACTGGTAAACATAAAGTGTAGTCATATGTGTGTATGCAGTAAGTACAAGAAAGAGGTGCAGGATGGAAGATAAAAGCCTGTGCTGTGCAGGATGCAAGAACACACTATATGACAGAGGGATTATGTACTGCACTAAGGATAATGGCAAGACATTAATAAGAGACAGATATTTGACCGTATGTGATGATTACAAGACAGCAGGACCGACAACAAAGGTGTATACAAACGAAAGGACGTGAGACAATGGGAGCAGGTGGTAGACCGCCTAAATATAAAAGTGTAAAAGAAATGCAGAAGAAGATAGATGAATACTTTGAAAGCTGTGAGGGAAAACCATTAGTCATTAATGGGGAACAGCAGTACAACAAACAAGGGTATCCAATTATCTTAGACAGAAAGCATCCTACGATAACAGGATTAGCACTTGCATTAGGATTTAGTGGCAGAAGTGATCTGTTGTACTATCAAAAGCATAAAAAAGACAGTGATAAGTTTTACGACACCATCACGCGTGCGAAGAGCAGAGTTGAAGAACAAATGGAAGAAAGTTTGTTCCACAAGGACAGCTCGAACGGTGCACAATTTGCACTAAGAAATAATTTTAAAGACTGGGATGCAGACAAGAAGCAGGAAGAGAATAAGACAGAGGGAATTACAATAGTAAATAATATTCCTAGAGAGTAAGGAGCGGTTGCATGGTTAATTTGACGGATGTGATCGCCCCATCTTTTTATAGGGTGCATTGGGACATTCAAGACGGCAAGCATACCTATTATGATTTGTACGGTGGTCGTGGTTCTTGTAAGTCCTCGTTTGTGTCTGTAGAGATTGTACTTGGTATGATGCAGGACGAAACAAACGCAGAATTTACAAATGCGGTAGTATATCGAAAGGTAAAAGATACTTGCAGATCATCAGTATTTGAACAGATAGAATGGGCGATAGATGCGTTAGGTGTTTCTGATCTGTGGGAATCGTCTGTAAGTCCTATGCAACACACATACAAGCCGACAGGACAAAAGATACTGTACAGAGGTCTTGACAAAGCTAAAAAGTCAAAGTCTGTAAAGGTGTCTAAAGGATATATAAAATATTTATGGTTCGAGGAATTGGATGAGTTTGCAGGCATTGAAGAAATCCGAACAGTACAACAATCTATATTGCGTGGTGGTCCTAAGTTTGTTGTATTTAAGACATTTAACCCACCAATCAGCATTAATAACTGGGCGAATAAGTATGTAGCAGAAGCAAGAGAGGACAGCTATAGGCATAAGAGCAATTATACAACGGTTCCTGCGGAGTGGTTAGGACCTCAGTTCTATGTCGATGCAGACTACTTAAAAGAAACGAATGAACGTGCATACAAGCATGAGTATCTGGGAATCCCTGTAGGACTGGGAACAAATATCTTTGAGCTTCTGGAAATCCGCACGATCACGGACGAAGAAATAGCAAGGCAGGAAAAAATATATCAAGGGCAGGACTGGGGATACTATCCAGACCCGAAAGCTTTTGTCAGATGTGCATATATGCCTGCATCACAAAAAATCTTGTGCATAGACGAGTTGGGCGGTCAAAAAATCCGCAACACCGCAATGTCACAAATGATTATAGACAGAGGATACAACGATTATAGTATTAGCTGTGGAGCTGACGAGATAGAAAGCATCTTAGACTTTAGAGATGCAGGACTTGTGGCAAACAAAACAAACGTATATCCGGGTAGTCGTAAGTATAGTTATGAGTGGCTACAGTGTAGGACCTTAGTCATAGACCCTGCCAGAACGCCAAGGCTGTATGATGAAGTGATCGCATACGAACATGAGGTAGATGCTAACGGAGATATCAAAGCAGACTATCCAGACGGCAACGACCATTTTATTGATGCACTCAGATATGCAACGAGTCCGCTATCTATGAAACGTGGATCAGCGGCATAGTAACAGAAAACAGGTGTAAATATATGGGTATATTTAGCAGAATGAAAGAGATATTAAGTAACCTTTTTAGACAAAAGGCAAGAGACGAATTTAAGATTGATACTGTTACCAGTCCAGAAATGCAGAGAGCTATAGAAAAGTGTGCATACATCTATAAGGGCAGTCCGTACTGGTTAGACAAGGACGAACATATCAAGACTATTAACTTTGCAAAAGCGGTGTGTTCGGAGACAGCACGCCTTGCTACACTTGCAATAGGCATAGAGATAGATGGCAGTGCAAGAGCTAATTGGTTGCAGGAGCAGATAGACAAGGAACTAGAACAGGTACGACATCACGTAGAATATGGCTGTGCATATGGTACAGTTGTATTAAAACCTAACGGTGCAAGTGTGGACTTGATTACGCCAGAAAACTTTATTGTAACAGACGAAAGCAATGGAGAGATTCAAGGCATTGTGTTTGTGCATAGAGAAATTTCAAGTGATGGCAGGACATACTACACTAAACTAGAATATCACAGATACATTGAGGACGTATATCAGATCACAAACAGGTGCTATGCTTCTAAGGATGCAAACGACACAGGAAAGCCAATTGACATAGACGAGACACCTTGGAGGGGAGAACTGGAAGATGTAGGACTTACAAACCTAAACGGACAACGTCTGTATGCAGTTCTTAGGACACCGCAGGCAAACAACGTTGATCTACATTGCAGTTTAGGACTGCCGATTTTCTACGATGCGATAGAAGAACTTAAAGACTTAGATGTTGCATACAGCAGGAACGCAACAGAGATATTCGACAGCCGAAGAATGTTGTTGCTAGACTCCGACAAGCTGTTAGAGACTGGTACAAGGGTAAATAATACACAGGATGGATTTGAGAGAAGCAAGAAGCGGTTAAGACTGCCAGAGTACGTCAAGAATGTAAATAGCTCAGACATTAAAGGATTCTATCAAGAGGTAAACCCAAGTCTCAACACGGATACACGATTGACAGGAATCAATGCCCTACTGTCACAGATTGGGTATAAATGCGGATTCTCCAATGGATACTTTGTATTTAACGAAACGACAGGTATCCAGACAGCAACAGGAGTTGAAGCAGAGCAACAGAGGACGATACAATTTGTTAAGGACGTAAGAGACAAATTACAAGCCTGCATGGATGATCTGATTGCAGCACTTAATATATTCGCTGATCTGTATCAATTAGCACCAAGAGGACCGTATGAAACCGTGTATGACTTTGGAGACATTACATACAACGAAGATGAAGATAGAGCGAGATGGTACAGCTATGTTACTTCAAACAAGATTCCATTCTGGTACTATCTAGTTAAATTTGAGGGATTCAGTGAAGAAGAAGCAAAAGCACTTGAAGAAGAAGCACAACCGAAAGAGCCGGACTTATTCGGTGCAAGCGGAGAGGAGTGAAAGTATGGGAAAGTACAGGATTGAAAAATACCTTGAATACCTTAATGGCGAAGATGTAAAACTGCCAGAACCATTTACAAAACAAGAAAAACTGTTGTACAACATCTGCAAAAAGGGAGTTACAGGCAGTACAGAAACAGACAAAACATTAACGCAAGAGGGCAAGCCTGCGGATGCGGCAGTAGTTGGAAAGATGCTAGATGCGGCACTAATGGTAAAAGACCCCAAAGAATAGGCGGTGGGATTATGTTAACACCTACCTATCTTTGGTATGTGCCAGAAAAGGCAGAGAAGCAAGCAGAAGAACTACATAACAAGATAGTATCTGTCATTATAGAGCGAATGATGATAAGGCTAGGACGTGGGGAAGATTACCTTTTTACTCCTATTGACAAGTGGCAGATGGATGTATTGCAGGATGCAGGGTATATCTTGCAAGCGGTGCAGGCAGAGATAGCACAAACGACAAAGATAAGCATTGCAGAGATCGCACGCACTATGAAAGAAGCAGGAATCAAGGCTATTGAATGGGATGATACAATCTACAAGAAAGCAGGTCTTGAACCAACACCACTCGGGGAAAGTCCTTATCTACAGAGACTGTTGCAAAGGAATTATGAAAAGACCAAGGGAGAGATGTATAACTTTACTGGCACGATGCCGAACGCCTGTCATGATAATTACATTAAGGCAGTGGATAAAGCATATACACAGACTGCAAGCGGTACGACAGGGTACACACAAGCGGTTAAAGAAGCTGTAAACGACATAATAAACAGCGGTGCAGACGTAACCTACCCTAGCGGACACAGAGACAGCATAGAAACAGCAACTACAAGAGCGGTTCGCACTGGTGTAAGTCAGATGGCAGGAGAGATCACGGATGCACGCATGGACGAGATGAACTGGGATATAATTCTCACGTCTGCACATTTAGGAGCAAGAATTGGAGACGGTGGAGACAACTTAACCAATCATTACTGGTGGCAAGGCAAGTTTTACAGCAAAAGCGGTAATGACCAAAGATTTCCGCCTTTTTCGGTCTGCGGTATGGGAAACGTGCAGGGAATCCATGGGGCAAACTGCCGGCACTCCCACGGTCCGGGGGATGGAATAAACAATCCGTTCGAGGACTACGACAGCGAAGAGAATCGCAAAGAATATGAAAAACGGAAACGACAGAGAGAGCTTGAAAGACGTATCAGAAAGACGAAACGACAGTTAATCGGCATGAAAACGGCTGTGGATAATGCAAAGGACGAAGCCTTAAAGCACGATCTTGACATGGAGTATCAGAAAAAGGCGGCACTATTGCAGAAGCAAAACAAAGCCTACAATGATTACTGCAAAGAGAACAATCTTAAGAAGCAGAGCGAACGACTAAACACAGCAGATTGGAACAGGAGTCAAGCATCATCAGCACGAGGTGCAGCGACACGATACAACAATGCACGAGGTAAATAATGGATACTATAAACAAAATTATGGTAGCCTGTGGGTGGATTATAACAATTGGTAGTGCGATAGGAGTCTTATATACTGCCTATAAGCATTACAAGAAGCCTACGGACGATATGAAACATCGAATAGATCATATAGAGACAGATATTAAAGAAATTAAACAAAAGCTAAATAGTGACTACAGTGCTATTAATAATCAACGTGATGATATGAACCTAGTCATGAAAAGCATGTTTAATTTGATTGAGAATAAGATCACAGGAAACAACATAGAGGGTCTAAAAAAAACCAGAGACGATCTGATAAATGCGTTGACAACACACGACAAACAGTGAGGTGTTTGCTTTTGAAAGTATATGATTTTACCGTACCCGAACTAAATATGTTCCGTACGTATTGCAACTTCACAGATGTTGAAAGAACATTGTTCGAGTATCGGGCAAAGAATATACCACTAGAGAAATGTGCAGAGCTGATGAACGTAAGCCTGTCTACAGCAAAGAGAATCAGCAGGAGAGTTAATAACAAGATTATTAGAGTATGTTAAGGAGAAACATAATGGCTAAATATGTAAAGAAACCAGTTGTGATTGAAGCAGTTACATATGAAGAACTTATAAAAAATGGACATGGTAAACCAATAGAACTTGAATACAATGGATATATTATCAAAAGATGGGATGATGATCACTATATCATTCCAACATTAGAGGGAGATATGTTACTTGGAAAAGATGATATGCTTATAACTGGTGTGGACGGGGAAATCTACCCATGTAAGAAAGAAATCTTTGAAAAGACTTACGAAAAGGCGTAAAAAAGAGGGTATTGAAAAGGCAAAAATCCATGATACAATATAAATGTAACAAGTAATAAGTTGTTAAATAAATAATTATAAGATTTCCTTTTTAGTTTTAAATGATAGTTGCTTGTTTCGGAGATACTTTTTTCATGTTATAATACTTTAATCCTTTTTTTATTTTTGCTTATGCAATATAGTACGGTGGATTCCTAATGGAGTCCGTGGAAGTATAACTCAGTTGGTCAGAGTAGTCGGCTCATAACCGACCTGTCACAGGTTCGAGTCCTGTTGCTTCCATTCGCTCACAATATCGTGAGCGTGAGAAATACATTTTGATTTCCCCAAATGTTGGCTTAATTTTTATTTTTCAACGACACCTTTTTTCATCAATTGGTGTTCCTCAATCTTATCCTTATTTTCAAGCACCATGGCCCCTATCATGGTGCTAATTTTTTAATTTAATATGATACTTTTGTGAGACTTTAACGACCTGTTAGAGTCTCTTTTTTAATGCGATAATTTACACATAAAAGGGAGGTGGAAGAGTGAACGGATATAACTATAATCCTTATGCACCAATGTATCAGCAGGATACAATGCAGTTGCAGGATAGGCTAAATCAGTTACAGCAAATGCAACAGCAGTATAATAAACCGATGCAAGAACCAGTCAATCCAGTACCTACGCAAAACGTGAACTGGATACAAGTTGCAGGTATAGAGGGAGCAAAGAACCAGATTGTACAGCCAGGGGCTACAGCATGGATGATGGATAACAATGCACCTTTCTTTTATGTAAAGAGTGTAGATGGAATGGGCAGTGCAACTTTTAAGGTGTTTAGATTTGAAGAAATACCGCCAGAAGCCACGCAGACAGTCCCAAAACAGAACGTAAACTATGATAATAGATATGTTACAAGAACAGAGTTTGAAGAGCTTCTAGCAAAGCTAGGAGAGCAACCAGAGAAAGGAGAGTTAAGCAATGAGTAATCCTTTAATGAGCATGATAGGCGGTATGATGGGAAACAACAATCCTATGCAAATGGTACAGCAAGTAATGGGCATGGTAAGAGGGTCTAACAATCCGCAGTCTATGGTTGAGAGCATGGCACAGACAAACCCTGCGATCAAGCAGGCAATGGAAATGTGCAAGGGAAAGAACCCACAAGAAGTGTTTAATAGCCTATGCCAACAGCAGGGCATGAATCCACAGGATATTGTGGACAAAGTGAACAAATAGATATTAAGCGGTGCACAGCTTGGTAAATAAATTTATGGAGGACAACAACAATGAATGAAGCAATGGGACTCACTGCGGCAGATGTAGCGGCAGTGACAAAAAATGACGGATATGATAACGGCTTCGGCAACGGTGGTTGGTGGATTTGGATTATTTTAATTGCTTTTCTTTTCTGTGGTAACGGATGGGGAAGAAATAACGATACCGCAACGACCGCAGGCGAAAACGCTTTCTTATCCGATGAGTTTGTAAAGAGAGATATTTTCAATACAAACCAGAACGTATCTAATACAGCTTGTCAGACACAGAGAGACGTATTAGAAAGCAGATACACAACACAGTTAGGATTACAGCAGATGCAGGCACAACAGCAGGCTTGTTGCTGTGAAACACAGAAAGAAGTGCTACAGAACCGCTATGATGCGGCTTTAATGGCACAGAATATGCAGGCACAGATGGCACAGTGTTGCTGTGATATTAAGGAAACAATCCTCGCAGACGGACAGGCTACACGCCAGTTGATGCAGGACAACACAATCCAGAATCTTAGAGATAAACTTGCGGACAGAGATAGAGACTTACAGTTATCTAACTTCCAGATTTCGCAGGTATCACAGACTAAGAACATTGTGGATGCTGTTAGACCATTCCCAACACCTGCATACATTACAGCAAGTCCTTATGTATCCTATAATGGGTATGCATACGGTGGTTGTAACTGCGGAAGTGTAAATGTGTAAATAATTCAAAGCTTGTTGGAGAATCCATATCTACTAAGTAGACTAGCAATATATTGACGATAGGGTGTCGGGTTCGGCATCCTATTTTTGTTTAGGAGGGAAAATTATGTTAAATGCGGTAAATGTAGCACAGCAGGATGTAAACAGTGGTGCAAACGTACTATTTGCGAATACACGATATAGTAGCAGACGTTGTACTTGTAATTATGGGTGGCTGAATCATGTAGAGGGGTCTGGTCTGTTTACGTTAACGAATAGATCGAACTGCCCTATGACTGTAGAGGTAGAATTTAACGGAAATGTATCCGCTAATGCAACAGGAGCAACAGCACTTGCTGTAGAGCTTAACGGAGAAGCTATTGGTGGAACAGAAATGGACTATACAGTAGTTACAGCGAACACATTTCAGAACGTGGGAGCAACAACGGTTGTAACTGTACCATCTGGTGGTAGCTTAATCGTAAGCATCGGAAATGTAGGAACAACAGCGGCAATAGTAAAAGATGCGAATATTATTATAAAGCG
>OICI01000040.1_pt1 | contig 49195 bp, 91 predicted proteins | sample 1581261 | NCBI WGS metagenome assembly OICI01 (sample SAMEA3882520, study PRJEB24775) | human gut metagenome | biome: human-associated habitat; feature: intestine environment; material: feces | place: Netherlands | collected 2009/2010 | reverse complement strand
TCGGGACTTTAACCCGTTAGAAACGTGCGCCGCTAGGCGCACAACGCAAAAAACAGGAGCTGGAAAATATCCAGCCCCCGTTTTCGGTATTTATTTATCAAATCATAAAGGAGTGTATACGCAGGGACTATTCTTCCCTGCAATATAAGTATGATATATTTTTCTTTCGATTTTCAGCTCTTCAGAAAAATCATATCTCGTATTCTTCCTCTTCCTCGCGGGTTCTGCTTCTCCCCGCACGTCGCTGTCTTGACTCATCTGCTTCAATCTCATCTCTGTCTCCTTTAAGCTCATGGAGTGCTTCAAGGTCAAGCCTTGTCGATCCGAACACAGCGTCAACGTCGATGTTGTCAATGAACACATTTGTCAAATCCGCAAACTCCATATTCACGAACCTGTCAAAAACTCCATTGTCCGCTTTAATCGTCATATTGTAGTCATCGTTTTCATTCCCAAGACTGAGCCCGCAGATGTATGGCTCAAATCCTTTAATTGCATCAAACATGCCGTTTTTTATACACTTGCACTCTTTTGATATAATGAGGACAAGGTTCTCATCCACGGTATACAGCGTCTCTCCGCCTTCCTCAAGCCTTTCCCTAATTCTTCTTGCGATTTCTTCCTTACTCATTTTTATCCTTCCTTTCTGATAATGATGTCTGTTAATGTTAATTAGCTACACAATATATATGGATTTTGCAGAATTAACACAAAAAAGAGACTGTTTCCAGTCTCCCTTTTTCTATATGAAATTTTCTTTTCTTATCCGTAATATTCCTGAGCAAGGAAGTCCGGTTCGCCGTCTATCCCCAGCTCATTCATATATGTCTTGCAGATTTCTGTCAGTTTTTCTGCTGTGAGGTCTCTTTCCACCTCATTCATCTGCCACGGATAACTTTCGCTGTAAAGAACTGCTGCAGATGTATCGCAGTCGCCATCAGGCTGACAGTAGTCAAACCTGACTCCGGTTTCCCTGGACATTATATTTGCAATGACTGCGCCAAGCCCTTGACATCCACTGCTATCGCAGTCATAATCGCAGAAGACATCATCCAGATTAAACTTGTTTTTAGGAGAATAAGTAAGTATTTCTTTATATACATCTCTCTCCCATTCTGTTCTGCAGAATGCCTCTTTATGTTTTTTTATGAACTGAATAAGAATCGAATCCTTAGTATCGCATTCAAATCCAAATCCATAAATCATTGCTGTATTCATGCTCATATCCGTTCCTCCATTCTAAAGCATAATCTCGGCATAATCTTCTCTGCTTATGCCTGTTACATCGCAAACCTTGTCGATAAACTCCATATCATCAAGACCGTGATACTCCGTAAGGCTGTTATCGTACCAGCCAATTATCGCGTTTTCCAGCGCTGTCTTAAGCGCTGTTGTATCATACAATATACTGCTCACTTTGTTCCTCCTTCTTATGCTACATAGTCTAAATCAGCAACATTATCCACTGTTGCCTCATAGACTGCCTCAATTTTTCCCGGCACATGGCTGCCAATTTTAAGCGCATTTGCCAGTGTCAGGACATCGTTCCTGTTTACAGCGGCGACAAATGCCCGTCTGCCGCCTGTGAATTCAACGATATAATACTTATACCGTTTCACTCTGTCAGCAATCTGCTTTGCCTTATTGATGTATAAAAACAGTTTTTCACGCTCATCTATCTCGTATCTAAGAAGATCCTCGTTACTCTTGTTTTTATAATACCAGTAAGTTTTTTCTCTTGCAGTCTGATAGCTGCAATTGTACCGTTTCATAAACTGGCGCACATTTGCATGCCATCTGCCCTTACTGATGTTGTTCATCAGCTCATTGTTGGAAAACAGATCGTCGATGGTCACATCATGCACAAGCGCGTATTTTCTTAAAAAATCCATCGCCTCATACATATCAGTGCGGTCATCTATTGTGACCTGTTTCAGCTTTTCAGTGTCGGTTATTAACTTCCTTATCGCCTCCACTTCTTTTTCACTTAATTTCATATTTTTTCCTCCATTCTTCTTTTTATATGGAGAGTATGATATAAATTGAAAAAATGAAGTTTTTCAACAACAACACCGAGCCCTGGCAATGACGATATTTTCAAAATATCGTCAAATGGATATCTTTTCTGCATATCCAAAAAGCCAGCAAATACAAGGCTTTCAGCCACTTTGCAGTATGGTGTCAAAAGAATCCGGACAAATTCCAAATAATATGACACCAAAAAAAAGAGCTGCATCTCTGCAGCCCTTTGTTTATCATATCACTTTCCTATTCGCCGATTTCATAGATGACAAGAACGCTGTTAAGTCCCGCAACAGGCGTAACCGATACCACCCTTGCATTCTTTTCTTCCAGCACATAGTTAATTTCATCCTCGGCGTCAGATGCGGAGTACATTTTCGCCACCTGTTTTGGCTTCGGTTTGTTGAGCAGATACTCCAAACAGCCGACCAGCTCGACTCCCGCCCTTGTTTCCCATACGTTCATGATAGTTTCCTCCATTCTTCTTTTTTTATATGGAAAGTATGTTAGATTTTGCATAAACCGGCATATGGTTTTCCATATAAATGTGCAAAAAAAAGAGCCGCATTTCTGCAGCCCTTTATTAACCCAAGAGTAACTCCTTATTCAATTTTATCCCATATGAGCTTGTACTGTTCATACAGATGTTCCGGGATATCCAGCTCTTTAATTTTTGTGTCGGCAAAAGCCGTTTCTGATATTTGTGCACGGATATTCTTATCGAAAATCAGATGACAGATATCTGCCCTGCTGAAAGCGTGTTCGTCGATTCTTACAGAGCCCGCTATCTTAACCTCATTGATATGAGTCAGTGAAAGACAGTCTCTGCCAAACCACTCAATACAATCCGGCAGGATGACTCTGGCTTTTATTCCTCCAAACACTCCATAAGGCAGATGCTTAAGACTGCTTTCCGACAGGTTAGCTTCTTTAATGTCTACACAGCCAGCAAAAGCGCGTTTTCCAAGCCCGTCTGAGGTAAGACTTTTAAGCACTGCTCCTGTAAGTCCTGCATTTAAGAAGGCACATTCGCCTATGCTTATAACATTCGACAAATCAAGTGTCTTAAGCTTCACGCACATATAAAATGCGTCGGCCTCAATTACAGATATATCTTCAATGTTTTTGACATTTTCAAGGTTCTCGCAGCTGCAAAATGTTCCCTGCTTAATGCGGTCACATCCTTTTGGCAGTATCACCTCGCAAATGCCTGTACATTCTCTGAAGCACTCAGCTCCAATTTCTGCATCATCAGGAATTTCCACACTGCCTGAAAGATTTCTGCATCTTGCGAACGCTTTGTCTCCTATATAAGTTACACTGCGCGGAATAACTATACTCTTAATCATCGAGCCTAAGAAAGCACCGTTTCCTATTATCCTTAGTCTTTCCGGAAGTTCAATACTTTCAATGCCTGCATCAACAAAAGCACCACGGTCTATTTTTACAATCAGCTTTGTACTGCCTGTGAACTTCACGTCTGCAAGCGCTCTGCATTGTGCAAAAGTTCTTTCTGGAATTTTTACAATTTCTTTGCCGCATACGTTGACAACAACGCTTTTCAATTCATTGCAAAGCTCAAAAGCGCTTTTTTCTTTCAGAACATTTGCATTTTCTATAAAAAGCTCACGAATACCGCTTCCATAGAAAGCGTGTGATTCTATGCTCTTTATATTTTCCAACAGTGTCACAGACTTAAGACTCTTGCATTTTAAAAATGCGCCATATCCGATACTGCTTATATTTTCAAAGTTTATCTTTTTGAGATGTACGCATCCTGAAAAGCAGTTATCGGGAATAGCAACATTTTTATCTTCAAATATTACCTCTTCAAGCCTGCTGTTTGCAAACATCCCCTCGCGCAGTTTAAAGCCTTCAGGAATGACTACCTTTGTCAGATTTGTCATTGCAAAGACTTTCTGACCGGCACTTTTTAGGATTTTCGGAAGAACGACTTCTTTTATGCACGCGTTATTAAACGCGTCAGCACCTATATAATCCATAGTTTCCGGAAGCCTTGCTTCTTCAAGCTTTGTATCTTCAAACGCAGATCGTCCAATGTGTTTCACTGATTCAGGAATTGTCACTCTTTTAAGATTCCCGCATGAATAAAAAGCTCCATCCCCAATTTCAACAACACCTTCAGGAATCACGACCTCTTCCAGCATGTACCGGTTCGCAAAAGTACGCGGACTTATTGTTATTACGCCTTCCGGTATGACCACTTTCCCTGTTTCTATGTGGCATGACTCCAGGACTCCGTTTTTTATGACAAACCCATTATCCTGAATATTTATTTTGTTTGTTTTGATCACGTTTACTTTCATTATTGTTCCTCCGTTTTATTTGTTTTTGCACAAAAAGAGCCGCATTGTGCAGCCCTTTTTTAAATAACTTTATTCCATGTTTATCGGAACACCATCCACTCCTGCGGATCCGTTTGAATCCGTCGGCGTGTAGTGGTCGCCCGGCATTGGAAAGAGTATTCTAAGGAGCAGATAATTAATCGCGTCCTCCAGATACTCCGTATTTTTTGTTCTGTTAAACTTTATAAGGCATTTATCGAGCGAGCCTAATGCATCAACTCTTCCGCCTCCAAAATTCTTGCCAGCTGGACCATATTTGTAATATGATATATCCAGCTTCTGTTTACAGCGCACGATTGTATCATCAATTGTGCGCTCCTTAATTGTCCTGTCTTCCATCTTCTTTTCCTTTCTTATTTTTTCTCCCAGTCTTCGCAGCTGTCGTTATAGCCGGTTGGAAGACCGTAATTGTCAGAGCACTCATTGCTGCAGGTAAACTCTCCTGCGTCCCTGTCATACCTGTTATACAGGCAGTTTCCACATCTTTCGTCCATCTACTTTTCCTCCTTTGTGTTTTCTGTTTCCATGTCCATAAGCTCGATGCCGTTTTCATACAGCATTCCTGATATAGCACACGCCATCTTAAGCGGCACCTCCATGCCAAGCATGTTCTGCAAATGCTGCCACTCATCCCATGTCATGATGCTGTCTTTTTCTGCCCTTGCAATTTCAAGAAGCTGTCCCTTCTTAAACTCTTCAAATGGCTCGTCAACATCTGACAATGCTCCCACATGAACAAGCCATGTGTTAATTTCTTCTTTCTCTTTCTTTGTGTAATTCATATGTTCCTCCTTTTCCTTACCTCGGAAATGCGTCAAACAGTTTATTGTTTTCAATATCTCCAGCTTCATACAGATATGCTCCATTGTTGGTGTATTCATTACAGTCATCTAACTCTGTCAGAATCCTTCTTTTTCGGATACTTCGCCCTAAACAGAGCCTCTGCAGTCTCTTTGTTTTCTGCTATGATGACACCTTTGTCGCCACAGCTGTTTTCGTATGCAAACATGTGCATTTCTTTTAAAGCAACAACCGCCTTCTGAAGCGCGTCATTAAGATATCGGCATCTTTCACAATTATTGTAAAAGGATAATACCGATATATACATGCACGCTTTTTAGTAAGAAGAATTCGTGTCCTTCGTTCCGAGCAGACGCTCAGCGGTTTTTTATGTTTATCTAATGTGATAACCATACCAGCATCTTCTCTCTTAAAAGTTTCCCAGTTACGGGCTTGTAATGAAGGATAATCCTTCGTCTCCTCGCCAATGTTATAAGCGTTACGTGAATGCGCACAAACCGGAGTCTCGGACCGGTTAACTTAACTGACCATTCTTCGGAATATACCGTGTTGGAGAAGCGCACGGACCCACCAACTTATAACGTAGTTTTTATCTGTTGAACAGATTAAACTTAGGCTGCTCAACTAATCTACTGAACATAAACATGATTTTTCATGCTCGGTTATTCAATAGCCGAGTAGTTGACTCATATGTTCCTCCTTTTCCGCAAAGATATAATCTCTGCTAAATCATTTTTCTTGCACGAAAAGAGTAATAGCCGTCTGTTCCAACTATGACATGGTCACAAAGCTCGATTTTCATCAGCTTTCCCGCTTCCATAACCTCTTTTGTTGTGTTTATATCATTTTTTGACGGCGACACATCACCCGTAGGATGGAAATGTGTATGTTCCCGTCGTATAAGTTCCACAGAACATATACCCCATTAGAAAAAGCTACCGTTTCCAGTAGCTTTGTAATACTTTTATTATTCATTTTTTCGTTCTCCATATGTTTCTATGAAAATACTGACAATGCTTAATCCTTCCATAATTGCATTAAAATCAATACCTTCGACAGACAAAGCATTTGAGGCATCAAATAATTCATCATCGACATTTAATTCCGAATCCATATCCAATAGAGCTTCATGGTACCATTCTGTGATTTCCTTATTTAAACTTTCTGCTTCTCCAATCATCTTATTCAGCATTTCTATTTTGTCTTTTATTTCCTGTGGCACAAACGATTCTTCAATATCCACTATATTGCCTCCTAACTTAATCCTGCATCCTTTAATGCTTCTTCAACCAAATATTCTTCATAAGAACCATATCTCCCTGCGTGCGTTGCAGATATACCATATGCTTCCCTTAAAAAATTAGGTCCATTTAATGCAGCCATTTCCTGAAGACAGGTTATTCTCAGTACTTGTGGAGTAAAACCACTAAATTTTCTCACCATGCTTGTTATAAATGTTTTTGAAACTGGATTGTCTGGAAGATAATCGCCTCGTGTTCTTTTTATAAATAAGTGTGTATTAGCTTCATTATTTGGAAATTCCTTTCGCATTTGCATATACTCTATCAACAACACTATTTCTATGGGCATCAGGTATATATCAGGCACATCCTTCATGTGTATGACTTTTCTTTCTACATTTACTGCACTCAGTTTTATTTCCTTTATCCTCATTGATTGCACTGCGTGTAAAAAGCACAAGGATGTTAGGAGTGCTTCATATGGAAAGGACACTCCATCTTCCTTAATTTTATGATACAGCATACGTTGTTCCTGATATGTCAGTGCTTCACATACACGTGGCATTTCTCTAGTTCTGTAATCAGTTATCGGAATGGTAAATATACATCTTTTCCGCTTTGCAAACTTAAAAAACTGATACAAATCCTTTCTCGAACATTCTCGGTTTGAAGCTGGCAGAGACAATAAATATTGATTGACTATTGTTTCAGTAAAATCCGTCCAATGTGTCACTGTTTTATAGTTTTCCGTAATCCATCGAACCATTCTATACAATGAACACATATCCGATTCAATAGTGCTACCTTTGACCGGATTGCTTGCGTTATTGGATATTTGACGCTCCTGCAACGCAAATTTATCTTCCACATACCACTTTAAACACTTTTGAAAGCTTTCCGGCACTTTTGCAATATATTTTTCACATTGCTTTCTATACATACCATTTTCTGACGGTGCCTGTATCAGTTTTCTACCAATCATAAAGCCTGATAGACTACGCCATGCTTTAGCTTTTCCATAATATTCAAAAGTATGTTCAAGCCAATCATAAGTCAACTCCTTTGGAGATATATCTTCCATGGCAATAAATATATTCGCTGCATTTCGTAAATGATGAAAAACTGCTTTTTGTTCCTTATGGTAACTTATCAAAAATGCTCTGTACTCCTCCAGTATTCTAAGTACCCAAGGCTTCTCAACAGGTATCTCCAATGAATTGTATACAAACATTTATAAAGGTGGCATTTTCCCATTTGCAACCTTTTTAATGGGAACAACCTTCTCTTGTTTTTTCTTTACATATGGAGTAGGAGTAAATACCCATAAGTCACTTGGCGTACACTCCAAAGCCATACACAAAGCATCCATTGTTTCCGCCTTCACTTGTTTGGGCTGTTCATTTATTAATGCACTTATTGATGGTGCAGATAGTTTGTAACCTGCTAAATCTTGAAGCAATCTGCTAAGTTCAGCACCAGACCAAATATTCTTTTCAGCCATTACCTTCCTAAGCTTCCATTCCAACGCCATTTAACATTCCTCCTGTTCCTCTTCGTATGACTCTAATAGCTTTTGCCATTTGCTTTGAGCCATCCGAATCCGTTTTTCCAGAAAATCATCACCGGGAGATACATATGCAAACGTTGTCTGAATCTGACTATGCCCCAGCAATGTTTTCAGAGTAAGCAAATCCACTCCCATTTCTGTAAGTCTTGTTGCAAACTCATGCCGGAGCTGATGAGGGCTAAAAATTTCCTCATCAGTAAACCCCAAATCCTTCTGCCTTCTCCGTAGTGAATTTCTTGCAACATCACGTGATATTCTTCTCTTGGTTTCGCTTAAAAACAATGGTCCGGATACTTCATCCGTAAATAATGGTCTAACATTAGTTAAATACCACTGCATCAGCTCATCCAGTCCCATAAGCATTGGCACCAAACGTTCCTTGTATCCATTTCCTTTTGAGCCTTTTGCATAACGCACATGAATTTTACCTTTTTCTCCTAAATCAAAGCGTATATCTTTCACATCAAGCATTATACACTCAAAAGACCTCAATCCTGCTTTTTCCATAGTACGAAATATCATATAATCTCTAGCTATTGTAGCAAACTTTCTTGCATTTAACATCTCATTCTTTAAACCATCCCAAAACCGTTCCAATAACTCTGGTTCTGGTGGAAGCACCGCTGAGTCCATGTCATCCCTACGATGCATATGTCTATTAAATTTATCAATAATGCTTGGAACATTTACACCATAGTTTTCATAAATATCTCTGCTATGCCTCGCCTCTAAAAAATCAAGAAATGCTGCTATACAGGATTGATACTTACGCCTTGTAGAATATGCTAATCCTCTTCCAACAAGGCTTTCATAAAAAGAATCCATATCGGAAGCACTTAACTCCCAAATGAATTTATCACTTATATCCAGAATTTCATTTACATTTCTTATATTCAAGGCAATCGTTGCTTTTGTATACCCCAGAACACTCTGTTGTTGCTCCCATAAACCTATCAATTTAGCTTGAAATCTTACTGATTCTTCATACGATGGTTCCTCTTTCTGCGGTTGCATGCCGCCGTTAACAACCCTAATTCCATTATTCATAATAAGACTCCATTCATTTAGGTATCTCCTAATTTATTTAGGTGTTACCTAATATATCATAATGAAATCAAGATGTCAACATACCCTTTCCCCGATGATTGTGGACCATAACAAACTGTGATGCTCCGCACAGCATAAGGCGCATAAAAATTTCTCTGGTGCCTACAATCGAAGCGCTGACGTTGCCATGGGAAATCTCAAAGACGCCAAGCGGTCTGCACTTGACATTCATGGCAATAACCCACACGTGTTCCTCTGCCAGATATGAAGCATTAAAGACATCATCCATGACCTTTTTGATCTTTTCCGGTGATGTCATCTTATCTACATTCGGGCAGTTTCTTGATTCCTCCTTAACCAAATAAGGATGCTGCTCCTCATTGAGCAGCATGTCATACTTTGTCACTCTCATTGTTTTGTTTCCTCCATTTTTCTTTTTATATGAGAAGTATGATAGAAAATAAAATACTGAACGCGAAAAACCGGCATCATTTCTGACGCCGGTTCTTCTTCGATGTCCGTAATTATATACTTAGATGTTCAGCTCTGATTATACTGTAAGTATGATAGATTTGTTTTTCGCTTATTGCTTTCTATATAAGTTTTCACGTCAATATCTGTAAAAATGGTCAAATTCTATTTTTCTTTTTCTGACATCATGAAACATTCATTGGCATGAAAAAAAGCACCGGAATTTCCGATGCTTCTTTTTTGAAAACAGATTAAATTATATGTATGAAGTCCTTAAGCTCTGTATAGAGTGTTGTAAGGTCTTCCTTTTCCATATCTTTTCTGACCTCTTCAATCGACCAGTTGTTAGGATACTGAATACATGTACCCATGCGGTTTCTTGCAAGGTACTTGTAACCCTTCTTCACTCCCCTTTTGAAAATCTTCTCATCCTCTACAAGATTAATAAGCTCTTCAGCAAGGAAGCTGAAGTCAATAATTCTTGGATCTGCTTCAAACAGAGCCTTAACGGCCTTGTCAGTACTCTTGGCTGTCCACTCTGCTATGAGGCTGTCAACTCTTTTTTCAGCTTCCACTGTATCAAATACAGGGTATCCTCCGCTTCCATCCGCGAAATCATTATACACCCCGACTTTTTTGTTATTCAGGTATATATTGGCGATAAAGCCCTCGCCTTCCATTCCATATGTTTTCTTGACACTTTTAAACTGGAGATTATCTCCAGCAATTATCAACGCTGCCATCTTTGTTCCTCCTTATGAAATAATTATTATTTGTGTTTAAATATAGACAAATGTGTCTAGCTTACATTATCTAACCAATAAAATTCAATACAAAAGCGTAATTTGTCATTTCTGACACCTTCCTTTCGGAGAATTTTTCTTCGTGCCAATATCGAGTAGAGGACATGTGTTTCCCTGTTATCAATGCAGGACATTAGCATTGTTTCTTGGTTTGCACTCGCAGAGCTTCAGACTGAAGATTATATCTAAAGGTGCGTCTTTACCTTACTACTTAATGTAGTTCATATCTGCAACATATCTTTCGATAGTAGCAGTCACTTAGGCTCGAAACCTATTGTTAAGCCATAAACAAAAGACTTAATGTGTCCACTTTTGTTTATGTTTGCATACATATTTCTATGTTTTTAATTACTTAACAATTAGTCCTTATCTGCCTCTTTTTATTTCATCAATGTCCTTGACTCTAACTGCCACATAGTCGTTATGGTAAAAACTAAATACCGAATAGGCATTTAGCGTATTCCCTTCTTCTGTTATCTCGTCAATGCTTTCGGTTCCGTATTCAAAATCGTCGGTATCTCCGTCTTCGTTATTGCGGTCATCATCAACCATGGCTATGAGAAGCTTTTTAACCTCGTCTTTTGTTCCTGTAAATTTGCTTACGCAAGGCCCGTATTCTGTCGACCCTTCGATAATTATCCATTCCTCCATTATGTTTTCCTCCTGTTTTCTAATTTTTCTTTGCAAATCTGTATCCTATTACACCGAAATCATAAATGTCCGACAGCCAGTCTGCTACTGCATCATCAGCAGCAGTCAGTCTGCCAGCAATCTCGGCAGGAAGCCTAACTTCTTCCGGCAGATTAACTTCTGCTTTCTCTTCATCTGTCAGGTCCGATGTGTCCCATTCAATATCTACAGCGTACCAGTTTTCTGTAGACATATTAAGCAGCGTGTCGAGACTGTATCCTGTAAAAGCTATAAGCATTTCGCTAATAACTTCTCTGTCATGGTCAGACTTATATTTGCCAAGAACATATTCCATACCCTTTACAAGCTCCGACCTTCCGGACTCCTCACGATCACTTTCATAAGCTTCGATAATGCTTACTGCAAGCTTATCGAAGTCAATCTTTGTTTCTCCCATCTTCGTTCCTCCTTATCTTTTCTCAATCGAAAAACTTTCGACAGTGCCGATGAAACCGTTTAAGTTTTCCAGCCAAAGCTTTACATTTTTGTATGCATCCTCCATCCTGCCGCTATTAATATAGTGGTTAACAAATTCCTGCGGGATTTCTGTTTCCGATGGCAGAACTGACAGATATTTTTCTGTATAGTCCTTGCCGGTCATTACATCAATGACACTCCACTTGATGTCCGCAGCATACCACTTCCTGGCACAGATAACTGTGCCATCATCTTCCACAGCGTAATTCGGAAGAATTTCCAGCTCGCTTAAGGTTATAATCTTCTCATCTGCGGAAAAGTTCTTAAACCTTTCTGAACTTATAACCTTGTCTTCGTCTCCAAGCGTTTCTTCGACAAGCTTATGAAAATTCTGCCAGAAATCTGGTATCTCTTCCATATCAATGAATTTGCTTGTCTCAGGCATTTCGCTCCCAAAGAGCATTTCCTGACAATTTTGGCAGTAGCCTGTCTTTACAAACTCTCGCTCAAAGGCGTTAAAATCTGTAAGCTCATCCTGGATTTTTCCACCATACAGCACATAATGGCGATACTCTGCTGCCATCTCGCTGTTTTCCTTGAGCCTTGTTACCCCGCCACACATCGGACAGGTTCTCTTAATAAGTTCTGTTGTCTTCATTCTTTGTTGTTCCTCCATTTTTCTTTTTTATATAAAGAGTATGATTGAAAGTAGAAAAACGAAAAGCTGAATGTGCTTTTATATGGAAAGCTATTTCTCAAAATCATTTCTAACATACTATATGTGTAAAACAGAGGAAAATCTGTTAATACACTACTCCAATTTGTTGAAATGACGGAAAGGAAAAATATGAAATATTTATTTTTTTTATTGTATGTAATAGTGGTAGGAGAGTTTTTGTTCAGCAGTCCAATAAAAATTAAGAAAAACAGTGGTAATCCACGAGGACGGTATTTTTATAAACTGAGTGGTATTATTAACGTTATTTTTGGTAGTAGTGGCATAATTGCTATAAATATATTGTTGATGAATAAGAATATTATTCCACAAATGTACGTGTGGATAGGTATTATTGGTTTTATGCTCATTGAAGTATATGGAATGTTCTGTATAGTAAAAATGATGTTATCGGTTGAACCTTAACATCCCGATAAATTATGATTTGTGAGGTGATTATATGAAATGTCCTAAATATATTAAAGAAGCTCTTGATAAGAGATTAAAGGCTGCACAACAATTTAACCATTACGATTTGATTGTTAGTGAATACATAGATAAGCATGATTTAGACGTAGATTCCTGTCATTATCATGGTGGTTGCGAAAGTATTGTATTTCCCGAATCTTCTTATCACACAATCTTAGAAGCAATCAAAGAAAAATAGACAGTTAAACTGAAATTTTCTTTTTAAATATGGGCCGGGGGCGAAAGTCTCCGGCCATACGTGTGTATAAAAAGAAAAGAGAGGGAAAAATCCTCTCTAATCTTTTTGTTTTGACAAATTAAAGGATTACAAGCTGCCCTGTTGCTGCATTACACAGGTATGCATTGTTGGAAAGCTGCTCCTCTTCGGCCACCTCTGAGCCATTTACCTCTTTTACGAGGTCACTCAGATTGCTACCGAACGACATGTACGCTGGCAAAGCCAGTATTTCGTGGACAGACGACGGAATCAGCACGAGGTTTGTTTCCCCAAGCATCTGACTGATGCGCTTCACGACACGTCTGCTTGTGATTACGCCTGCACCAAACGATGTTGCTGCATTTGTTACAACAAGCATTGGAACTGGGTCTTCAATCTCCATATCTGCAGGAAGAAGTCCCTTTTCCTTTAACACGTCCATGATAGACATGATATTCACGTCTGCTGCGACATTTGCTTCCGCCGCCAGCCATGCCTCTTCCAAAGTCACTCCAGTCACCTTGCAGACAGCATCTGCGAGCACGAAGCTGCTGTCTTCCTGTACACAGGAGGCATCTACACGGATGTATTTTTCAATACCCTGTGCAAATGGCTTTACGACATCTGTTTCTTTGCCGCTGCCAGCCCTGCGTAAGCAGACCTTTGCAGTCTTAAGGATATTATCCCTTGTTACGGGATTTGCCTTTGAGGCTACATTGTACTGCGCCCTCATGTCAGCAGCAACCTCAGCGAGAGCGACATACACATCTTCGTTCTTGCATGCATTGACATGGTTTGCAATGTCATCAGTAACATTAAAGGACGGCCTTACGCTCTCCTTGCCAATGATGACAGATGGCTGGCCGTCTTTTTCTCCAACCATTGCCATTCCAGCCTCTAAACCGTTAATTGTTTCTGCCACCATTGTGGCAATTTCCTTCTTTGTCATGTTAAATTCCTCCATTTTTCTTTTTTGATATAACAAGTATGTTAGAATTAATAAAAATGAAAAAAGCCTGCAGGAATTATCCCACAGACTCTTTTTTGACTAATAAAACGTTATCTCCGGTTTCATACCGGCGGCCAGCGCAGCCTTGTACACCGCCTGACCTTTGTCATATCCGTGATCTTCGGCCCATTCCTCAATGGAACTGTACACGGGTTTCATTCCCGGAAAACAGAGATACTGCCCTCTGATTTCCTTTTCAAAATATTTTTCTGCCCATTCTTTTGACACGCGAAAACTGTAATCGCGTGTCTGGATCTCTATTGTTTCCATGTTTTTCTCCTTATGAAATAATTATTATTTGTGTTTAAATGTAGACAAATGTGTCTAGCTTACATTATCTAACCAGTAAATCTTAGAATATTTCCAAAGTACTTTACATTTTCTTGCGTTAACTTTCTTACAATGTTTTGTTGGACTTTTGTTGGCGTTAATTGTTTATTATTAGCATCCAATACAAAAGCATAAATTTGTCATTTCTGACGCCTTCCTTTCGGAGAATTTTTCTTCGTGCCAATATCGAGTAGAGGACATGTGTTTCCCTGTTATCAATGCAGGACATTAGCATTGTTTCTTGGTTTGCACTCGCAGAGCTTCAGACTGAAGATTATATCTAAAGGTGCGTCTTTACCTTACTACTTAATGTAGTTCATATCTGCAACATATCTTTCGATAGTAGCAGTCACTTAGGCTCGAAACCTATTGTTAAGCCATAAACAAAAGACTTAATGTGTCCACTTTTGTCTATGTTTGCATACATATTTCTATGTTTTTAATTACTTAACAATTAGTCCTGTGTTATAATATTTGCATGGGGAGTATGATTTTTTATTTTTATAAAAAATATCATACTTACAATGCGAATCATCTTAAGCTAACGCCATTGCTTAAGTACATTTTCGCGTTTTCTCTATTTTTCTTTTTTAATCAGGAGCCGGGGGACTTAGGTTTTCCGGCTCTGCGTGCGTCATGACGCATATTCAGACCTTCTTATATGGAAAGCTATTTGTAAATTTCAATTCTGTCATACTATATATGTAAAAAATATGGTAAAATAGAAAATGAGGTGCATTTATGATAACAGACAGACAGTTGAAAAGTATTGGTGACAACGCATTTTTAAAGACCTTCAGCAGCATACAGCTTCTTGGATTTACAGTGCTTTATTATAATTTTAATTTCAGTACTGAAAAACTGACCCAGTTTAATAAGAAACTGCATGAATATAACGGAGAATTATCAGGAAATTTTAATGCTTTTGATAAAGCGGAGAAAGAAATTGAAAAAATATGGAATGTATCCCTGCCTCATAAGGTTAAAGAATTTCCATACCGTGCCAAAACATACATAATAGGCGGCCTCCCGAAAGGTGGGATGCAGGCTATTAATATGGCGGTTGTAGAATCAAACCGCGCTATTGAGTCATACATCGTGCTTTCTTTGAACGCGCTTATGCAGATGGATAAAAAATTTGGTAAGGCACAGTTTGACTGCTTTTATGAAAATTTGAAAGCAAACTCCATGAACTATGCAAACGGCATGAGGGATGAATTTATCATGGAATATTTCAAGGAACAGATTGACATCAACATCACAAAATAGGAGAAATATTTATGGATTACACTAAATTTAAGGCACTGTATGGCGCCGGGACGCGGTATGCGACATGCTTTGTTTTCAATGCATATAAAAAAGACACAAAGGTATTTACAAAGAAAAATATGGAAAGCATAGGGATTGATCCTGCCGCTCCATGCAATCTCAAAGAGATGCCATGCGGAATACGCTTTGACATTGACGGTGAAACCACTGAGGCAGCCAAGAAGCTGACTGCTCTCTTCCCGGGAAAATTTGTTTTTGCCTGTGAATACTGGAATGAAGATGTGAACTTTAAAGGTTATATAGACGGTGAGGAATGTGATGATATTGCATGGGCCGCGCGGTATAAGGGTTATCTGCCACGAGATAAGGAAAAACCTGAATATGTGGCCCCGACAATTGATTTCATTTACCGGCGCATTACCTTCACGACCATATCTGCATTGTTTATGCCGGCTGAAAAAGCTAGGAAACTTTACGATGAGGGTGACAGACGCAAGAATATTATGTTTGACGACAAGCCTCCGAAGTTGTTTGGGATATTTTAGAAAAAGAGCGGTATTTTCCGCTCTTTTCTTATACCATCGGCGAATGGATAGGCATTACAGCTTTGCTTCCTTCAAATATGTTGAAAAACGCCAGTCCTGCCAGAATAAGCAGACATACTGCCGCAGCTGTTACAATAATAATGAACAGCCATCTCTTCCATCTGTTCATAAAACCTCCTCCTTTCGGTGTTTTCTTTCACAGAGTATGTTTTTTGTTTTCAAAAAAGAGCCCACAAACCGTGGACTCTTCTTTTTTTATTTACCGGAATTAACCATTTTATCATATGGCTCAATAGCATCAAAAAGTGCTTCCCGCACCTCTTTATTGCCTTTTGCCAGCCTGATGACATGGTCAATTCGGTTATTTACCGCCTCCCACTGTTCATCTGTCATGGATAGCGGACCGACTTTTTTTATAGGATCGATGATTAAATTTATTTGTTTATCGGTCCATGCCTTTTGTTTAGGAGTCATAAAAACCTCCTTATAAAATACCTACCGGGTCACTGTCGTTTCCCCAGTCAAGCTTTTGACCGCACAACGGACATACTTTGTCGTCATGCTCCTTATTCACCTCCCTGCCGCATGTGCAGTAGGCGTATATCTTCGTGCCGTTTCTTAATCTCCACTTCTTTAATTTAAGTGCCTTGCTCATAGTCATTTCCTCCATTTTCTTTTTGTGAGAGGCAATTTTGCTGTCTCCAGTTGTCATTTTTACACTTAAAGTATGATATTATTTTAATTTTTCGTTTTCCGACACGAAAAAACACTGCCTTGTGACATTGTCTTTTTTTTTCGGTTTTAGTCTCTTATTTTATATGCCGTTGCCGTGCCTGTATAGGCGCATGGCATGCCAGCAAATCGGCTGTCTGATATTAATCTCATCATATCTTCTTCTTCTTCCCTATAATTCCAGTTCCTGCTCCTGCATTCTCATTGCATGTACAGACTGTATTGGGGATGTCCTGAGTGTCTTGCCTCGAAGAGATTCAGGATTTCTTGCATCGTTTACAAACTGTGCGATGAAAGGCTGTCCTTCTCCTGCCATCTGCGGAAGGTGTATATAGCAGTCATGGAAATTGCCACCGTTTAAGACTCCGACTCCCGCCCCCTGCATGTAAGTAACTGAATATTGATCATTAGCTGTATTGAAAAAATATCCTGCCTGTTTCATAATTTTTCGCATCCTTTCTTTGGTTTATATGGAAAGTATGACAGAAATATTTTTTCTGAGTGTCGATGGCGAGTATCCTCTACCTCATTTTTGCAATTACTTCTTTAAACCTGTCATACATATGATCAGGTATGATTAACCTGCCCACTTTTGCGTTTTCAAAAGCATATAAGTCAACTACAGTCTTTGCGGATTTGCCAGCATCATCAATAAATTCCAGTTCATTGATGGATGTTTCGCTGAATGCATGAAAATTCACACGCATTCCAGCTTTTATCACAAGTTTATCAAGCTTCACTGATGTAAAACAGCCGTCATCGAACTTATGAACGTTTGGCGGCAGTTTAATGTCTTTAAGACTGCTGCAATTCGCAAAACAGTGTGCTGATATTGTCTCGATTTTGTTGCAAGCTGACATGTCAACCTGCTGAAGGTTTTTACAGTTGCAGAATACTGACAGCTGTAACTTTGGCGGTTTGTTAGAGAATACCACTTCATGAAGGCCTGAATCTGAAAACGACCTGCTTCCAAGCTCTTTGACCTGACTGAAATCAAATGCTTCCAATGACACACAATTACTGAAAGCTCCGCAGCAGACAACATTTATGTTTGAGGCATTTACCGTCTTTAAGGAAACACAGTTTATGAAAACCCGTTCAGGAATTGTCGTAATTGACTTTGGCAGAGTGGCCTCTGTCAGATGAACACAGTCTTCAAAAGTACTTTTTCCCAGCTTCACTGTCTTATCCGGAACAGTAATGCTTTTTAAGTCAGATGACATAAAAGCCCTAATTCCTATCTGCTTAAGGTTCTCAGGCAGATGAATAGACTCGATGCCGCTGCCATGAAAGGCTTCCTTTTCAATCAGACGGATATTGTCAGGCAGATTGATTTCTGTCAGCATCATTGTACCTCTAAATGCTGCTTCTTTAATGCTTGACAGATTTTCGATGTGTCCTGTGAAAGTGACTGTCTTTAAACTTTTACATTCGCATGCTAATCCCCCAGGAACAGATAATCCGGCAACACTGACAGGAACATTGATTGTCAGTTAAATGCGCATACACCGACATAAGTATGAGCAGGGATAGTATTTACTGATAGACTGTGACATTTGAGAAATGCCGAGTCTTCTATAAACAACGCTTTGTTTATGTCTATCTCTGTCAGATTTGTGCAGCCACAGAAGCATCTCTCCGGAATGGTTATCTGGTCTGCTTCAAAATTGACAGTGTGAAGATTAGCACAGCCAGCAAACATTGCAATGTCAAGGCTGAAGTTCTCGGGAATATTAATTGACTCAATTTTGATTGAACTGAATACATTGATTCCTGTTGATGCTGCTCTTTTTGGCAGAACCAACTGTTTAATGCCTGCACAGTGAAAAGCATATTCAGATCAGTTAGATATTATCCAACTATACTACTCACGTAGCATCCTGCAACTCCAGCAAGGAAAGCCAATACGCCCATGATAATAAGACACACTCCTCCTTTTCTGCCAATGTCGTCCTTTTCATTTGCAACTGTATGCACAATCCCAAATACAAGGAATACAAAACCTGCTAACACGACGAAAAAAGTCAAAGTCTGAATAAATTGTTTCGCTGCCATGATAATTCCACGCCTCTCTTATTTATCCGAATCAGCATCCTTTGTAACAACAGTGTCGCTGCCCTGTACTGTTACCCATCCATGTTTGAGTCTTGCCTCAGCCTCTTTCATGCGGATCAACTGGTCAGTAATTGAGCTGTTAATCTTCGCATTTGCATCAGCTTCTGCCTGCGCTGCAATAACTTTTGCATCAGCATCACCCTGAGCAGCTGTAACCTTGGCTTCAGCGTCAGCTTTTGCTTTGTCAATGTTAGTCTGGTTCTGGATTGCCTGTGTCTCAGCATTCTGCTGTGCGGCAATCTTTGCGTCAATGGCTTTTCTTGTATCCTCATCCACTTCCACATTTGACAATGAAACATTTGAGATTGAGATATTATAATCAGCAAACTTATCAGCAAGGTAATCGGTAATAGCCATGTTGACTTCTTCACGTTTTGAACCAATAATGTCTGAAACCTTATATTTGGCGACAACCTCCTTGGTCCATGAAACAATATTCGGTTTGATAAAAGAATCCCTCACCTCAATACCGGATTTACCTTTAAATCTGGTAAACACCCTGTTTACGGTATCCTGATTGAATTGATAGCTGTATGTAAGCTCAATCGTCATGGCCTTACCTTCAGATGAACTTGCTGAAAAGCTCTCATCCGATGGAGAGTCGCCTTTCTTTGATGCAGTTAAATATGACTGCTCCAAACCCACTGTATACAGTGTTGTCTTAACAAACGGACTCTTAATGTGCCATCCCTGACCAAGTGATTTATCCTGCACGCCTCCGTTCATGTTATACTGGACTGCTGCATATCCCGCAGGCACCCTTACTGTTAACAGATTAATGAATATCACCACAAGGACCAAAACCACAGTGCATACGACCGCTCCTTTAATCCAGTTTATCGTGCTGCCTGCACTCTTTTTACTCATTGCCATTTCCTCTCTTTCGTTATCATCTTTTTCCTGCTTGGCTGCATAATTATACGTCCAGTTGTTTGGATCATCGTAAGTAATATGCTTATCTTTCTTCTTTGACATCGTGTTCCTCACTTTCTTTTTTGTCTTCATCTTTGGCTCCAGGACTCATTCCGGAAAAGAACCTGCCTATCTGCTCGAAATGCTTTGAAAGTAGAATCCAGATGGCAGCAAGTCCTATAATTACAAGCATAATAAATGCTCCCATAAAATACAGTGCTCCTTTCGTTTTTATATGAGAAGTATGATAGATTTGATTTTTATGAATGGCCTTCTATATAAAAAATACGTTCTTTCATCCCACTGCTAAAGTAGCAGAATGAAAAAACGCAATATTTTGAATTTTTTACATTCACCTGTCAGCGCATCAATTTTTATCTATTTTCCCTTTTCTTCTTTTGGCTTTTCACATCGCTCAAATTCTATCACGAAAACATAAGGATTCGCATCCCAACCATAACGATCAAGGTTTATCTCCCTTTTTCCAACACATGTATAAACGTGGACTTTCTTTCTAAAATATAGTCAGTCAAAGCCTTTGACTGAATTGTTGCATCAATTAACCTCATTGCTTATTCTCCTTTTGCTGTCAATATACTCGCAGCCGGTAAAAACTGCTATGGTAAGTCTTGTTACAAGTGCTATAGCTGCTAATTTTTTCTTCATATATTTTCTCCTATCACATGACAGTGTTCTCAGCTATTAAATAGTTGAAAACACCTGTTTTGTTGTTTTAATTATTTACGTATATAAAATCTGCTTCCTCGCCATCACTGTAGAATATTCTTGTAATCACATCGCCAACTTTATATGATACTTCTTGCATGTCCACTGATTGGGTCCATTCATCGCCGTCTTTATCTACAGCATAGAATTTTCCAATTCTTGTAATTTTTGTGTCTTCTGCTGAATGTACATGATCTATAGTCTTAATCTCTTCATCTGTGATTATATCTACTGATTTAATAGTATAATCTTTCTTTATTAATCGGTTTTCCGTAAAATCTTTTACATGATTTTTTAACCTTTTGTATGTCAGAAAGAAATATATCTCAAGAGTAATCATGGCTATGAGTAAACTTGCAATTATTACACTTAGCACAATAAATTGAAACAAAGATATATTTATAGGCTCTTTTCCAATTACCACCAGAAAAATATGCCCTAGTACATACATCATTGCTATTGAAAGTGGCAAAAAGAAAAGAGACACACCTATGAAATTCCATTTGCTCATCTTGCAATATTTTTTAGCTTCGATATATTCCTGTTCAAATCGCGAATCAATTAACATCATTATTTTCCTCCTATATCTGATATTGCATCTTTGTAAGTTTGAATCACTTTTTGATACTCAGTATTAATTGCATTTTTACTTCGTTCTGCGTCTTCCAAATCTTATCAATGCGGACTCCAACTGTTCCGCATACATCATCGTGAATCTGAATCTATGTTTCATGAATGTCTACGACTCCTTACCATCCAAATATTACATAACCCGGCATTAATCCATATTCTGGAACATCGCGCAAAATATACACTATATTTCTGCCGACTTCACGTCCGGTATACTTTTCACCGTTCCACTCCTTAAGGATTACTGCATCACCTATTCGCAAATCATCCTCATCCTTGCAGATTTCAAACTTTTTCTTATCATGAATGACCGCATCAAAGTACTTCGGCAATATCTTCTTTTCTACAATTTTATGCATTCACTCCACCACCTTTCATAAACACAAGCCAATGCGTATTAGCTCTTTTATTTCCAAATACAGGCTTGTAATCTATATTTTTTAGTATTTCTGACAACCTTATCTGTTGTTCATTCCATTTAAAAATGAGTGTTCCATACGGTTTAAGTACTCTCATACATTCGCTAAAACCTCTCTTTATATCACTTGGCCAAGTGTCTGTTAATTTTCCATATTTCTTAGCCAGCCACGAATTATCGCCAACTTTAATTAAGTGAGGTGGATCAAACACAACTAAATGAAATGTGCTGTCAGGAAAAGGAATATTACGAAAATCCCCTATAACATCTGGCTTTATTTTCAGTTTACGTCCATCGCAAAGAGTATCTTCTAATTTTCTGCAGTCCATAAAAACTACATTAGGATTGCTTTTATCAAAGTAAAACATTTTACTTCCACAGCATACATCCAGAATTGGCTTCATCTAATTGTTCGCTCTCCTATTCCATGCTTTAATAGCTTTTTTCGTACTTCCCTCGATATTTTTCATAGTATTATCCTCATTGTTCGTGTTTGGGCAAAATCCCTCTGTCCGCGCTCCACATTTACATGCGCACCAAATTGTCAAACCATAAGATTTCATAACTGCTTTAATTTTTGGTTCCCTTCCACAAAACGGACATGGTCTTAATTCTTCACTCATTGTTTATCACTCCAATCTAAAATTCGATTACAGGTTTTGGATTTTGGGCACTTTTTGCAATCCAGTATTAAGCATGAATTCTTCGCCAACTCTTCATCCGATGTATTTCTTGTCTTATCGGCATTAGTTGGTACTTTGCGATCCGGTATTCCACTCGTACATCCGCTCAGACTAGGAATTTCAATATGGTCCAAGCAAATATTTGCATTGCTGCACTTGTTACATTTCATTTTATGAGCACTCCTTTTCTAAAATGGTCCAATAGTTATTTATTATTTTTGAATTATAGTCACGGATTGTCATTTCCAATAATTCATCCAATCCGCCCATTTCAATGACTACTTCTGCATTAAGTTCTGACAACAACAAGAAATACTTAATTTTATCAGCCTGATTTAACTGGTTCCATAGACTATCAAGAAAAATAAAGCGATACCTGCTTAAATCTTCACTATCCTGCTTGGCCCATTCGATAAGGTTAAATACATTTAGACTATAATAATGATTACATTTTAATAATGTATTTTCATTAATATTTGTTATGCGTGGTGGCATTGTACTTACAGCTTCTTGTCTATATTTTAAAAATATCTTTGGAAAGGCCTTTTCATAAACATCTACATGAGCACCTATTTCTTCTGGATAACAAATAATATTCACTTTATTGTCTTTTACATTTGATAAAATATTAAATGACTTTCCGCTGCCACTTTTTCCAATTACAATTCTATGTAATTTCTGATATTTATTTTTCATAATTTTAGTTCTTTTGTTTATCCTTTCATACGATTCTCACAGATATTTTTCTCCCGCATGATTTTACAGCTGAATGTTATAATACATGATTATGTACATAATTAATCCCAGCTTAATCAATGACATGACATTCTTAACGCACAAACGAATTGAGTAATGCATCTGATCGCTATCGAGGTCAGCATGAGCAGTCTTCGTTTGTATCGCGTTTGTAGCAAACATTAAAACATTTGCAACCATTGCAATTATTATTACTGTTTTGAGCATTCTCACTGTTAATCCTCCTATCTGATTTAATTGATTTACTTAATGTTATCAAACTTCAGGTTAGTTGCAATCTCAGAAACCTGCTCAAACTTCGCAAGTAAGTTATATATTTCCCTTGTCTTCAAATGATTTATTCTCCTAACTCTATTACAATATTTAATTTATTGAATCCATCATGCGCTTTAACTGGGAATGCAAGTTTACACTGACTGTTCAAATAGTTACTAATCAGTTCTTTTGGGATAACCGATTGAACGTTTAGAAAATCTTTATCTAAGATATCTGCTCTCATCTGTTCAATGTCATCGCCATAAAATCCAAGGGCTTCGCCACATCCAAGACACCATAGTCCAAACCCATTATCTATATCATATACAATTAGATAAGCATTTGCTTGATTTAATTTTTTGTTTTCACAAAGAATGACATCACCCGTTCTTAGTTGATATAACATATTTTTATTACCTCCATTTTACAAGAAAGCTTTATCAGCTATTATCATTTTATTATCAAACTTAATATCAGTTGCAATTTCTGGTACCTGTTCAAGCTTTGCAAGCAGCCCATTGTAATAAAACACCCTGTCTGAATCTGTAACAGGTTCCTTTAACAGGTATCTTGCAACGAATGTCATCATGTCTTTGTCAACACACTTAACCTTTATGCTGCGGCCTGCATTGTCCATTGAACAGACATCCTTGATGTAGCCGTCAACGCCGTATCCATAAATCTTGTGCAGGGAAAAGGCTTCCGTGTTCACATATGACACCCGACCGGATATTTTATATATGTCGGCTATTACTTCACGTCTATTCTCCATATCAGTCACGTCAAAAATAATCTCATCAGCAAGAAATGCCGCCACATTCTCTTTGCTAATAACTTTTGCATGCAGAATATCTGTCAGCAGTTTATCCATAAGCATCTTTTCGTAAGCAGTTTGTCTCTTTGGATTAAGATTGCCCATGATGACCTGACGAATATACTTGCTGTTTATGATGTGTTTGTTATCAGTAAACCTGCTGATAAAGTCTTCCCATGTATCAGATCCGCCAAATATGTCATCACGGTATTCATGTAATGCTGAAAAATTAGCCTTTTTCATGTCAATGCTTAAGAATACTCTGCCATTATTCTCGGGGTTGTATATCTTGTTTACCGGGAGCCCTTTGTTTTTTATTGAAAAATCATTGATGCCATAAGCGGTGAAAAGCTGAAAGCCTTCTGTACCCCTTACAGTTTCAATTGCTTCGTCCTTTATGCGACTATAGTCAGCAAAATAATCTATAGCACTGTCATACTTTGTAAGTTCGCTCTTAAATAAATCCCATTTGCTTACAGAATCATACAGAAAATCAAACAGTTTGAGTCTGTCTGAAAAGTATGGTTCATCGAATATGTTAACAGGAATATCGCAGTCCTTGCAGAACCGCTGTCTCAATTTGATCTCGTTGTTCATATATTTTCCCCTCTTTTTCTTTCTTGTCTATAATAAGTATGAAAGATTTTATACTCGTGTATTGCTTTCCATATAAAAAAGAGACCGCCTCCAGTCTCTTTTTTGTCAAAAGCATGGTTAAGATTCTTTAACCTCAACAACTTCCAGCTCGCTTTTCCAGTCAAACATGTCACTGCTTAAGCTGTTTGCCAGATTAAGAGCCTCTGCTTCCGAGCAGGCCATGACCTTTGCAGTACCATGATTGACTGCATGAACGATGAACTCTTTCTTTTTTCTGACGATATTCTCTGCCGCCCACACTGGAACGGCAGTAACTGACACCACGGTATGGCCACATACTGTACCCCACACACTCGGCTTTAACCCAGGACATGTCATTGAGGTCGCAGCTTCTATTGAAAATCCACTTGACCCCGTCAAGCTTAGCAACTCTGTGAAAATACCGTTTCTGTCAGTTCTCTGGAACACTTTCCGTTCTTCCCCTTTTGAACCGGATATAGTCACTACGACAACAAAATCATCAAAAGAAAACTCATCTTCAGACATCAGTCCGTGTTCAACACAGTACTTTGCCATATGCAGCCCATGTTCTTTGCTGTCATATTTCTTTACGACTTCTGGTGTAATTCCTCTGTCGAGAAGTTCTAAGTATACAGTATCCTCATCTAGTCCTTCGGTAACAGCATTGTCCCAGATTTCTTTGAGCTTGGATGGCATGTCAATATCTGCCTCTGTTTCAACGTATACAAGATGGCCTGCTGCATGAGAAGTCATGAAGAATACTTCGAGATTATCGAAAGTTTTTACGACCGTATCATCACGCCCTTGCTCAAGCGCGTCACGTAAAATTTCCACAGTAATCATCACTTCTTGTGCTCCTGGTGTTTCATCCATCAGATACAGTGTTTTGTCGTCCTGAGAGAATTGTGCAAAACCGCGGACCCAGTTTGGTTTATGTCCCGCACCAAAGCAGATAATCGCGTCCTCTCTCATGTTTTCAAGTGCTTTTAACATAGCTTTTGCTTTCATTATTGTTTTCCTCCACTTTTCTTTATTTTTTTGTTACATGAAAAGTATGTCAGAAAGTTGTATATCGAAAGCGTGTACACAAAAAAGACACCGCCTTTGCGATGCCTCTTTTTTATTATGATTTTTTCAGATTGTTTTCATCTGCCTGTCAACAATCCTTATTTCTGCAGGCAATTTCTCATAGCCAAAGAGCTTGCCGCCCTTGCCGATGTTTGACAGAACAACGCTGTCCGCAGTTGAATACTCGTCAAATTCTGTAATGGATTCATTAAGTTCGTACTCAGCAATGACATCATCAACGCTGTCAGACAACCACAGGACATATTTAATGTCCTTTCCGGTCTTTTCTCTCACTGCATCAAGGATTTCCCTGACGAAAGTTTTTGCTTTCCCTTCTGCTATATCTGTATCTTCTTCCTCAAGAATATCAGCAAAGTATACAGCTCTGGGAGCGCCAATATCGTATGACAGGTGTTTCAGATTCTCTGCAATATTCATATCTTTTAAAACACCATCAGCGAGGGTGTCAAGAATATCTGCATTCTGCAGCTCAAATATCTCATGAGCCATAACATCCACAGCATCCCTGTAACCATCGCCGAAGATGTCATCAGACCTATATCCAACTTGTTCCTTTACTTTAACGGTGACAACATAATTAACGTCATCATATTCAAGCTCCCAGTCGCCTGTATATTCATCTCCAGGATCAGTATACGCTTTCTGAAAGCCGTTCTTGTCAAAAAGAACAGCCTCTGTGTAAGGCTCTTCATCGCAGATAACAAGCTTAATGTCGGCCTGCATTCCGTCTGAAAAAACAACGGTATGCACGATAGTCTCATCGCGTTTAAGACCATGCTTTTCGTAAATTTCATCGCCCGTCATTGAAAGAAGCGCGTTGATAAAATCCAATTCCTCCTGATCCAGAGTAATCTCAGCTCTTAATGTGTAGACGTCTGTCATATCGTCAACAAAACAGCCGTCACAAACTTTTTCTTCACAGTATTTGCAGAACTCTGTTTTGATGTCCTCCTGTGCGGTTCTGACTTTTTTTGCGATTTCTCTGTTAAATGTATTTGCCATAATATTTTTTGTTCCTCCTTAATATTAATCCTCAACAACCAACGTGAAATAATTATCAATTACTATCTCATCGCCAACCTTGATTTCGCTCGCCGGTACTGTCTTGCAGCCTCTTGGTGAATTGTCCTTTCTTGAAAAGGTTGTCACTCCGTTGTTTGCACGTTCTATAACCTCGCTTAACGTGATTATATGTTTACTCATACTTTTCTCCCTTCTACAGCACTATTCCAAACTCATTCTTAAGGATATCCTCAAACTGCGGATCTTTTTTGCAGTACTCCTCAAGGAATTTTTCGTATGTACATGGGGCAAACTCCCTGTGTACTGCTTCTCTTTTATCACTATCCATGAGCACAGCGATTGCATCCATGACATTTTTGTTAATCATTTTGCTCATTTTTTTATGGATACAGCTTGACATACTTCTCTGTCTCCTCCTCTATCTTCTTTAGATCTTTGTTTGTGAATCCGCCGTTTTTCTCAACCTCATCAACTTCTTTCGGAGAAAGGCCGAATATTGAAATAAGCACATAGCTCATCTCAAGCATTGCTCCGTGATTATCAGTATTTGTTTCCCCTGTCTTAAGTTTTTTACATGCACCGTAGTATCTGTTTTGATACCTGATGCGTGCGTTGTTCCATTCCTCAACAATATTACTCATACTCATTTTGTTTTCCTCCTTTTTTCTTTTTTATATGGAAAGTATGATAGATTTTGTGAAAACCATGTCTTTCCATATAAAAAAAGACGCCAGATATTCTGACGCCTCTTTTTCAGCCAATAATCTCGAATCCATTTGGCACACCATTATAGTATGCAACGAATCCATAGTTCCCGTTCGAAAACTGAACCATGTCATACCCTTCCTTTATTGCAAGATGCTGGATTGCAAACTCAATCGGCATCTCAACAATCCTGTCGGAAGTATACGGCGAGCTGTGAAAATGACACAGGAAGTTTTTGTCTCCCAGTCCCAGGATTTTTCTTTTCTCTTCCTGCTCTTTTACGATTTCCTCCGGTTCGTTCTCCAGAACACGGGCTTTTGTGATTATAATAAAATCGCTCATTTTATTTTCTCTCCTTTTCTTCTTTTTTCTTTTTATATAGAAAGTATGATAGATTTTTCAAATCGGATGATCGTGTCTATTGTTCAGATGGGAGCAAAAAAAAGAAAGAGGGCAAGCCCCCTTTCTTTTTCATTCAGCAGCTACGTCGACAAGCTGTTCATCGAAACACACCGGCTCAATATAATTGTATTTTGAGTCATTTTTGCTAATGCCGTATTTTTTACAGATGACGTTTGGCACATAAACATCAAAATCACCGTAATTGAAGCAATTACAGTTGTTTTCATAAATCATTCTGCCCTCTGGGGTAGTACAGTACTCTGTGCTGGCTTTTTTTATTGATTCTAAAACATCTTTCGAAGTCATGCCGTCCTTTGCACTGATTAAGAGGCAACAAATTCTTACATTTGTTCCTTCCTGTTCATACGTAGGTATTACAAACTCTGCCATAATACATACCTCCTTTTTTCTTAATTTAAAAAAAGTATGTTAGAACTAATTTTTTTCAAAAGCTTTGCTTCTTCTATATAAACCCGCACAAAAAAAGAGAGCCACTTCTGACTCTCTCCTTTTTTACTGGATATTTTATTTTTCGCACACACTTCCGTCTTTGTAAACACGCATGCACCTCAAATCTCCTCCTGTTTCACCTTTTATCTCAGTGAAGTCAGGGGCTTTATAGACATCATATATGATTTCAAGTTCCTCCATGACATCATCCACCGCCTGCTTGAATTTATCCACAGGATTCTTCGCCGCTGTGGCATCAAGCTTCTTTTTAGCCTCTACAAAAGCCTTGTCTGCCTTTGAACAGCGCGCCTTTGCTTTTGCTATGCGCTCGTTTGCTGTTACACTGTACAGGCCCTTAAAACTGCCACATACAGGACACGCCTGCTCTATATCACGGCATCTGCGCTCTTTCATGACTTTAGTGCTTATCTTACTTCCGCATTCGCGGCAGGTAACATATGCAGCTTTTACATTAAAAGGAAAAGTGTCCTTATAAAGCTTTTCCAGCTTCTCCCGCTCTGTCTCAAAGCGAAGCTTTGTTGTTTCAAATTGTTTTTGTGTCATTTTTCATTCCTCCTATTTTCTACACCTCGACAACCTTCCAGTTGTCGGCGATTCTTTTGCTCGGTATGTAAGCCGTACCGTCTGTTTTCAGCCAGAACGGACGCTTGAACTGATATGCCGGAGCGCTTTTTACAGCTCTGTATGTTTCGTCGCATATCGTCCACTCTATCACGGTTCCAACCGGAAGCGATGACAGCTTCGGCTTGGCTGCCTGCTCAAGACAGCGTCTTCGCCACTCAAGCGCCCACTCATCATCTGTCTCACTGAGCAGATTAATGATAGACTTTGGACAGTCGCACTGTGCGGGACCTGAGAACTCACTCATGTCCTTGTAGAAAAATTCACCTTTTTCTACTGCCGTGAGGAATACGTATCCGCATACCTTGCCATCATTTATCGGCTCATAAATGTCCTTTCCATTCTTATCTTTGCCAGCATATCTGACCATGGATTTTACTGCAGCATAATATGTGCTGCCTTTCATAGCTGACTTAAGCACAAGAAAGTTTCCTCTGTTTAAGCCTCCCATAAAATAAGCGTCGCACTCTGCCTTGCGGTCAACTGTTCCTCTTTTTGTAAAGTGCGTCGGGTAATAACTTGTCCATCCCATTATTGTTCCTCCTCTTCATCATCATCTTCTTCTACGACTTCTCCGCTTGTATATCCTTCGGATATCTTCTGAAGGATATGCTCCTGCGAGCACTCGCTTAAGTCGTCAAATCTTACTGTTTCTCCTTCGAGTGTGATGTTAAAATCAACACCCCACCAGCCTGTTTTTGTCATCTCTGTTTCCTCCGTTTTTTAATTCTTGCAGACAAGATAAGGTCTGCCGTTAATGATAACCGCATTCCAGCCTGAGCTTTCTGCTGTATACCAGAGCTGCTCAAACTTTACGTATCCCTCCATTTCATCTGTGTACTTAAATGGAAAATCCACATACCCAAGGTCATGAAGGACAAATCCTTTTTCCCAGTCGGTAAATATGAAGCCGTTGCCGTCGTTGTAACAGGCGGTTTCATTATCGAAATCAATGATGACAAAGTCATCCGGTTCTTTTTCTTCTATCTCGCTTAGAAGAAATGCCTCAGCAAGAACCATAAGATTTTCCTCACCAAAACGTTTAACAAGCTCATTAAGCATTAATATGCTTGTAAGCTCTTCTCCAACCGGAGAGTCAGCGATTATCCACTCATCTCTACCTGTCAGTTCCTTTAATTTTCCTGAGTCCATTGGAAGTGAAACTTCTACGTCCTCATCCGTTGTTATGTTTCTTAAAAAAACATCCATATTCAATTTACCTCCATTTTTCTTTTTTATATGGAAAGTATGTTAGATTTTGCGTAAACCGGCATATGGCTTTCCATATAAAAAAGAGCCGCATCTGCGACTCTCTTTGTAAAAAATGAATTTTTATTTTTTAACCTCAATACTGATTCTTCCGTAATACGGGATTATAGCGCTAATCTCTCTGTTCTGAATTCCCTCAGGAATGCTCGCATAATCAACGGAATGCGGGGCAACAAGCCATCTTCCGGTATGCTCTCAAATTTCCGATTCCTTAAAATATTTTACGCCAATCGATTTTCTGCCAATTCATTAAATTAAAATATTTTTCTTCAAATGAATTCTCTTTAATGAATTTATATGGAAGCACATATCGGCATGAATAAAAAATCATACTTATATCAGAAAGGCCAGCCTTATAAAACAAACCAGAGGAGGTGAATTCCATGAGACAAATGAACCAGATGCCGTACATTATCGGCGCGGTAATACGCATATATCCAAGCAATAAACAGAAGCGCATTATCGCCAAAAACGACGGTGCCGCGCGTTTCATATACAACAGGCTTGTTGCCCGCGACAGGGAACTTCATGCCCTTGGCAGGGTCAAAAGATACTGTGAGCCTGTAGCTGCACGCATTTCATATCTTAAATCTCTTGGAACAAACCTCTCGGATTTGAAGGCTGCATATCCGTTCCTTAAGGATAAGGAAATTGATTCCCTTGCTGTCTGTAATGCAAAACAGAATTACCAGGCCGCATGGAACAACTTTATGAAGGTCCCGGGCACGTCGATACCAACGTTCCATAAAAAGGGATATTCAAAATCATACCAGACGAACTGTCAGTATCCTTCGGGATGCACCGACATCAAAAAAGGCAGTGTACGCATGCTTGACCGTAAACATGTCCAGATTCCAAAGCTGGGTTCTGTCAAGTTTAAGGATTCCGGCATGTTGCAGCACATTTTTGCCAGAACATCAGAAACGCGCATAGGCTCAGTAAAAGTTGCAATGGACAGCTGCGGTGACTACTGGATATCCATGCAGATTGGCTCGGTATGTCCGTTTCACAACGCAATGCCCGCAGTCGGACACGGTGTCGGAATAGATGTAAATGTCAAAAACCTTTACACGGATTCGGACGGCAATGAAGCTGAAAATCCAAAATTCTACACAAAAACAGAAAAGAAACTTGCCAAGGCACAGCGAAAGCTCTCACGACGCATGGAGCGTGCCAAAAAAGACGGCAGGTCTTTATGTGATGCAAAAAACTACCAGAAGCAGAGGCTTAAAACTGCAAAAATAAGCAGGTCTGTATCCCGCAGGCGTAAGGATTACCTTAATGTCCAGAGTAAGCGTTTAGTCGAAAGCCAAGACTTTATATTTACCGAGAACTTAAGCTCCAAAGCCATGATGAAGGATAACGACTATGCCAAATACATAGCTGATGTCGCATGGAGTAAATTCATCACAATGATAAAATATAAATGCGGATTCTATGGCCGCATATTCGGCAGGGTTCCGGCTAAAAACACCACGCAGATGTGTCATGTGTGCGGATTTATACTTACCGGTGACAGCAGGCTCTCATTCAATGACCGTTCGTGGACATGTCCTGACTGCGGTACTTTCCATATGAGGGACCACAACTCTGCCATAAACATAAAAAACAGCGGAACCCGGCTGTATTTACCAGATTCCGCTTTATAAAACAATGAATACACGTAGTTTGACAACTCACTACGCAACCGCTCCTTTACTGGTGTGCCGCTGGCTGTCACTTCCGCGGAAGGACTTTCAAGCACGCTTTATCCGAGTAAGCTGTCTTCACAGACACGGATGTTTACACAAACTTCCGGTTTACAGACAGGTTCCCGACAACGTCGGGAGTAGTTGACTTTTTCGCTGACAACCGTTTCCATACAAAATGTTATGCAAACTCTCAAGGCTTGCATCTGCTTCTGTTATAGGTTTTTCATTTACAAAAGCTTGATACCACCAATCATCATGTTTTACTATAATGTTAATTATTTTTCCGTTATACACTTTTCTCCATGTTTCAATTACCATACTTATCACCTTTCTTCAAGAAATTTCCGTTTCATAGGTTTATCTTATCCTTGCACAAGTTATAGATAATACCTCGCATTCTTCAGTTTCTGTTTCTGAAAGATATTCACTTATTTGCTATTCGGATAGCTTCATTCATCACTTTTTCGCAGTCTTCATTTTCTTTTTTTGTCATTTATTTATTCCATTCTTTCAGACCTTTGATGTTTTTGACTTAGTCGAACCATCTTACAGCAATGCCTTGCTCATTAATTTCTTTTCCGTCATGACCGCAATCGTCATCGTCTAACTCGACAACTTCATGAGTGTCATGATATGGAACATATTTTAATTTTTCTTCCGCTTCTTTCCGGTCTTTCGCCAACAGATAACCGTCTGCAATCACATCACCTCCGACTTTTGCTTGCCAACTGAAAATTTTCATATTGTCAATTTTCTCCTTTTCCTTCATAATCAAAAATACTTGCGTTAGCATGGTTATCGAGAATATCTTCTACCATTTCGTGTACTTCAATTGCAAGTTTTTCCGTTTTGTCTGCTACAATTCCGTCTAAGCCACTAATTCTATCTAACTCTTTTGTAATGTAATTAATATTTCTTGTTGTTCTACTCATCTTATCCTCCATATGAAATCATCGTTTCATCTTACTTCGGCATTGTAATAGTTATTGTCGTCATCACATTCCCAAATGAAATATTTTTCATTTTCAAATGAAATCTATCTGACACAACTGAATCGCCTGATATGTGATGTGATAATCGCTGAATTCAATGTATGCACTGAACTCTCTGCCACAGCCGCCACAGATGTTATCCGGGTTATTTTCTATGTCCTTCTTTGCAAGCTCTGCAAGCTTTGCTCTTACTTTATCTGCAGTTCCTCTGAATCTGTACACTAATACGCCATCAGCCGCTGTATTTGCGACTGCAATAATCCAGTCAGACTCATAATCATCGTATTTTGACATACTTTTTCCTCCTATTTTTTTACCAGATTAATAGCGGTTTATTTGCTTTCTCAATCAGAGAATAGCCTTTTACCTTATCATTTTCTTTAATGAAACTTGTCAGCAGCTCCTCAGACTTCTTAACAAATTCATCATAAGATAATGCAAGGTCTGTCAAGTCTGTGCCATCCGCATAATCATACGGAATATTGCTTTCCAGCCTGTATCCATAGCCTGTATCTTCGTTCGCGACATAAAAGTCATACGAGTAGGCATACTTCGGAGTGTCTCCTTCACCATAATCTCTTATAAGTACATCTACACAGATTTCTCCCACTCTGACAGATCCGATATAATCGTCAGCCAGCTCTGCTCGCTTGTCCAGTTTGTCTTTAATATCTGTATATTTTTCCTTTTTAAAATTATCCCAGCAAAATTCCATGATTTACTTTTCCACCTTTCTTTATACGCAAAACATCCCTGCCAGCATCTTTTTCTAGTTCTGGTCAACTATATGGCCGTCCACATCAAATAAAATGCTGTATTTATCACAGTAATATTCCACTTCGTCCTCCGGACACTCTGCTTCTTCAAGGTCCGCTTCACCACGCTCCAGCGCAAGACAGCGCACATTTTCTCTTGCGTTGTCCTTGGCTCTTAAGCCGCTTTCTCCGCAGCCGCATCCTTCTGCTGCCGCATAAATTTCATTCCATGTGTATTTTTTCATTGTTTTCCTCCAATCTTTTCTTACAGTTCCTGCATGGCTAATCTTTCTGCAATGACTTTACCAAGTGCATTCCTGATGTCTTTGTCACTGTACACGCCATCTGTATTGATGGCATGTTTTGCCACTTCATCTACGACAGCATTGCCAATGGTTTCATCTGCTCCCGTTTTGTTGCTCATGATGTCTGCTGCATACTCACTGCCGACCAGTTGCGAGAGCAGTTTTGCAGCGTCAGAGCGTATGAGCTGTTTCATTAAAGATAGAGACTTGCAGTCCCTCTCCTTTGTTTCTTCAATATCCATTTTTTTGTTGTTCTCCTTTCTTCTTTTTTATATGGAAAGTATGTTAGACTTTTCAAAAACGCCAGAATTTATTAAATTTTTGATTTTTTTGCAAAAACGTTAGAAAAATAAATCATACTTATGCCGGAAGTTTTTCAAAAGCTTTCTCCTTTGTAAACGGGAACCGGAAATATCCGGTTCCTATTTTTTTGCATGAAAAAAGAGCCCCCATCTGGAGCTCTTCTTTTTTATGTGGACAATAAAGTTAATATTAATCAAACTGAGGTGATGAAATTTCTTCTTTAGAAATATATCCTAAACAATATTTCTGTTGTTCTCTCATTGCATCACAAATTCTCATAATTTGTGAATATCCATCAGACTGACTTTCTGTGTATTTTGCTGCAATTTTTTCAATTTCTCTAATATACTCTTGCATTTTATCTATTCTCCTTATAAATCTTAGTTTTAAGACCATTCACGGTTTAATTCTTCAGATATTTTATCAATCATTTGCATATCAATTTCATATGCATTATTGTTATTTTTCTTTGATAATATATCTCTTAACTCGCTTGCTGCATCTTTTCTTCCTTTTAAGTATGCTTTCTCAATCTCGTTGTTTACTATTTTATTCAAATCTAACATATCTTTCCTCCAATCTTATCAAGAAATTTTAGTTTCCTTTTTTTCTTTCTTCTGAGATGCGAATTTCTATCATATTAAATGTCAATGTGGGTTATATCCATTTGCAATCATGTCTTTTAAGTAAATTTCTTCTGGATACGCATCCATTTTATGTCCATTTTCAAATTCGATTTTCCAAGCAGGTAAAGATTCTAAATCCCATTCCTTACCTTCCTCACATCTTCCAACCACCTTAAATGGTTTTCCAACATAACTTTTGTCTTCATCATTCAAATCAAATGGAGTCCAAAATTTGTCTACAAATCCAACGGCTTCATAAGCATCATACAAGTCTTTTAAGAAATCTCTTTTTCTGTCTGCGCTCATTTCATCCCTTGCTTCTGGATATTTTTCATTTAATTCATCCCATGTCATAATCTTTCCTCCAATTCTTTACTCCGTATCACACAGCGTATATCCCATTCCTGCTAATATATCTGGAGCATTATCATAATTGATTTCCTCGAAATCTTCTTCCATCCATGATAAAGTTCCATTACAGTCACATTCGGGACAGGTGTTTTCTCCGTGATTTATCAGCATTGCTCTTCCGCAGTTATTACATGCTACAAAATCACAGCATTCGCTTTTGTTCTTACTTGTAACTCTGTCCAATACAATGTTTTCACCCATTTTTAATTACCTTTTACCTTTCTTATACGTCTCAAATCTAAACATATCCTCATCGCAGTTTGCACAATAAAAAGGATATGTCTTCTTCAGCTCTTTACATGTCTCGCGGACAACTTTGTGTCCGCAGCGCTTGCAGTATATGTTCTTAACCATTCTGTTACTCCTTTGCGTTGAAGTTTTTTACAGTATAAATACACTCCTGAATTGCTTTGTTCCAGATATATGTACTTACACGCTCCGCTACAGAGTCATCCTGCGCTATGTCTTTGATCTTCTCAAGCTTCTCGATCAGTGCTTTCTTTTCACGCGTTTTTCTTTCAGTCTCAGATGAAGCACTGATTTTCTCAAAAAGCACGTCTTTTACTATGTCGTGGATTTCCTCCAGCATAGCCTCATTGTGCCTTGAATGAGTATCCTCGCATTCAATTCCGAGACGATTGCATGTTTCAGACACAAATCCGTCCAGCACCCATGTAATCCAGTCGCATTTAGCGATTTCAAGATCGTTGTCAGACAGCTTTTCAAGGTCTTCTTTTGTCTCAAAATAAAACTCTGTCTCAAACTCATCCTTCCACCAGTTTTTAAAGTCGCAGGCAGAGCTGTTTATCACATCCCTTACTGCGTCCCTTATAATGTCGTCAATTCTGCTCATATTTGTTCCTCCTGTTTTAAAAACTCATTTAATTTCAACTGTTATAATTTTTGTAATAAATCCCATAGCTCCTGTTTTTTCATTTCAAGGTCGATTTTATCTCCCTCATACATATACAAAACATCATCATAAGATTTAATTTCTCTTACTAGTTCACGAATTTGGTTAATTTTTTCTTCCATATTAATTTCTCCAATCTTATCAAGAAATTTTAGTTTAGTTTGATTTTTTCTAACGCGTAATCATATAACATCTCTGTTTCATTTTCACTTAATTCAACTATAATAGGACTATCTAATAATCCACAAAAATCCCAAACTGAAAAATAAATTCCTTCACGTTCTTTTGTACTATGGTTAAAATGCACAAAACACATAATATATTCTGTTTCACAATCTATATTACATTCTAATTTTTCAATTCCATTATGTTTTATCTCAAATTCTACAGAATCAACTTTCACTTCCTTATTATCCTCTGTATAAGGTGTGTGAGGTCTAATCCAGTCAATATTTGTGATTGCAGACTCTTCTACTATGTTTTCTCTTTGAACATCCATATTATTCATTCCTTTCCAATTTTCAAACGAAATGCGATTTCATATACACCAATATTCTTCTCCATCCATTGCTCGCTTCACCTCATCAATGGATAAATCGTATAAGTCGGCAACAAAATCTATTGCACTATCAATACTTTGCAATGATGCGAACTTCCGCTTATCTCTTAAGCAGCTAATTGCCTGTTGCAAATTCCTTTCTTTATGCAATAATTCCTGCTGTTTGACCGTAGCATATTTTTCATAATTGCTTTTGCTCATTTATCTTCACCACTTTCATAATAAATCTTAGTTTCATTCGGCTAATACGCTAATACAGATATATAATAATCTAACTCAGTTTCATCTAATCCGTGTTCTTCAGCAGATTCAACGTCTTTCAGTATATTAAAAATCATATCTATTGTCATATCTAATGTATATGATTTCCAATATTCTTCTTTTGTTAAATCATTATCTTCTGAACCGAGAAAATAAAATGCGTTATCACCAATTCTACAGCAGATGCCAATACATCCTGCATATTCTTCTTCGATTGAAACAGTTCCAGATTCAAAACCATTTCTAATCATTTCTCTTGTAATCATGTCATATCCTCCAATCTCTAATGAAACATGCATTTACTCTCTTATTTTAAAGTCATCTGCAAATGGCCTGTACTCAACAGGCGTTTCATCTTTCATGCTGTAATAGTTTTCATCAATGCACTCAGCCATCGCGTGCGCCTGCTTTTTTGACATGGCCTTAAGCTCAGCTTTTGTCATCTCAGCATCAGATGAAGCTTCATCACTGACCCCCATTTCTTCGGTGTCCCATGTAACTTCTCCTGTCGGTCTGAGTCTTTCATCAAGGTGAATGTATGCATATGCTTCGCCATAATTAAGGCGTACCCTGTCAGATACAGATGCCCTGATACTGCCGTCTTCGTTACATGGCCATTCAGTTGAAATGAACGGATACTCATGTGTCAGATACCTGTACAGTTCTGGGGTCGGTTTGTTTTTTATGATGTCATCTGCAACCGCGCGAAGCAGGTTGATCTGGTTAATCCAGACCTTTCGCATGTCTGGCAAATCCTGTGGCTTTTTTGTACTGCCAAGAATGTCCTCTGTCAGCTCAAGGATTTTCTCTATATGCTCTTCGCATTCATCCATATCATCAAGCGTCTCCGAGTATTCCACAAGCCCGGCATTTGCAAGATTCGCTTCGCGGTTTATCACGCTGACCGCATCCATTGCGCACACAGCCTTTTTGAGCCATGCTGCAAGGCTTTCCTTTTTCTTTGCAATCTTTGAAGCCTCTGTCTTTGAAAGACCAGCTTCTTGCAGCATTTCTTTAATGTATTCCATTTTGTTCCTCCATTTCTTAAATCACAAACCTGACGATGCCCTTCTTATTTGGAAGATCCATAAACTCGCCATGTCCGCCGTGTCTTATGGCTCTGGCTTCGGTTCTTGTGTAGCCACAGCCGTCGCACCAGTCGCTGCAGAAATCATTCCAGTCTGCATACCACGCGCAGATTTCAGGTTTAATGTTATATCGTCTGACATGTTTTGTAATTTTGGCTTTGACCGCATCTGTCACCTTGATATATTTGTCAAGGTATTCAATACTTTCAGCCATGATTTTTGCCATTTCTTCAGTTCTTTTCATGAATGTTCCTCCTGTCTACTTCCTACATGCATCACCAGATCTGCAAGCTCGTTCTGCAGTTCATCAAGCCTTAAAGCCTGCTCCGGGGATATGTCCCCGCTTTTAATGTCATTTTTTTTCTGATATTCAAGAAAAACATCATCTATTTTCTCTTCTATCAGCTCCAACAGTTCCTTTTTGTCCATATTTAGTTCCTCCTTTTTTCTTTTTATATGGAAAGTATGTTAGAAAGTAGAAAATTGCATCAAAAACCCCGCCTAAAAGGCGGGTTTTATTAACTGCATACACTTGAAAATATGTAACTGTTCTTTGAATCCGGGTCTTTAATCGGCTTAAGCCATCTCGGCACTTCGATGAAATCCTCGGCTATCATCTTCATGTCCTGCTCCCTGAAAATAGCTCCGTAAATAGTGCTGCCATTTGTTGTGTCCTCGTAAAACAGGCTGTCCACATAACTGAATCTATTGCCCCACGGGACAAATTTTCTCAGATAATCAAGTGTCTTAAACATTTCTGCCGACTTTGAAAAAACAATAGTTGAATTTAAGGCTTCACCGCAGAGATTTTTGATTACATCCCTTGAAATATCCAGGAGATTTGCCACGATAACAGGAACAGCTCTTTTTGTCACATCCATCCACGGAATGCTTATGGCAAGGTCTCCCTTATCCTTGTCATACCTCACTCCTGCAACGGCAAGTATCTTCTGGCTGCTTAACTTTCTGAGCGTATAAAATGTAACTGGCTTATACACTTCATATGACGGATGCGTAAGAATGTCACTGTCCGCCATGCCCTGGCGGGGACGCTTAAGAAAATCCCTTGTTACCTTAAGGTTTACTCCTGTAACAGCCTCAACCTCTTCAAAATCCTCGCCACCGACGAGTGTCCATGTATACACAAGCTGTCTGTTATACACTAACGGATTAACACCCCTTCTGCCTGTTGGATTGATAAAAAAGTTGTGTTTTGGTGCAATAAGGGGGAACCTCTCTATGTCCATGGCTTCCCTGTGGTTCTTTATCCACTCTCTTACCATCTCATCCATTTCATTTATTTTCTGTGTATCCTTCATAGCCATATAAAAGCTTCTCGGCAGATAGAGCAGGTTGCTCTTATCCTTATTGCACTGTTCGCACAAGGCCGTGAGATTTTTCATGTCGTTTGTTCCATGCCTGTATATCGGAATAATATGCTCCACCGTCATTGTTTTAAGCGTAAGCTTCTTGCCACAGCAGGCACATACACCCTTTGTGCTTTTCAGTATCTGCTCTTTTTCTTCTCTTGTGAATTTCCTGCGTTCTATCCACTCATCTGCAGATACACATACCTTCTCGTAATTTGTTTCTACGTCAATAGCATTCAAAATATAATCCTCCCTGATAAATTAATTTTTCTACAGGAAGTATGTTATTTTTTATTTCTGGAATTTGTTTTCCATATGAAAAAGAGCCTCATATGAGACTCTTTTTTGCAGATACTGCTTATTATTCTTCGAGTGTTTTATTTGCACACACTTCGAAAATCTCGCCAACCGTTGCCCGCAGTCTGATGCCTATATTTAATGAAAATACCTGACTTATATATAGTATACCACAGGTATACTGGATTTATTTGTAAAGATGTGCTATTATGATAGCAGATAAAAAACAAGGAGAAAACAACAATGATTAACATGAATACAAGTTATAAATTTCATAGCGATTATAAACATGAATCTCATTGCGATTGTTCGTTTGGGTTTAGTTTTAGTACACGCAAATATGAAATGAATAAACTTGTGTTGATGGTATAATTTCAATTTATCAATCATATACTTAATAAACACCGTTTATTTATTTCGCAACAGGAAGATAAGTAAACGGTGTTTTTATTTAAAGAACACCCATTAAGATGCGGATCTTTTTAGGTGTTCTTTCTTATTATAAGGAGTGATTTATATGCCGACAATAAATATGATTGAAACAGGCAAAAACATAAAGACAATAATGAAGCTGAATAATATAAAGATTGTGCAGATACAGCAAATCCTTGGATTTAATACGCCACAGGCAATATACAAGTGGTTTCGCGGTGAGGCAATGCCAACTTTAGACAATATGGTAGTGCTTGCAGCAACACTTAATACAACAATTGACAATTTAATTGTTACAGAAACAATATAGGAGATTTTTCTCCTACAGAATATGGCTTTGTAGCTCAGATGGTAGAGCAGCAGGTTGAAGCCCTGTGTGTCGAAAGCCCGAAACTTTCCAAAGCCACTCATGCTGCTGTAACTCAACTGGCAGAGTAACCGGCTTTTAACCGGTAGGTTGTGGGTTCAAATCCCATCAGCAGTATTTATGGCTCCTTAGTCTAAAGGTTATGACATGATCCTTTCAAGGTCAAAATGCACGGTTCAAGTCCGGCAGGAGTCATTTATCATAACTTATTTTTGTGGTTCCGTAGCATAATGGTTAATGCATCTGACTGTCTATCAGGAGATTGAGGGTTCAAGTCCCTCCGGAATCGTTTATAACGGTAAGTATGCCTAGTAGCGAGGGCAGGAGACTGTAAATCTCCCATATTAGAAACACTGTAGGTGCAACTCCTATTATCATCTCTTTGCTGATGTAGCACAATGGTAGTGCAGCTGCCTTGTAAGTAGTCTGTTGTAAGTTCGAGTCTTATCATCAGCTTCATATATGGTTCTATAGTATAATGGTCATTACGTCTGCCTGTCACGCAGAAAACGGGAGTTCAATTCTCCCTAGAATCGTTATATTGGTAAGCATGCCTAGAGGTGAGGATAACACTCTGTAAAAGCGTTACTTCATTTTTAGCAAAAGAATATTACAGCAAAAAGACACCAGAATTAATATCTGATGTCTTTTTGTTTTCCACGCTAGTAGAAATTGAAATTTTTTAGTTCTTTTGCGTTGTACTATACATTTAATGTACGAAATAGGTAATTTGAGCTATCGCTCTGTTCCTACAATACTTCTTTCTGTCAAGCCCTTATACAAAACAAAATTCAATGGATTTTCAGCTTCATCATTATTCAATTTCCTCTGCAATTTTATCAACGAACTGTCTCGTTGCTGCCACCATCAGTTCTCGCTGAACAGTTTCCTGCAACAATAATTTGCATCGTTCAGATAGTATCTATCAGGATTAAACGCTACAGATGTATCTTTGCCGGATGCTCTAATTAAGCACAAAATAAACAAAAATAACCCTCCCAAAACTCTTTAAAAGAGAAAAGGTTGGGTTGTTTTTTGTCCGAGTTGTGTTACTTCTTTTATTATTAATTTTTTTAGCCAAGGGTGCGGACATTTTTTATTTCCATTTTTCAGGCAATTCACCGCTTATTAAGATATATTCACCTGTCTGAAAAGCATTCCGACAAAGCCTATCATAAAAAGAGTTGTTTATTTTGGGATTGATTTCAAATACTCTACCCGTGGAACGCTCTTTATATTTTACGACAAATGCATCCTCTGATAGATGCTTTAAGTATTCTTCTTTGTCAAAAGCCATCTCTGGACTTTTATTCATATTAGCATCTTTTTTTGTTTTGTCATTGTTCCAGTTGTTTATTGTTGTTACCATATCTGATTTCTCAGTATGCCTTCCACATATACTGCAAATAGCAAATACATTTTCCGTTGTTCCACCACAATAATATAATTTATCCTTTTCATACATCAATAAAGGTCTTTCCTTGCATCCGCAAGGGCATGGCTTCAAATTATCCCACGGATGATGACATTTACCGCTACCAGCCGAACCGATAATAATCGCATTTTTTTCTAGTGTTGAAGATTTTTTTCTTTTTTTCCAAAACATGTAAGCTCATCTACCTCTCTTTTATTATTTGCTCTGGATTCTGCTTCATAGCATCCATACACATCCGAAAAACTCTTTCAGCTCTTTTGTCTAGGTATCTATATTGTCGTCCTTTATAATTATTTGGATTTTCTCTTTAAACAATCCTTTTATACAGCAATCGCACACAGATTTATTCCATAGACTTTGTTTATTGGATAATTCCTGTATAGTACCTATCCATAATGGTTTCCCCAGTAATGAGGAATTTGTTTTATTAACTTTTTGCTTTCCTTCCATTATAACTAATTTTTGTGCATCCTTATAATCCATTCCTGCTTCGTGCAATAAATTCATTTTCTTAGACGCTATTCTATGTGAACGAAATCGTTTTGTATGATGATTTGCATTTATGTATGCCTTTTCTGTCCAGAGTTCACACTTTTGAAATCCGCAACTTATCAACAAATAGACTATTTGTTTTATCGTAATATTTTCATCATATAGCATAATTTATTATATATCCTTTTTTTCTTTCTTTATTAGTTGCTGATAATGTATACTTTTCAGTAGTCGCTTTTATTTTTTATATAGTAAAATTGCGATTTTTCTTTTATACATCTATCAATCCTCCTGTATCTTTGCCGGATGCTCTAATATTTCAATAATCTGTCTGAGCTGATCCAGACTATATTTTGAATCAAGGCTGTGACTTACTTTTCTTTTAATCGAAAGAACAAGATTTTTTAATTCGATATAGTCTTTAGCTGCCTGTTCGGTCGCAAAGAGCCTCCTTGCCCAGCCACAGTTAACAACCTCTGTGAGATAATCATTTGCGCATGTCTGATATCTGCTTCCCCAGGAATCGTCTAATGTTACATATTTTCTGCCAACAGTTTTTACTGTTGCTTCAAATATCTTATTTTCTCTTGTGCCGTAATCGTCTGTTACGATATATGCTTTTTGTCCTTTTTTGAAATCCTTTACTGTTAACATTGTTTTCCTCCAATCATGTCAGATAATATCCTTTTTCTTTTATCATCTCAATATCACGTATATGCAGCATTTTTGTCATCTGCATTTGTTTATTCCCATAGCAGTTGTAGTCTGCAGTTACTTTGCGGCATCCATCCTCATTGGGCTCGCTGATATGAGTTATGTTTGTTACGTATTCTTCTACTAAATTCACAAAAGCCTTCTTCCTTGTTTTCTTTTTTAGGTACTATAAGTATGATAGATTTTGTTCTGCCCATTAGCTTTCCATATAAAAACAGCCCGCATTTCTGCGGACTGCATCTTTTAAAACATCTCTTTTGGCCTTGTTTTTATGTCCATGGCAAGGATTTTATATTTGTCACCTGCGTCTATCTTTCCCTTAACGAAGTTAAGTGCATGCGAATCTATTGTCTCCTCAAGCACGCTTCTGACTGTTCTGGCATTGCCAAATGTCATTAGCTTTCTCTCTTTTGCCATTCTGGTGTCAAATGCGGCATAGGCATTGTCAGCGACAGCATATCCTCTCTCTCCGGCCATTCCCATAAAAATCTCTCTCATCTCCTGCTCGTTGTAATCCGGGAAGTCCAGATATTCCTTGACACGGGAAGCAAAGCCCGTGTTTGACCTGATAAGGTCTTTCATTTCATTCGTATATCCGGCAAGAATAAGGATAAACTTATCCCTGTTATCCTCCATCTCTTTGATAAGGGTTGCGATGGCCTGTGCGCCAAGCTCATCCTCTGCAAGGGCATACGCCTCATCTATGAACAGCACTCCGCCATAAGCCTGTCTTACTATATATCTTACCTTAATCGCCGTATTTCCTGTTGTTCCGGCTTTCAAAAAGTTGCCATCTATCTCAATGATTTTGTTCTCTGAAATATATTTGTACTTATATAGAAGACCGGTGATTATTCTTGCCACGGTTGTCTTGCCTGTACCGGGACTTCCGTAAAATACCATGTGCCTGCCGCTCATCGAATTCCCGGTTTTGTCGTTTGTATCTTTTCTGCCACTTCGGTCAAATCGCATCCTCGCTTCCATTTCCTCAACCTTTTCCTTGACAGGAACGAGGCCTGTCAGCTTTTTCAGGTCGTCTTCCGGATTCTTTGAGCCTTTTTTCTTTATTTCTTTTAAAGCTGTATTTCCGATAATTCCTTCGATATTAGCTGTCTGCTGCATATCAAGCTGCCTGCGCTCCTCCTTTGAGTAGTCGTACCGGCCCTTCCCGACACGCTGTCCGAACTCATCATACTCACAGTCCGCCTTGTACACATTCATTATTTTCCCTGTCTTTTTAACAAAAAACAGTGGAATTGCGCTGATTATTACAGCAGCTGCTGTCAGCACTGTATTCATCTTAGCAAAATATCCCATTACAAATATTACTATCAGACATACTGGAAAAGTCATTATGCAGAACATATTGACTAAAAACATAAGTCTGTACTTTAATTTTGAACTCATTAACTCTCCTTTCTGAGCCTTTCCTTTAATATTCCATATGCATCATTTATCTTCTGCGCATAATATGCTGCATCTTCATCATCGTCCATTGTATCCGGATGAAAAGCCTTTATAAGCTTATTTCTCTGCTTTTTTATTTCATCCATGTCATATGCGTCGTCAACAAGCAGGGTTGCTTTTGCAAGGACATATTCGCGCTCATCCACAGCCCCGAAGAAGTCATCAAGGTTTCTGCTGTTGAGTGCCCTCTCCCATGCACGGTTTATAAGTGTCTCAAACATGCATAACACTTCAGGTGCCTCGTATGTGCAGCTTCCATCGTTATTCATCTGCGTAATTCTGCATACATCATCGCTTTTTATGATCCGCCTGAATTCAAGCCGCGGGTTGTGCAGGCTCATGTATATTTCAACATCCGCATGTATTCCACCCTTTACCCACGCGGGATTTAATACTGCAAAGCTCATATCCCTGACATCCGCAAGATTAAATATGTCATGACAGCTGTCCGGCAGCATGCCGCCATCGATCAGTTTCTTTGCAAAGGCGATATACCCCATATGCTCATCAAGAACAAGTTCTCCATAACGCGCAGTCCTTTTAAATGACTTTATGATATACGGATGCCGTCTGACGTCTTTTTCTATATAAAACTTTATGTCTTCCATATCGAATTCAGAAATTTTCTTTTTCATTTCTGATGGCAGTTTTTTACAGCAGTTCTTGCAGATTCTTTCATTTTCTTTAATGCTTCTGCTAAACAGTTTTCCGGTCTCCTGACCACAGATGCAGCATTTCAAAATTACATTCCTCCTACATTCATATATAGAGTATGTTTTTTATTTCTCTGAAAAGCGCAAAAAAAAAGAGTTCCGGAATCCCAGAACTCTTTTTAGACATATTTTTTCCGTAAAAAAATCGGGAACGAGTATTCACCCATTCCCTACAAAAATTCGAATTTTTAATCGTGAAATTATATTAACATAATTCGTTCATACAGTCAATATAAGCACAAAGAAAAAAGAGAGGTTTCCCTCTCTCTTTTTTTAGGCAACACCTGCGCAGTACACCATGCGGTAGAACTCCGCTTTTGTAAAGGCCCCGTCTCCCGGATGGTTCTTTACATACCTGTCATATTCATTCTGACAGGCAGCGCAGTACTTAACACCTATTTTTACCACGCCGTTGTTCTTTTTTGCGTAGTCTAAAAGTGCTTCTGCATCCTCGCCGTCTATCGTGCGCAGGAATGTACCAACGCTTCTTACCTCATCAGTCTGAAGTATAAACGCTTTGACAACATCCATTTTTATTTCGCAGAGCATTTCCTTTGAAGGCACAAACTCATCACCTTTGTAGTATTTGAGCTTTACGCGTGCCGTTTTTTCTTTCTTCTCCATGTTTCCTCCTATTTTTCATTCAATTTTTTCACACCTGTCCTCGCCGAAAACGACGCCAAGCGTACTACCATTATCCCATTTGACATGGATTGTTCCGATGTCATCAACACCAATGACATTTCCCTCTTCGCCGGGCTCAAGCCTTGAATAAGGATCATCCATGCGTATGAGTCTTACTCGTGTTCCTTCCGGATAATCATGCTTCAGTTTCTGCAGCATAGTATCTGATATACGCATTACTGTTCCTCCTTTTCTGACTCGAGCATTATATAGCTTAAGTTTCTGTCATTATAGACAAAGTCCAAAAGATCCGGAATGCAGGCCTCAAGACTTGGATATTTATTTCTTACATATTCCTTCATATCCATCTGTCCGCCGTCGCCTTCTTCGACAGTTCCATAGTCAAGGTCGTATGTCTCATAGTAAACATAATCGACGATACCATCTTCCTCGTCTTCAGGCAGCAGGTTATCTCCCGTACCTTCGCTTATGCACAAAAGCTCATTCTTGGCCGGAACGAAGATTATAATCGGACTGTAATCTCCGTCCTGACAGCACTCAGTCTTCTCAATTACTTCGTGGCATTGCCCCATGCGCATGCCGCCCTGAAGCAGTTTCGCCCAGTCATAAGCTGTATAACAAAATGCACAGTTAAGACAATTTGCACTTCTGTCCGGATATTTTTCCCTGAACAGATCAAAAGCTTCCTTACGGTCTTTTGCCCTCACAATCAGGTATCCTCCCTGATATGGAAATTTTTTATCACTTCCAAAAGTGAAGAAAAACAATTCGTCCTTCGGACACTTGTCTTCCTTGACAAAATTAACTGTATCCACAACGACAGTCTCTCCGCAGCCTGTTACGTCAAGGGCATCGTAGACGAGTCCTTTGGGATTGCTGTCCTCGTTCACAAGTGTCTCTGACGATGTTCTGTTAAAGACCAGTGCCTCCCTGATTTTTCCTGTCTGTGTCTTGTAAAAGATGCGGTTTCCTGGGTACAGGTAATTGTAGGCCTTAAAAAAGGCCTCGATTTCATTGTTTGCCATTTATTATTTCCTCCATTTTTCTTTTTTCTATACAAAGAGTATGTTCGATTTATTAATATTCGAAAAACTATCATTTTATAAATTGATAGTTATAATTTTTTGTGATATAATGAATGCAGATGGAAACATTGAGAAAAAGGAGAGAATATGTCAAATGCAGAAATTGCAGCATGGGAGCTGGATAAAAAATTAGATGGCAGGTCTTTACGTTACAAGATTGAAGATGCACCTTATTATAAAAATCATAATGAAAAATCATTTGATACAATTCGGGAAATGTTGGAGCGCGTTGGTGTTAATCTCGAAAAAGACGATGACTGTCTTTCTATTTCAATTAATTCGCAAAAATACGCTGCCGCAGCAAGAACCTACGCCGGGCGCGGCCGCCGGTTTGCGTATCCCAAAAATGAATATAAGGCATATACATATTCTGACATTGTATATATGCTTAACAGCATGTCTAACGATGAGGTCGCGGCCAAAATAGACATGCCGATTGCCACGTTTTACAGGCACAAAAAAAGACTTGTAAATTCTGATTATTATAAGGCACTTGATATGTCCAGACTGGATGACATCGACTACCTGAAAAGCTGCAGAAATTCCGATATCTGCTTTTGAACTACTCGGTAATTGAATTACCGAGCATCTGGGCACAGGCTTAAAAGTCTATGGATCCAGGGTGCGTCCATAACACCAATACTGTTTTTTACGCAGCTACTTTTGTTACTTCAGCTAAAAATGTGCCCAGATTGGGCAGATAAACAAAAAGAGTACCCGTAACGGATACTCTTTTTTTTGTTTATTTTTTTTATAATTGCAGTACATGCGGGATTTTCCCGTTAACTGTATATGTCAGGAACCAGTGTTACTCTTTTCATAGCAAGCCCCCTACACAATAAAATCAAATTTTACTCAACTATATACTTTACCAACAGTCGTTCTGTCTCTTTTGCTTTCCAATCCTCTTTACACCATTCACAATCATTATCATAATTGCTACAAGGTCTTACTTTTTCATAGGAATAAGGACAATTACAACCTAAAGCCGAAAACTTTGTATCAACTAATTCATCAATAAGGAATACTATGTTTTCATTTGCTTTATCTCGTTTCTTTCCCATATTTATTATCTCCTTAAATCTTAATTTTCAGAGTACGCCCTATACGGCGTACTCAACACTACGTAACGCCGTACAAGTTTACATATTATTCTCTTATCATCTCAAGGAATTCATCCTCAGAAATAATAGGCACGCCAAGTTCCTTAGCCTTCTTATTCTTTCCTGATGTGCTCTCCACATCATTATTAATAAGATAGCTGGTCTTTCCTGTTACAGATCCAGTCGCTTTGCCACCCATTTCTTCAATTTTCGCCTGCAGTTCTGCACGGTTCTTAAAGTGATTGACTGAGCCGGTAATAACAAACGTTTTGCCGGAAAGAATATCTTTGCCAGCAGATACATCTGCTTCTGCTGGAACCTCGACATCAATCCATCTGAGCAGGTCATAAACCTCGGGGTTATTTGAGATTCTCCACATCTCATCCAGCAAATCCTTCTCAAATGGAATCCATCCAAGATACTTGCTGCCCCAGTCCCAGAGACTGAGTTCAATTTTTTCTCCAATTCCATCTATATCTGTAAAAGTTTTACGGTTATAGACATCGTTGAAAAACTTCCTGACATCGCCTTTATAGGCCTTGTCGAACAATTTTGCCTGTCCTTTTCCTACCATAGGAATGCCAAGCGCATGAATGAATGGCACAAATGTTGTCTTACGGCTTCTCTGAATTGATTTCCAGATGTTGTCATATGATTTCTGTCCAAAACCGTCCATTGCAGCAATGTCATGCTCAAAGCTCTCATTCAACGACCGTTCGTGGACATGTCCTAACTGCGGCACCTTCCATATGAGGGACCACAACTCTGCCATAAACATAAAAAACAGCGGAACCCGGTTGTATTTGACAGATCCCGCTTTATAAGACAATGAACACGCGTAGTTTGACAACTCACTACGTAACCGCTCCTTTACTGGTGTGCCACTGGCTGTCACTTCTGCGGAAGGACTTTCAAGCACGCTTTATCCGAGTAAGCTGTCTTCACAGACACGGA
>OICI01000037.1_pt1 | contig 50079 bp, 47 predicted proteins | sample 1581261 | NCBI WGS metagenome assembly OICI01 (sample SAMEA3882520, study PRJEB24775) | human gut metagenome | biome: human-associated habitat; feature: intestine environment; material: feces | place: Netherlands | collected 2009/2010 | reverse complement strand
GCCCCTAGACCCCACAAGCCCTCTAGCGCCGGGCTTGAGCGTGCGCTTTATCTCTTGCTTCGCTCGGTGCTTTATTTTACTTTATGCTTGCAATTTACTTTGGCTTGCTATGCTCATTCCTCACTCCTCACTCCTCACTTAAATCCCCCATCCGACAATTTTTTTACCCAAAACTGTGTTATGTTTAAACTGAGTTTATAAAACCCTATTATAATATCTTTACAATAACAAAAATAGGAGAAAATATATGCTTAGTTTAAAGGACATAAAAAAAGATTATGTCGTTGGTGATTCCACCGTTTCTGCCCTTAAAGGCGTTAGCATTGATTTTCGTGAGAATGAGTTCGTTTCCATCCTTGGTCCGTCAGGCTGCGGTAAAACCACTCTTTTGAACATTATCGGCGGTCTTGACAGATATACCAGCGGTGACCTTAACATTAACGGCAAATCTACCAAGGATTTCAAGGATTGCGACTGGGATTCCTACAGAAACCATTCCATAGGCTTCGTGTTCCAGAGCTATAACCTTATACCGCACCAGACAGTGCTTTCAAACGTTGAGCTTGCTTTGACCCTCTCAGGTGTTTCAAAGTCGGAAAGACGTGAAAGAGCCGTCAAGGCTCTCGAGCAGGTGGGCCTTGGCGACCAGCTCCACAAAAAGCCTAATCAGATGTCAGGCGGTCAGATGCAGAGAGTTGCCATTGCAAGAGCACTTGTGAATGAGCCTGACATTCTGCTTGCAGACGAGCCTACAGGTGCGCTTGATACTGAAACAAGTGTGCAGATAATGGAGCTTTTGAAGAGCATTTCAAAGGACAAGCTTATTATAATGGTAACGCACAATCCTGAGCTTGCAATGAAATATTCTTCAAGAATAATCAAACTTCTTGACGGAAAGGTCATAGACGATTCCGACCCTCTTGACAAGAATGTTGTTGAGCCTATCAAAAAGCCTGAAAAAGAGCCTACTAAGGCTGACAAAAAGGCGGCGAAGAAAGAGCGCAAAAAGCTAAAAACTTCCATGAGCTTCCTTACTGCACTGTCTTTGAGCCGAAACAATCTTATGACAAAAAAGGCAAGAACGCTTCTTACCTCTTTTGCAGGCTCTATTGGTATAATCGGTATCGCACTTATTCTTTCTATCTCAAACGGCGTTCAGCTTTATATAGATCAGGTGCAGTCTGATACTCTTTCAAGCTATCCGCTTCAGATAACAAAGACCACCGCAAGTATAGGCGAGATAATGAACACCATGGCGAAAAACCATGAGGATTCAGCAAACCACGATAAAGACAAGGTCTATTCTCAGAATGCCATGGGCGAGATGATAAATACTCTCATGGAAGAAACAAAGGTCAACAATCTGGAGAAGTTCAAGAAATATCTTGACGATAACAGCGACCTGAAAGACCTTACAAGCGACGTTCAGTACACATACGCCACCACACTTAACGTTTTTACGGAGAGCGACAGCGGTGTAATGCAGGTCAATCCGTCAACGCTTCTTGAAGATATGGGATATATGTCCTCAACTCAGATGGAAGCAATGTCCATGAGTGGCTCAATGGGTGGCATGATGGGTATGGGTACTGACGTATGGAGCGAAATGATAGATAATGAGGAGCTTATCGACAAGCAGTATGACGTTATCGCAGGACGTTTGCCTGAAAAGTATAACGAAGTTGTGCTTGTAGTTGACAAAAACAACGAGATAAACGACTATGTGCTTTATTCTCTCGGACTGCTCGACCCAAGCTCACTTAACGGCATAGTAAGACGTGCCATGGCAGGAGAGGATATATCCGTTGACAGCGAACAGCACGTTTATACCTATGATGAGCTTCTTGACCTGAAATTCAAGGTCGTTCCTACACCTGATCTCTATAAGAAAAAAGACGGTGTGTGGGAAGATATGACAGGCGATGAGAGCTACATGAAAAAGGCTGTTGCAAACGGCACAGAAATAAGTGTAGTCGGTATCCTGCGACCTGACGAGGACGCTTCCTCTGCTTCCATAAGCGGTGCGATAGGCTATCGTCATGACCTTATGACATATCTTATCGACGAAGTAGATAACAGCGAGATAGTAAAAGAGCAGATAGCAAATCCTGACATAGATGTTTTCACAGGACTTAAGTTCAAAACGGACGAGAATGCGGCAGATACAGACAGTAGTTCAGAAACCGTTTCCGACAGCACAGCCGATACAGAAAGCAAGGCTGACAAAACAGCAGACAGCTCCGACACAGATAAGAAGGCTGGTTTGGTTGCAGGCGACAGCTCTATGGAGATACCTGAGGGAATGACCGAGGAGCAGTATAAGGCTCTTATGGAGCAGAGCGGTGCTTCCGATACAGGCGAGCTTGCAGATATGGGCATGAATGCCATGGGTTCAATGGATATGTCAGCAATTCAGGGCGGTGATATGTCATCGCTTACCGAAACTCAGAAGAAGTATATAGCTTCACTTTCTGACGAGCAAATGGAGCTTATGAAGCAAATGCTCAAAGAACAGTCCGACACAAATGCGGATCAGCTTGCAAACAGCGGAAAATATTCCACTTCAAACTATGACAACAACATGAAAACTCTTGGCTATTCAGTTGTTGAAGACCCTGACAGCATAAATATCTATCCTGTGGACTTTGCTTCAAAGGAAAAGATAATAGATATTATCGACGATTACAACGACAGTGTCGGCGAAGAGGACAAGATAGAATACACTGACTATGTGGGTCTTATGATGAGTTCTATCACCTCTATCATAAACGCTATCAGCTACGTTCTTATCGCATTTGTTGCAATTTCACTTGTGGTATCATCTATCATGATAGGCATTATAACCTACATCTCAGTTTTGGAAAGAACAAAGGAGATAGGTATTCTGAGAAGTATAGGTGCTTCAAAGAGGGATATATCAAGAGTGTTCAATGCCGAAACAGTTATCGTGGGATTTGTGGCAGGTGCATTGGGAATAATTATCTCCTATCTGCTCACAATACCGATAAACATGATAATCACACATCTTACAGATGTGCCGATAAGAGCTTCAATACCTGTCAGTGCGGCAGTTATACTCATTGCAATAAGCGTTTGCCTGACGCTTATCGCAGGTCTGTTCCCGTCAAGAGTGGCGGCAAAGAAAGACCCTGTTATCGCACTGAGAACAGAATAGTTTATTTTAGATCCCAAGGAGGTAATCACTATGAAAAAGCTTACAGCAGAAAAAATTGACAACATCATGGGCACAATGAGCTGCATCGTAACAGGTCTTTGTCTTATGGCTCTCATTATGATGGGACATTGCTGATTTCCTGACATTTCCATAACAAATTCCTATATAAGCTCTGCCCGTCATACCATTTTGGTTGGCGGGCAGTAGTTTTCTTGTGAATTGGTGCGGTATGGCTTAGAATATTCTATAAACCGTCACAAATTTTACACAATAATAGGTTATTATATAAAAAGAATATGAATTAATAGGGAGGAATACTTATGGCAAAAATTCTTGTAGTCGATGACGAAATTAAAATAAGAGAGATAATCAAAGAGTATGCCGAGTTTGAGGGATATGAAGTAGCTCAGGCTGAGGACGGTATGCAGGCTGTGGAAATGGTGAAAAATCAGGATTTCGATATCATCATAATGGACGTTATGATGCCGAAGCTTGACGGCTATTCAGCTTGCAAGGAGATAAGAAAAATAAAGCAGATACCTGTTATAATGCTTTCCGCAAGGGGCGAGGAGTATGACAAGCTATTCGGCTTTGAGATAGGCGTTGACGATTATGTAGTAAAACCGTTCTCGCCAAAGGAGCTTATGGCAAGGATAAGGGCGGTGCTTAACCGTGCGTCAGCTTCTCAGCGCACTGAGGACGTTATAAGATACGAGGGATTAGAGATAAACTTTACAGCCCGTGAGGTAAAGATAGACGGGCAGAAGGTTTCCATGACTCCGAAAGAGTATGACCTGCTTTTCTATCTGGTGAAGAACATGAACATTGCGCTTTCAAGAGAGAAGCTTCTTGAAGAGGTATGGGGCTTTGATTTTTACGGTGACGACAGAACTGTGGACACTCACATAAAAATGCTGAGAAACAGCCTTGGAAAATACCGCAATCTTATTGTTACTCTGAGAGGAATGGGATATAAGTTTGAAAAGATCCAGTAAGCTTGCAGAAGTCAAGGAAAAAGTCAGCAATAAGACAGCGGAGATAAAGGCGAAAAGAAGTCTGCGGTCATATGTGTGGATGTATTTTATCTTCTTCACGGCTTTTATTCTTATTCTTATTTGGCTTTTTCAGTATTTTTTCTTGGAAAGATATTATCAGTCGGCGAAGATAAGAGATATCACAGACGCTGCAAATCAGATAATCCAAGCATATGGCACTGACCAGCAGGAGGTAACGAACCGCTCGCTGGCTTTTGACAACAGCCTTTGCGTCGTTATAACGGACGAAATGGGCAATCCTCTTGTGATGGAAAACAACATGGGAGCATATTCGCACCTTAACAAAGTCATAAATAAGGGCTATGGCATCGGACTTTTCAAGATGATATCTCAGCTGAAGCAGTCGGACGATAACTACATCACGAAAATTGCTCAGAATGAGAATTTCAAGAGCAAGGAGATATTTTACTGCACGTCTATCTACACTGATGATTCGGATAAGCAGGCGTATCTTTTCATTGAAAGCTCAATAGAGCCGATAGATTCCACTGTAAGCATTATAAGAGAACAGCTCATTTATATCACTATCATACTTTTTGAACTTGCTTTTATTGTAACTATGTATATCTCAAAGCGACTTTCAAAGCCTATCGTTGACATTACGAACACGGCGAAGAAATTCGGTGAAGGGGATTATACGGTGGAGTTCAATGGTCATGGCTATTGTGAGATAGAGGAGCTTTCCACGGTGCTTAACAGTGCCAAGGACGAGATACAAAAGGTATCGGAGCTTAGGAAAGACCTTATTGCGAACATATCTCACGACCTGAGAACACCGCTCACTATGGTAAAGGCTTATGCGGAAATGATAAGGGACTTGTCGGGGGATAATCCTGTGAAGAGGCAGGAGCATATCCAGGTCATTATCGACGAGGCTGACAGGCTTTCAAGTCTGGTAAATAATCTGCTGGAGCTTTCAAAGCTGGAGTCGGGCAATGCGGAGCTTAAACTCACGGACTTCTCTATAGTTGACAAGCTCAATGACTGCATGACTCGATATCAGATACTCATAGAGCAAAATGGTTATGATATCAAGTATATCCCAGACGAGGACAGGGTGATAACAGCGGATATTGCAAAGCTGGATCAGGTCATTTACAACTTTATAAACAATGCTATAAACTACACGGGTGACAACAAGGTCATTCGTATCAAGCAGATAAACAAGGCTGATGTGGTTCGTATTGAAGTAACAGACAACGGAAAGGGCATTTCTAAGGAGCTTCTGCCTAAGATATTTGACAGATACTACCGTGACGCAAAGGTAAAGCGTGACGTGGTAGGCACAGGACTTGGACTTTCCATTTGTCAGGAGATACTCAAAGCCCACGGCTTTGCATACGGCGTTCAATCGGAGGAGGGCAAAGGCTCGACATTTTGGTTTGAAGCAAAGATTGCAAAGCAGGAGAGCAAGACTGTTCAGAAAATGGAGAGCAGGCTTTCGCTCAGCGGGCTGGAGGAGAAATAGGGTAAAATTTAAGAGTGCATTATCTGAGGTGGTAATGCACTCTTTTTTATTATATCAGCGTCTGCCATGGTAAAATAACAAAGTTGGGTTTATAAATAATGATCCATGAGCGACAAAAAAACCGCCCTACATAAAGTAAAGCGGATTGGGTGCAGGGGCAAGCCCCTGAATTTGTAAAAGTGACACACAAATTATCACAGCGGTGACTTTGTGTGTTTACAAAAAAACTTGACGGGAAATGCCCGCCACGGAGAAACAATGGTTGGGTTTTAGATAAAATTGATGAGCGGCAATAAAAAAACCGCCTTACATAAGTAAAGCGGATTGGGTGCAGGGGCACGCCCCTGCTGGTGGAGGTGAGGAGAATCGAACTCCTGTCCGAAAGCCTATCCCCACGAACTTCTACGAGTGTATTCTGTTATTGCGGAAAACTCCCGTTCCCTTGCACAAAGGCAAACAGACACGCCTGTGTGTTTGGTAGGCTGTGATACATCACAAGGCTACAGCCGTCGCTTTGTAACGTTCACCACTGATCGACGCCTTTACCAAAGCCGTGGTACTCTAAGGCAAGACGAGCGCTGACTTAAGCAGCAGCTAATTCAAAATTATCGTTGTCGTCTAATTTTAAAACGTACGCCGTTTAAAGAGTGTGCGCTCCTCTACTCGCTTATCGTGCTTCAAAACCCCCGTCGAAACCTTTACACCCCCAGGTTAGTTTCGCTCTTTCATGGCACGCTCTATGTCACGCTGTGCGGCTTTCTTTGCCATGTCGTCACGCTTGTCATAAAGCTTTTTACCTTTGCAAAGCCCAAGCGCAAGCTTGACTCTGCTGCCTTTGAAATATAGCGACATCGGGATAAGCGTAAGACCCTCCTGCTGTACCTTTCCGAACAGCCGCAGTATCTCACGTTTGTGGAGCAGCAGCTTTCTCTCTCGGCGTGGATCACGGTTGAAAATATTGCCGTGTTCATAAGGGGATATGTGCATACCTTTGACCCACATCTCTCCGTCCTCGATAGAACACCAACTGTCTTTCAGATTGACGCCGCCATTTCTTATAGACTTGACCTCTGTTCCCACAAGCTCGATACCACACTCTATCTGCTCTAACACGAAATAATCGTGACGTGCCTTTCGATTGTCGGCAATCTGCTTTGTGCCTTTTTTGTCTATCGCCATACTGCTCACCTCCCGTGGAATATTATTATAACACCATTTCATGCCTTTGTCAACAGGCAAAGAGTTCAAAAAATTGTACAAATGGTCGTAATGTTTAGATTTTTACTCATCTCTGTGTGTGCTTATGTGCAAATTCGAGTATTGAAATAGCTTTTATGGTGTGATATAATATTAGGTGTGAGAAATAGTTAGTTGAAAGATGAGAGAAGATCCGGTATGAAAAATAAGAAAATAGATATGTTAAACGGTCCGCTTGTGGGCAAGATCGTTATTTTTGCACTGCCCCTTGCATTGTCAAGTATTTTGCAGCAGCTTTTTAACTCCGCTGACCTTGCGGTGGTGGGCAGATTTGACAGCGACAAAGCCATGGCGGCGGTTGGAAGCAATTCTTCATTGGTGAACCTTATTGTAAGCCTTTTTCTGGGGCTTTCTGTCGGTGCAAACGTTGTGGTGGCCAGGCTTATAGGTCAGGGGAGAAAAGATAAGGCAAACGAGGCTGTACATACGGTGGTGCTTTTGGCGGTCATAAGCGGATTTATCATACTGGGTGTAGGCGAGATACTTGCACCGATACTCCTTGGCATGATGAATGTGCCTGACGATGTTTTAAAGCTTGCAACGCTGTATCTCAGGATATTCTTCTTTGCAATGCCTTTTATCGAGATATATGACTTTGGTTCGGCAGTGCTTAGGAGCAAGGGCGACAGCACCAGACCTCTTTACGCTCTTATCACCGCAGGCGTTATAAATGTTATTCTGAACCTTGTATTCGTGATCGTGTTCAAAATGGGCGTGGCAGGCGTTGCAACGGCAACTGTTATATCAAACTTTTTCAGTGCCTGTATGATACTTTACTTTCTTACCCACGAGGAGGAGATGCTAAGACTCGATTTCAGAAAGCTCAGGATACGCTGGAAATATCTCCTCGGTATCATAAAGATAGGCTTGCCGGCTGGTTTGCAGAGCATGGTTTTCTCACTGTCAAACGTTGTGATACAGGCGGCGATAAACAGCTTCGGTTCAGACGGTATCGCTGGAAGTACAGCGGAACAGAATTTTGAGTTCATGGCATATTTTGTGATAAACGCTTTCGCTCAGACTGCGACCACATTTACAAGTCAGAATTTTGCGGCTCAGGATAAGGAACGCTGTAAAAAGATATACAGGCTTTGCACATTTATCGGGCTTGCAAGCTGTCTTGGGCTGAGTATGATATTCATTATTGGCAGACACCTTTTTATACAGATCTTCTCAACGGACGAGAACGTTATACACTACGCAATGATAAGAATGTGGTCAGTTTGCCTGCTGGAGCTTCTTACGGGCGTTTACGAGATATCGGGCGGCTGTCTTAGGGGAATGGGTCACTCTATGACGCCTGCGGTCATAACTGTGCTTGGCACCTGCGTGTTCAGGCTTGTGTGGGTGAACACGATTTATGCGGCTCACAGAAGCTATCTTATGCTCATGATAGTTTACCCTGTTTCCTGGGTGATAACAGGCACTGCGGTAACGGTGGCTTACTTTATCATACGGCGCAAAGAGTTTGCACAGATAGGAAAACGCAGGGCGGATATTATTTGATAGACAGGCGACAATTCAGATAGACGTGGGAAGGGGCAAACGCTGTTCGCCTCTACAGAAAAAGATAAATCTGCACTCTGAAAGCTTTAGGATTTTCGGAGTGCAGATTTTTTTGAAAAAAGTCGCAACTGTCCAAAAAAAGTTACCACAAATGGTTTTTAGTATGATATAATACATACATCAGGAACGAATCAAGGCAATACCGCACAAGGATTGTGCGCAAGATGTGCCGTCAGATTTTTCGTCAGATTGTGCTAAAGCGACGCAGGAATACTAGCGTATTTCAAGGAGCTTTGGTGCGATATGGCGGAAAATCTGCAAGCAGATTGCGTACAAAGCCGACAGGCGTGCCTTGTGCGGTATTGCCTTATGACTTCTGCACACTCCTTCTAAATTGTTTAAATTGTGTTTTATTTGTTATCTTATGGTGTTTACTACTCTTTTGTTTGATTTTGTTTTGGTTTTTGAAACTTTGCGATGTTTTCATAATACCCCTTTACTGTGTTCCTGAGAGCAGAAGTCATTTTTTTACCGCAGTTCTTTTTGAACTGCGGTATCTTTTTTTGTGTTACATAATCTTATAAAAATAGGCGTCATGCTCTTGATACAAAGCCTTTTCGCAGAAGGGGGATAAGTATTCCGCCAATGGAGTTGCCAAGGGACATTATAATAAGGTAGCCAAAGGCTTTAACGCTCCATAAGTCTGCTATGGTAAAGAAATACATATTAGCGACGCAGTGTTCAAAGCCGCTGAGGATAAAGACCACAACCGGTAGAAATATAGCAAGTATCTGTCCCACAGGGTTTTGGATAGTTTTATAGCCGTCTGCGGCAACAAACATAAGTATTCCGCAGAAAAATGATAGGATAAAAACGCTTGTGATATTATCCCCAAGCTTTATATTGCAAAGCTCTGTGGCTTTGTCGCTTATGGTGGATATGCGTGTTTGGGTAATAAGCAGGGCGGAGAGGACGGCTCCTGCAAAATTGCCGAGCCATATTATGCCAAGCTCACCGAGATAAGAGGGTTTGTTTTCAACTGCATATCCGACTTTTCCTGTGAAGAGATTAAAGCCGAAAGACAGTATCACAAACAGTCCTATGCCGAAAAGAAACGCTCCCAGATATTTGTTAGGGCAGGAAAGATAGACTGTTCCGCCTATGGCTATTGCCACGCCTGTGAGCAAAGAACGCAGAAATATGTCGATAATTTTTTTCATGTAAATTCTCCTATAACTTTTTTGTGACAAAGCACTGTGTTATTATACTATATTATAATGGCTGTTTCAACAAAAAAGTGGCATTGTTTACACTTATTTTGATTTTTGTTTCCAAGTAAGCCATGGGTAACATGAGCTTTGCGACATATTTTTTGCAATATGAGGGATATGCGATGTAAAGAATAGTCAGAACAGATCCAGCATACTGTCGAGATAAATTTGCTCTCTGACCTTTAGCTGATGTTCTGGTCTTGTCATATAGTAGAGCAGAAATTCAAGTATCAGGGCGCTTCCAAGGCTTCTGCCCTCTATTTTGAAGTTTGAAAAGCCCATTGGGAGATAGGTGTTTTGGATATTCTCTATGCCGATAAAGGCGGGGCTTTCCATGGCTTTAGAAAAGCGGTAGCCCTCTGAGGCATTGGGTGCTTTGCAAACATGGTCGGGACAGTTTTCACCGAGATTTTTGCGGCTGACGTTTTCATAGCAGTTTTTTCGGTCTGCACAGCCTATATAACAGCATTCGTTGCAAAGAAACTCCACTTTGTTTTTCTGCTGAGAGGAGAGTGTGGAGAGCTTATCAAAGGCTTTGTTTAGGCGAAAGTCTGGGACTACATAGGAAAAATCGTCATTATCAAGCTCGTTTACAAGCTGAGAAAACTCGGTGAGGACTTTTGTGGTAGAGGACACAAAATAGAGGTGGGGATAATTCCCTTTCAGATATGAAAGAAGCAGGTCGGAGCATATTATCACGCCATTTTGTGGAGGCGGGCTTTGGGAAAACAGTCTGCAAAGCTCGTTGCACTTTTTGTCTGAAAGGTGTTCTTCTCTTAGCAGGGAATTGCTGAAGGTCAGCCGTGAGGAAATCTTATATTCTTTCATAAGGTCGAGGACTTCTCGTGGAGAATGTTCGCCGAAGCCTGCTCGTCCACCGCCCCATATACAGTCGGCAGGTGCGCCATAGACAGAGCCTATTTCGCACCAGTCATAGAAATATTCTCTATGCTCACGGAATATAGGCAGGAAAGCGGAGTAAAGGTCATAAAACTCGAAAAGCCCCGGCAGGTGGTAGTATGCTTTACTGGTCATGTGGGGTCACCTCTTTTTTTTATCATTATAGCATGGCGGGGGTGGGAAGTCAAAGGGGTGCGTGGTCAATAAGCTCATAGGTCAGACTATTAAGGCAGTGTGACTATTTTATCATAAAGTATCTCAAACTTCGGGTTTAGTTTGCTCACATAGTCGCAGTGATAATGCCCACAAAACCAGCGTTTATACTGCATTTTATCTGCAAGGTCACGGAAAAACTCTGTGAGCCTGTTTTCTGAATAGTAGAAATTATAAGCGGATGTGCATTTTCCATGCTCCACCTCATATTCGATATCTGTAAGGGCGCAGTGAGTTATAACATAGTCGGCTTTGTATCCGCACTTTTCAAGGGTGGAAAGTGCTTGGGCGTATTCTTTGTTATTAGGAAGCTCCTGCTCCCATATGCTTATGCCTATGGTGCGAAACTCTCTGTCATGGCTTTCTGCACCGCCCATGGTGAAAAAGCTTTTGCCCTCGATATCGAAAAGCTGTCCTCGCATAAGGTGGATAATGCTTGGGGCTATTCGGTGTATCTTTCCTCCATGCCAGTTTTCTACGGGATAAGCGTTCAGGAGGTCGAAATTCTCGTGATTGCCGTCAACAAAGAGGGTGGTGAAAGGTCTGTCGTTAAGCCAGCTTCTCCACCACATATCTTCCTTATCATTGTTCCATACAAGTCCGAAATCTCCGCAAATTATAACGTAATCATCCTTTGTCATGCTGTTGAAAATATCCTTGAAGTCGGGGTTGCCTTTGTTGCTGAGCTTATGGATATCGTGGCTTCCGTGGATATCGCCTGTTATAAGTATCATTTTGCGCTCCTCCTTATTTCATCAAGTGTTCTGGGGGTGTAGTCCATATAATAGAGCATACAGCCCACATTATAGCTTTCAAATGGTATGGCAAGGTTTTTGCATATTTGCGCATACTGCAAAAACGCCTGATAGTCCTTGGTGTTATGGACATGACCATAGAGGTGAACAGCGCCACGATATTGATTATACAAATGGGCGATAGGATAATGAGAAAGCACCACCTGCGTTTCGTCGTCTTGTATCACTGCATAGTCTTTTACCCACTGAAAGCAGGCTTTCATTTCTTCTGTGGGCTTATCGTGGTTGCCGAGGATAAGATACTTTTTGCCATTAAGCTGAGAGAGCATTTTAAGCCCCTGAGCGTTTTTCCATGCAAAGTCACCGAGGATATAAACTTCGTCGCTATCGGAAACGGTGCTGTTCCAATTTGCCGTCATGACAGCCTGCATATGTTTGATGTCAGTAAAAGGTCTATTGTCATGGCGCAGGACGTTTTGGTGTCCAATGTGCATATCCGATATATAAAATATTGGCATTTTATCCTCTCCTCTGTTAGATTTATGAAATATTATAGCATTTATCTTAACTAAAATCAATAGTATCTCATTTTCATTTTGGCTCATCTTAAAATTATTTTTCTATCTTGGTTTTGAAAACTCTATCTCGTTTGCAAAAAGTTCATCTGGAAATAAAAAACACCGACACAGCTTATAAAAACTGTATCAGTGAAAGCTTTTTCAAACTACTTTTCCATTACTACTATCTTGTTTGAGATATTGCTCACAGGCTTTATCTTTTAAGAAGCTTTGGTTTTTCATTCATATCCATTTTTCTTCCTCCTGTGGTGTTATTGAGATAGTTGCGACTAACTCGTCTTTTTTTATGATAGCACATTGAGGGGGAAATGTCAATAGAGGTGGGGCGGATAGGGAAGTTGGGGCAGAAAAATACCGATACAGAGGGGCTGTATCGGTGGATAATTATTTAAGAAAAGAATGACTAAATGGAAGTATTCTATATTTTCTTTATTGGATGCCTAATGACAGTTTTCCATTTTTCAGGGACAACTCTCCTTGCATCTGAGAGATAAATTTCATGGTGTAACCTTGTCTTAGTTATGTCATTGACATATCCGTTTTTTTCTAGATATTCATCAATTAGAGCAATAGTAGCTGGTTCATCATCAAACGAACCCAAGTGCATTATTTGAACACATAATCCCTCGTCAATTGTCATTAGCTCTGCTGACGAACAATCTAACTTTTTCTTTTTAGTTGCTGTTTCAACTGCCCATTCAAAGTCTTTTTGAGTTATAAATTCAGGTAAACGGATAACAGATATCCAATTGAATGATGCCTTATCAGTATAGTCTATACCGTCTATGCCGTCCTGCCACCAAAAACCCTCAAGTGGTGGAACTACATATTCAAAAAATCCTTCAATTTTATGATCTGTTTTATAACTCATTTTCAGTGTATAAGCAACAGCATATAGCACACTAATTGCTTGTTGATATGCTCCACATACTTCATTTGGGTCGCCTTTTCCTCTGATTGCAATATAATTTGCTTTAGGAACAGTTACAATTTCTGGCTTGTTTTTAGGCATATAAAATTCTTTGTACTCTTTCTTAAAATCAAAAGCCATGATTACCTCCATAAAATATAATTTATAAATACGCTTTAATACGGCATAACTCCCGTTTTGTCCTCGTCGGTTATGTCATTAGGACAAGTATATCACATTTTGAAGTGATTTTCAAGAGGCTGGTTTATTTTGTCAACATAAAACTCCCTGTCAGTTTCAAAGCAGTATGCGCACAGACGTCCACCTGAGGCACAGCCACAGTCTATGGCTATGTGTCCGTTGGCTTTGTAGGCTTCGGGTCTGCCGTGGTTTGGGATATTGGCGGTAGGGGTGTGACCTGTCACAAGGAAAGTATTCGGGTCGCTGAAATAGCGTTTTGAATAGTCGGCACGCTCCCAGATAAGCTGGTGGAGGGTATATTCATCAAGGGGCTTATCCTCGCTAAAACCCCCAAGATCTGCATGGACGAGGACAAAACGTTTGCCGTTTATGGTGATATCCTCATACATGGAGAAGCTTTTAAGAAACTCCATAAAGTCCATGCGGTCGGCTTTGGAGAGGGAGATAAATTCGCTGAAAGGTAACCGTCAAATCCTCCGCACCCTCCCAAAAATAATCAGACCCTGCAAGAGATCACCATGGGCAAGCAAAACGTCGCTGGAGGGTAATGTTGAGATAACGGTATTGCAAGATGAAGAAAGAGTGCGGAAGGATCCATGCTCTGACACACTTGGGTATCTTAATGGTTTGGACGATAAGCAAAGGTTGGAGCTAGTGAAACATCACAAGGATATGGTAAAACTTACGCCTGAGGGTGAGGAAGAAGAATATAAGAAGCACTGCCAAAGCTACGAGTTTAAAAGAGCAACGGATTCTCTTACTTTTGTATGTATACGCCGAATGGCTGACGGAGAATTTCAGGTATCGCATTTGTATTCCGACAATTATTATTGCAGTGCGGAAGATATGTTTGAAAAAATCGAAAGCAAAATGAGTGATGATTCGGTCATTGAGTGTGTTATACTGACTTATAGGAGAAGCTATTTGCCTGAGCGGATGATATATAATAGGGACGCAAATTTTTATGCGGGCTTTTATTACAAAGACGGCGTGCTTACAGAAAAGAGTGAGGAAGACGCTTTTAAGCTTTTTCATTCACTTTACTCAGAAAAGGTCGATCAGGAGTATGAACGCAAATATGGTCATTTAGAGAAGTGACGGATAAGATGTAAAGGAGGACAAAATGCCGAAGCATTGGAGCAAACTGCAAAGAGAGATATACAAGCTTATCGACAGCAGGATAGGGATTCAGATGCATTGCAGTGTTTACAGAATGGATAGCCGCTGGGGCGGAACTGACCTGCCTAGATATTGGATAACATTAGGCAAGGAGATAATTTTTGATTATCCTAAAGACTTTTTGGATAAGAAGCTGCCTGAGCGAGGGTTGATAATATCATGCTCACATAATGAAACTGTGGGGGAGCTTTATCCTTATGTAACAGAGATAAGCCTGATATCGGATATCATCAGGGAGTATATAGACACGCCGCTAGCGGATCTGCTATCCCATGATTTTGAAGCCGATGACCTTGGGATAACGGATATTTTGAAAGCCTCTGACAGGAGGATAGGAAAGCGCAGGCTGGCGGAGTATTTTAAGGACACTGACAATGAAGCGGTGAAGAAGATTTTAAGGGTCAGGGGAGAGATTTGACTTTGCAGGGTGCGGCGTGATATAATGATAAAAAATATCTATCTAAGGAGTAAAAAATGACACTGCATTATTTTGCTGACAAAAATGCTGATATTGTTCTTATCCAGCCTGTGGGCGACCATGATTTGCCTGAGATAGAAAACGAGGTGGCAGAGATAAAAAGGCACACGAGTGTGGATTTTCAGCTTATTGCGGTGAAGGTCGAGGATTGGAACAGGGAGCTTTCACCATGGGAAGCCCCTGCGGTATTTGGAAATGAGGGCTTCGGCAATGGAGCGGAAGACACTCTGGCGGAGATATTAACGCTTTGCTCGGACAAGAGCAAGAATTATTACATTGGCGGATATTCTCTGGCAGGGCTTTTTGCCTTGTGGGCGGCGTTTCAAACGGAGAAATTTTCAGGCGTTGCGGCGGCTTCTCCGTCGGTGTGGTTTCCTGATTTTGTGGGGTATATGAAAGAGAATAAGATAAAATGCGACGCTGTTTATCTCAGCCTTGGTGACAAGGAAGAAAGGACGAAAAATGCGGTCATGTCAAAGGTGGGCGACTGTATCCGTGAGAGTTATGATTTGCTGACGGGGCAGGGTATCGAATGCGCCCTTGAATGGAACAAGGGCGGGCATTTTAAAGAGCCTGCTTTGCGGACAGCTAAGGGGTTTGCTTGGGTGATGAACGGAAGATAGGGGAATGGCAATGGATAAGAAAAAATTGTAAAACAGGCTTATGATATTGCCAAACTAAGGGACAAGTCGATCAAGGGAACAAAAGAGACAATATATTTTGACAACGCATATATTGGCGTACTTCCAGAGATCATTACGGAAAATAATATTGTTGTTGCAAGCTCCAATAATGGTGCAGTGCAGAATATCGTAAATGAGCTTCCACTTACCAAGGAACAAATCGACCAAAAGTTTGTTGAGGAGCTTAAAGGTGCTGCAAGATGGGCTGTGAGTGAACCAAACATGATGAATGTTTCCACCCAATGGCTGATCTCACGTTGTAGCCCAATGCGGCTGTGAAAAATCAGCGGCACAGAGCGCAAAAACATTACGACAAATTTCTAAAGTCAAGAAAAAATATATGCCCGTCAAACAACGCTGATACGCTGTTTGATGGGCTTTTTGCGTGGCGGAACTTCTAAATTTGGGATTATGGCATGGCGGGGGTGGGAAGTCAATGTTATTTTTCCATTACTACTATCTTGTTTGAGATATTGCTCACGGGCTTTATCTTTTTAAGAAGCTTGAATATTGGGATAAACTCCGCCATTCCCTCGGCAAGGCTGTGGTCTTCAATGTGGCGGAAGTTCGGGAGAAACTTTGCAAGCTCTTTGCCGTCCTTGACGCCCCATGTGAATTTGGCTTTGCTGCCCTCGATCGACTTCTCTTTCATACGCTTTAACATAGTGGGGCTCATCGTCTCGACAAGGACGGTGACGTGTTCAAAGCGTTTGTTTATGACATCAAAAATCTCCTTTACGTCCTTTCCTGAGAGGTACATAGTCAGACCCTCGATAATGACGATAGCAGGGGCATCGTGCTCGGTTATTTCTTCGCTCCAATCGTCCATGGCGGACATTGCTATCTGGGATATCTCGCCTGATTCAGGGAGAAGCTTTTTTCTCACGGCGATAGTTTCGGGCAGGTCAAGGTTATACCAATGGGTATAGCCGTTCATTCTGTAACAGCGTGTATCAAGTCCGCAGGCGATATTCACCACCACTGCGCCTTTGTTTTTGGCAAGATACTTGTTCGCAAGCTTATCGAGGACTATTGTCCTTGCAACAACGCCGCTGTGCATTGCTGAGTCCTTATCGGCAAGTGAAAAATCATAGTTTATCTTATCTATTATCTCCACGGCTTTTGTATCTTTTATCGCACCCCTTGTTTTGGTTTCCTTTGCACGGGCATACACGGTTTGCAGCATAGTTTCAGGCACGCCTGAGAGCTTTGGCTTTTCATTCATATCCATTTTTCTTCCTCCTGTGGTGTTATTGAGATAGTTGCAACTAACTTACTTTTTTATGATAGCACATTGAGGGGGAAATGTCAATAGAGGTGGGGCGGATAGGGAAGTTGGGGCAGAAAAATACCGATACAGAGGGGCTGTATCGGTGGATAATTATTTAAGAAAAGAATGACTAAATGGAAGTATTCTATATTTTCTTTATTGGATGCCTAATGACAGTTTTCCATTTTTCAGGGACAACTCTCCTTGCATCTGAGAGATAAATTTCATGGTGTAACCTTGTCTTAGTTATGTCATTGACATATCCGTTTTTTTCTAGATATTCATCAATTAGAGCAATAGTAGCTGGTTCATCATCAAACGAACCCAAGTGCATTATTTGAACACATAATCCCTCGTCAATTGTCATTAGCTCTGCTGACGAACAATCTAACTTTTTCTTTTTAGTTGCTGTTTCAACTGCCCATTCAAAGTCTTTTTGAGTTATAAATTCAGGTAAACGGATAACAGATATCCAATTGAATGATGCCTTATCAGTATAGTCTATACCGTCTATGCCGTCCTGCCACCAAAAACCCTCAAGTGGTGGAACTACATATTCAAAAAATCCTTCAATTTTATGATCTGTTTTATAACTCATTTTCAGTGTATAAGCAACAGCATATAGCACACTAATTGCTTGTTGATATGCTCCACATACTTCATTTGGGTCGCCTTTTCCTCTGATTGCAATATAATTTGCTTTAGGAACAGTTACAATTTCTGGCTTGTTTTTAGGCATATAAAATTCTTTGTACTCTTTCTTAAAATCAAAAGCCATGATTACCTCCATAAAATATAATTTATAAATACGCTTTAATACGGCATAACTCCCGTTTTGTCCTCGTCGGTTATGTCATTAGGACAAGTATATCACATTTTGAAGTGATTTTCAAGAGGCTGGTTTATTTTGTCAACATAAAACTCCCTGTCAGTTTCAAAGCAGTATGCGCACAGACGTCCACCTGAGGCACAGCCACAGTCTATGGCTATGTGTCCGTTGGCTTTGTAGGCTTCGGGTCTGCCGTGGTTTGGGATATTGGCGGTAGGGGTGTGACCTGTCACAAGGAAAGTATTCGGGTCGCTGAAATAGCGTTTTGAATAGTCGGCACGCTCCCAGATAAGCTGGTGGAGGGTATATTCATCAAGGGGCTTATCCTCGCTAAAACCCCCAAGATCTGCATGGACGAGGACAAAACGTTTGCCGTTTATGGTGATATCCTCATACATGGAGAAGCTTTTAAGAAACTCCATAAAGTCCATGCGGTCGGCTTTGGAGAGGGAGATAAATTCGCTGAAAGTGGGTTTTCCTCCGCTGGTGAGCCAATCAATCAGGTCTAGCCGTTCGTCTTTTGTAAGCTTGCTCACATCATTTTTTATGAGGTGGCGGAGATTGATATAGGCAAGGTGTTCGTGGTTGCCGAACAGCGGGATAACATTATCACGAGTCATGATGTCGTTATAAACCTTCATAGGCTTTTCGCCCCTGTCGCAGATATCACCTAGGATATAGAGGGTATCGTCCTCAGAAAAGTTGATTTTTTCGAGAAGCTTAATATACTCCTCATAACAGCCGTGGATATCAGATATTGCATATGTCATAAAAGCACCTCGCTGGGTTTTGGGTCGGGTTTCTTGTCTATCCTATTATAGCATACTTAGGGGTAAAATTGGGGAGGTTTGAAAAAAATTTTTACCCATTGGCATAGAGTTCGCTTCAAGCTGTATAATGGGGATAAGATCATGGAACTCTTTTGGCTTATGTTATCTGAGTGAACCCTTGGTGCTTATAGGCGTTGTCACCACCGCAAGGTCTGCCACGCTGCTTTTCAGTGTGGCGAGAGCCTGTGGTGTTGTGTGACCATTATTTTGATAATAATTTAACTGTACCTTTATAAACTGAAATTTGTCGAACGAAAGAAAGGTTTTTGTTGTTTACTGATCATGTAAAATCATTGATCAAATATGCAAGCGTACTTTGGATCTTCTGTAATTAACTTCTTTTCCTTCTCTGGAAAGGAAGTCGCAGTCTTTACTAAAAAGCTTGGCTCACATACAATTACTTTATGACCTGTCGGATTTACAGATTTCAACAGTGATGAAGTAAAATGCTCATCGTTATTCTCATCATTTATGCTCTTATTATTCCGTTCTTCCCATCTTTTGAATTGTTTAATTTTCCATTGTTCAAATTTAATATATTGCTCAAACGCTGAATCAAAACAGTCCATTGCAACTTTATGATCTCCGATATTATTTGCGATTTTGACGCATCTCATATCTATAAAACATAAGTCACTGTGAAATCCATGGCATTCAGTACCTACTATTTTATCAAACAACTGTCGAGTCAATAAAAGAAGCTCCAATCCTTCTCGACTATTATTCAGCTCATTATTACACACTATCGCTTCATCAAGTGATTTTTGAAAAGCATGAAGAAGCTCTAACACTGCGTCTCCACGATATTGTTCAGCCCTTTTCTCATCATTTATACTGCCGATACTTCCTAAATTTCCTAGCAGAACTTGTCTGCACAATTCAAGGTCGGGCTGTTCAGATGCTTTCTGCTCGGCTTTTTCATATTTACCAAGGCAGGAATATACGGATAATAACGGAATGATACACGATTGGTCATGGGGCAATAATTTCTCATACAGTTTAGCGGCTTCTTCCCAAAAGATATTTGGCTCTTTGCCTTTATTTTTCCAACCTTGCTTATGTAAAGCACAAGCAAGCTTGGTCTTAAAATCCACTCTGTCTGGAAACTCTTCAAGCCCTCTACGCATTAGGGCAATACACTCTGTCATATCGTCGTTATTATTTATCAGCCATTGAGCCTTATCATTATATTCCTGAATAATTCTGTTCCTGTCATTATTATAGCCAAACAATTCATCGATAGATATATGGAAATAGTTAGCTATCGATGGGATCATCTCCATGTCCGGATAACCGCCATTTGCCTCCCACCTTGAAATGGCTTGTGGCGTAACACCTAAGGCGGTGGCTAGGTCCTCTTGCTTCCTTCCTGTCACCTTTCGCAGTTCTTTTATTTTCTCACCAATTTTTACTTGCATTTAAATACCTCCGAATTATTTTATCACCGGTGTACGCTAATTATAGCATAGAGATAAACTCAGGTCAATTATCAATTCGTTGTTTCGTACTCAATGGTTCGTTGCTTTATAAAAACGTCCAAGTGGGCAACATCTCCCGACTTTGCCCACTAAAAAATAATAAAAGGGACAGAATATTCAACTGTCCAAAAATTATTACCACAAATCTTAGAAAATATGGTATAATATTAGAAATACAGTTTGGAGGTGTGATTATGGAGTCCGGAAAATACAACAGAAACGAGGAAATGCTTGACGATTATATAGTCTACAAGCTGACAACAGAAAACAGCTCTCAGCATAGCTCGTTCAATCTCAAAGGAATCGTTGTCGCTGTGTTGATCATCATAGGGATAGCCATGATCTATGATGCTCTGCGCCCCAAATGCGCACACTCGGGCTGTGACAATACTCCTGAAGAAGGCAGCTGCTACTGTTTGATACATGACTCTAGGTATTACAATAATAAGAACAGCTATACTCCAGTATTTACAACTGCTACAACATCACGTCCGAAAACCACTACAGCAAGTAGTTCAGCTACCAGAGCTACCCGCAAGAATACCAAGAAAACCTCAACCAATAAATCTGCTGAGTATGATGCTCATGACTATGACGACCCAGAGGATCTCTATGAAGATCACTATGATGATTTCTATGACTACGAGGATGCAGAGGATTATTGGGAGGAGAATAATTGACTCTTTTTTCATACAAGAAAAAGCACAAATGCAACAGACGTTCCATTTGGATAAAATGAAACGTCTTTTGTTTGATCTGATATCTGTAAATACATCCATTCCTGTAAGAAAGCTAGCTGTATCGCACAAAAAAACAAGCCACACCCCCTGCTGTTAAATTCGGCACGAGGTGTGGCTTTTATTTTGATAATTATTTCATTGTACATTCTAAACTGGAAACTATCTCAAAGCTTAAATTGCATAAAATAAAATTGAGATAGAAATTTTCATATCTAGATCAGAATAAAAATTTAAGATGAAAATAAAGGTCTGAGATGAAAAACAAAAATCAAGACGAGCTTTTTTAACGAGATGAGCCAAAAAAATCGGTGAGGTGAGACTTTTTAAAACGAGATGAAAAAAACATTTTTAAGATGAGAAAAATTAATTTAAGATGAACAAAAGCCAGAGTGAGAAGTTATTGACTTTAATTAAGATAAATGTTATAATTGCTTGACCAATAAGAAAAGCAGCAAGGAGATGATGAAAATGCCTGCATTTTACATATCAGATCTGCATATAGGGCACAAAAAACGTTATTCGACACGACGTTTATATTCAGGGCGACTTTGCAAGGAAAATTTCTATGGGGCGGAGATGCTTTTTCAACTTAAAGGTAAAAAGTATCTTATTCTAGGCAATAACGAGATTTATGATTTGCTTAATACTTTTCCTGAAGAGAATTGGGGGCGATAAGAATGTTGACTGAAATAACTCAGGTTTGCAAAAATAAGGACACGGGGGAAATATTCATATGCAGAAATCATGATTGTCCATGTGCGGATACGAATAAAAATTCGCATGGTTTTTATTATACTGAACCGTTTGTCTGCACTCCTTTGGCAGAGTGTGAAGAAAAAATAATTTTCAGGGCAAAAAAAGAAGCGTGGCACAAGCTGCAAAAGACTTGCAGAAAAGCAAGGCTCGCAGGCATAGACAGAGTTTATAGGTTCAGCAATTATGGCATTCTGCTTTCCGACGCAAGACCATATATGAAAAATGGTACTGCTGAAATACCTGAGCCGTTCACAAATTTTGATTACACGGCGTTTGACAGATGTAATGTTGAAAGGCTTATAATTCCGCTGTCATTTTCAGGTGTGCTGATAGAAGATATCGAAATAGAGGGCGGTATTCCTGAGTTGGTACTGTCAGAAGGAGTAAAAGGGCTGAATATGAGGGGTTTTACAGGCTGGTATAATGCAAAAAAGGTCTATCTTCCCAGAAGTCTTATAAATTTTTCTCCCGAAAACTATGAATACGGCGGTGAATATAAATGCACTTTTTATGTTTATAAAGACTCAGAGGCAGAGTATTTCGTTAAGTTTGAGGGTTACGATTACAAGCTGATAGACTGAGATGTTTTTTGAAAGCGGTGTCGTAAAAAATAATGAGGTGAAAAAATGGATAATATACAGAATTGTTTGACGTGTAAAAATAAAAAAACAGGAGAGATAACTATTTGCAGCAGTATGTGCTTGAACATGCCATATGAAGAAGAAAACGGAATGTATATATGTGAAGGAAATGAAAAATGCAACAGAAGTGTTCTCTACAGGGTCGAACAAGCGGACCTTGACAAGCTTGATAAGTACGCAAGAAGATTTGAATTAAGCGGCAGAAGGCTTTACATATATGAGAACGGTATAACTCTTCTTGACGTGCGTCCGTTTGTAAAGGACGGAAAAGCGGTGATACCAAAGCCAATAAGCAGTATAGACGAGGAAGCAAAGGGAAATTTGCAGCAGATAACGTCGCTTGAAGTTCCGCCGTCATTGATCGACGTAAATGGTTTGATATACGAATGTTCAGAGAATCTGACAAAGCTGATCTTTGCAGAAGGCTTCAAAAAAATACTTCTCTGCGCTTTGCCACACTATAAAAATCTTAAAGAGATATATCTTCCAAGAAGCCTTGAAAAAATAGACGACGGAGATCTTTACGTTGACCTGATAAAGACGCTCTTTGAAGGCAAGACCTTTTATGTGCACGAGGGTTCATATGCAGAAGAATATATGAAGAGTAAAGGGCTTGATCATATATGTATCTGATGTTGTATATCTCCGTTTATCCCCTAGCGGCAGATCTTCACACAGCTTGAAAAGGAGAACAAAATGTCACTAAATATATCAATAAAAGAAATGCTGAAAGAAGATCTTTATCTTTCACCGAAGAATTATCATTATCCTTGTTACGGAAGCTCTTTTGGCAGAGTAATAAAAAAGCTAACGAGCGATCATTACACCGCTTTTGACGGAGAGATAGACGAGGAGTATGAATATTCAATAAAGGCTGCCAAATATATAATGGAGTTTCTTTATTATGAAGCAGATGCTGTTGTGCGCAGCAACGGATATTCCCTCAAAGCAGTCAAAAAACATATCCGCTTTCAAGAAGGTGCAGAAAAAAGTATTTTTGATCTGAGTTATGATCTAATGACCTGCTGTGTGATGATAGACGAGATATTGCAGACCATGTACCATGAAAAAACAGATACTGTTGAAATAGTTGTTGGCGATGATTTTGATGTCAGCTTTTTGGACTGGGTTGAAAAGACCTCTCTTAAAGGCACAGTAAATATATTAAAATTGCTTAGGGAGAAAGATATAGTATCCGGCAATTACAATTTTAAAATATATAGATATAAAGATAAACAAATTTATTGCGACCGCACCGATATGGCTGCCCTTACCCCTGAGCGCGAGGCGAGGAGCTTTGAAAATTATAAGAAATATGATATGCCGCCTAAAGAGACCATATGTAAATATCCGTCGGCAATTCAGATAAAGCGTGATACTTACGGGAAAATAAGTATCAAAATACTTTCAATAGTGAAATATCCCAATGACGAGGAATTGTATGACGACATAATGAGCGAAATAACCGAAGATCCGATAAATGAATGTATAGTGATAGTGTATGACAGAGAAAATATTCCTGAGAGATTTGTTTACAGCAAGAAATCGAACTATTACAGAGCTTTCAGATATTCAAAAGGCAGGCTGCGCAGGATAAGGAAAGACGATGCATTTGAACGTTTTCATGCCATGTATTTGGAAATGGCGCAGCAAACAGAACAAGGAAGTTGAAAAATATGCCGTTAAAGGTCACAGTATCAGGAAAATATTATCGGGATCATCTTCAGGAAAGTATAACAAATAAATTTTCTGATATTGCTGAAAGGTTTACAGAGAGCTATTATAAGTGGTTTGACGATCTTCTGTATACTGAAAACTATCGAAAGTGCTCGCTTTTGTCCGCAAAATACATGATGGAATATTTATACCATGAATTCGGTGCTCTGGTGTGCAATGACGGATATTCTTTAAAAGTGATAAGAGAAGTTAGATCTTCTCCGAGCTTAAGAAAGATAACGAACATTCTCAGATTAAAAAACATGGTCTAAGCGAGCGCTGCGTTTTTGATATGCTAGTTATAGACCATATAGTGTCGCAAATGTTTTATAACAAGACAGACAGTGTTGAAGTGTATGTTGAGAAATATCCATGCAAGCATTTATTGAGCTGGGCAGGAAAAACAGCTCTCAACGGAACATTAAAATTAAATATTCTGTTGGATAATAAAGACATGATAAAATATAATATGCATGGCGAAATAGCCCGTTTACTGCATATCAATAAAGAAGCTTGTGATTGCATTTTTGAAAAGTTTGATGAAGATATCATGAAGCTCACCCCTAAGCGCGAAAATAAAAAATACGATATCTACAAACGTTTTTTAGCTCCAAAGGAAGAAGCTGTCCGAAGAAATGTCACAGCTATTCAGATAAAGCGCTGTTCTGACGAAAGTATAAAAATGGACAGGCTCTCTATAGTTAAGTATCCGAAAAGCGATGAGATCTATGACGACATAATGGAGGATATTACTAAAAACGACACAAAAGAAAGCGTGGTTTTGATCTATGACTGGGAAGGTATTGTAGAAAGGTTCGTCTACAGCGATAAGTCATTTTATTTAATGGCTTTCAAATATGATAAAAACGGGCTGCGCAGGATAAGAAAAGACGAAGCCTTTAAATGTTTTCACCAGCTTTATGGTGAAATGGCGGGGCGTTAAGTTTCAGCAGAGTAAGGAGATCTGAATCATGCAGTTGAAGATCACAACAGATATTAGGTACATGGACCCAATAAAAAAATCTTTCGGTAATGATACGTCAACCTATTTTTCTGAAGCAGTTTATATACTGACATCGAATTATTACGAACAGCAGTCCTCGTTTTTCTTTAATAAATGTACATATATGAAGTGCGCAAAATACATAATGGAATATTTATTTCTTGAATTCGGCGTTTTGGTATGCAACGACGGCTATTGTATCAAAGATATGAATGATACAGGCGTACAAAATAACATTATGGATATAAAAGAAGAGTATATGCGTGACATCGTGTTGATATATTACATAGTGTTATATTCAGATGATATAAATGCAGATAAGATATCTGTATCAACTGAAGGGCGTTTAGGAAAGCACTTTTTAAGCTGGGCAAAGAAAACTTCTCTTAACAAAAAAGTAAACATAGCTGTTATTCTCAACGAGAATAAAATGCTGGAATATCGTAAATGCAAGGACCTGAGCGTGCTTTTAAACATAGATAAAAACAGCACAGATCATATTTTTGAAAAGTATGATAAAAATAAATTTGATCTTACCCCGTGTGGCGAACATATCAGGTATGAATATTATATGCATTTTATTGTTCCGGAAAAAATGTTTACAGAGTTTTTTACGTCCATTCAGATAAAAAGAGAAGATAGCGGAGAGATCAATATAGTAAGAGAAGAGCTGACAACAGATTCTAGAAAAGGCGATAAGTATCATCAAATAAAAAACTCCATAAAAACAGAAAACATTGCAGAAAGCGTTACGTTGATATATGATAAAGAATTTTTAGCGGAAAGGTTCGTATATAGTGAAAAATCAAGATTTCTAGCAGCGTATAGATATAATAACGGCAAGCTGAGGAGGATAAACAAACATCAGGCGTTCACGATGTTTCATAGGCTTTATAAGGAGATGTCAGAACAGACTGCCTATAATAAAACTAAGGAGTGATATCATGGCTTTAAGCATAACAAGAGAAAATATGCTGTATGAGGATTGTGTAAACAAAGGAATAAAAATATTTTCGTATAAAGATATGCATGAGGTGATCTCATTTGATTGCGGGGTGTTATGCAGTTATAATTATAACGAAAAAATGGGTGAGGACGAAAAAAAACGCAAGCTTATGACGGCGAAATACATAATGGAATATCTTTATAATGATTGTGGCTATGTGGTCGCAAACGACGGCTGTTCGGTCATGTATGTAAGAGGATATCAATATGATGACACTATCGGCAAGAAGAGAAATATTTTAGATCTTGAATATTCAAGTATGACCGTTGTTGCATTGATATACCACATAGTCAATGAACTTTATTATCATGGTGATAACATAGTTTATATAGCTGTTACTAGAGACCCCGGAATGTCGTTTTTAAATTGGGCAGAGAAAATCCCTTTAACGGGTCATGTGAAATTAATATGTGCGATAAAAGAAGATCAGCTAACAACATATAATTATGACGTTTTGCACATTGAAAAAGAGAAAGACATCATAGCGCTCACGCCCGAGCGTGAAGAGAGATATTACAAGGAATATTATAATAATTACATTGCGTTGCAACAAACAGAAGAGCCAACGATAATAAGTATAAGCCGCACCTCGGACGGAAAGCTTGAACTCACAAATGATGTTTTGCATGGCAGCTTTAAAAACAGGGGAAAGCTTTTATCCAAGCTGAAAGAAGAATTTATCACCGATGAAGTTGACGAGAGCATAATTTTAGCGTATAATAAAAGCTATATTCCTGAAAGATTAGTGTATGAAAAAGAAGCTGATTTTTATGCAGGGTTTTATTATAAGAACGGTGTATTCAGCCGCAAGAGACAGTGGAATGCGTTTGAACGTTTTCATGTTCTTTACATTGAAATGCTTGCTCAGCATGGTATAGATTATAATGAAATGATAAACAGTGATATATTTGACAGCAACGGTGACAATGATGAAGGGTAAACTAAAATGAGGTGAGGAAAAATGCTTAAAGACATTATCAGCAAAGCGGATTACAGCTTTTTGCGAACTGATGAAAAACTAGGAAAAAACGTTATATTGCTAGGGCTTTGCGGTTCTTATTCGTATGGCACAAATAATGAAAATTCAGATATCGACATAAGAGGCTGTGCATTGAACAGCAAGCGTGAGATACTTCTGGGCAGAGATTTTGAACAGTTCACAGATATTTCGACAGACACAGTTATTTTTTCTTTCAAAAAGCTTGTTCAGCTCCTCACAAGCTGCAATCCTAATGTTATAGAACTGCTGGGACTGAAAAAAGAACATTATTTTGAAGTTACCGATATCGGCAGAGAATTGCTCGATAACAAAGAATTATTTCTTTCACAGCGTGCGGTAAAAAGCTTTATGGGTTATGCTGAGCATCAGTTTCGCAAGCTTAAAAATGCTTGTGCTGATGAAAAGCTTTCTATGGCAGAGGCTGAAAGCCACATTGAGGCACACCGTCAAAAGCTTTCAAAGCTTGAAATGAATTTTGTTCGTGTTTATTATATGGGCTTTGATCTCCTTGAAAAAGGCGTTGTAAAAACGTTCCGTGATGAAGAGCATGATCTGCTCATGAGTCTGCGAAACGGAAAATTTCTTACCGCTGAGAACAAGCCTGTACCTGAGTTTTTCAGGCTTGCAGAAGACTTGCGCAATAGATTTCAATACGCTGCTGCAAACACATCGTTACCTCATGAGCCTGATATCAAAAGGATAGAGGATTTTATCATATCCGTAAACCGTAGAGTTGTAAGTTCCACAGAGGATTGACCAACCGGAGAATGTGAAGTCTACACGACAGACGGATAAATCTATGAGATATTGTCCCGTATATTCTACTTCTTAAAATCTCTGGGGCTGCACCCGTAGGCTTCTTTAAAGGCTTTTGAAAAATAGCTGTGATCGTCAAAGCCGCAAAGCCCACAGATAGCATTTATCGAGTCAGATGTGTTTTTTTATCATATATGTCGCATTGCGCAGACGATAATTTTTTAGATATTCAAACGGTGACTGTCCTGTTATGTTCTTAAAACACCTCAGCACTTCGCTTTTGCTGACAAATGCCGCTGACGCCAGTTATAGGTAATGAAGAATAGTCTTAATAGGAAAGTGTATATCAATATAGTTTTTTTATGTGGGTTCGGTATAGCTTTAGGATATGACTAAGATTTTAAGTACAACACCTAAATGACCTGTCCGTAATTATCCTAGCGAAGATAAGCCCCAAAGGCAGAGCTAGTATTATCAGCAGAGCAGACGCAAGCCATGACGCAGATGTTTCAAGGGACATGACGCCCAAATTATAGAAAGCCTTGTAAAGATATAATCCCGGAACCATTATGACTATGGACGGAACGGTTATGGATATTCTCGGATAGCCCACATACTTTTTCAGCAGCGAGGCGAGTATGCCTGCGGTGAATGCCCCCACAAACGCAGCAGCTGCCGGAGGAAATGAAACAAGGTCAACAAGTTCCAATCTTAGAGTGTTTGCAAGTGCACCTATAACTGCCGCAGAGGCTGCAAGCTTGACAGGGCTATTGAACATAACGGAAAATCCGAAAACCCCGCAGAAACTTGCCGCAAGTCTGAACAGTATGAACTGCCATAAGGTAAGGCGCAGAGGCAAAAAGTCCATTGGCGTAAGGTGCAGGATAAGTGCCATTAACCACGCCGTCATTGTGGCTACAATTATAATGATGAGGGCGTAGGTCAGCCGCTCGATGCCCGAACGCATATCGAGCTTTGAAAGGTCTATGCCGCTTGTGATGAACGGAAAACCAGGTATAATAAAAAGCATTGCACATATGTAGCCTGCCTCATGCTGCATTTTTATATTGAAAAGTATTTTCGCAAGTTCAAACAGCCCTGCATATGAAAGGCACGCCGCCGATACTGAGGCAACTATTCCAAGCACAAGGGTAAGGTGGTGCTTTGTGAATTTGCTCCGCACATAATTGCCAATGCCTGCACCGAAAAATGCACATATCATCTCGGTCAGTCCACCGCCAAGCAGGAATGTGAACGCTCCGCAGGCAAGTGCCGCCGCAAGGCCCAAAACAGGCGGCGAGTAAAGTCCGTGTATCTTTTCGATATCGTCAAGTTCATTGTGGACCTGTTCACAAGTCAAACTATCGCAGCGGTTGACAAAATCGTTGATGAAAATTTCAAGACGTGTTAGCTTTGAATTGTTTACTCCCGTGTTAGTAAGGCAAAGAGACTGCGAAAAGCAAGCCTCGCCGTCAAAACAGGTGTAGTTTATGGACATAAGCCCGATATCTGCTGTGCAGGTCAGTCCCATACATTCCGACATGGTGTTCATGGAACTTCTCACACGCCACGCTCCCGTTCCGCAGGAGAGAAACATCATTCCCACCCTGCCTATAACAGAGGCTTTTTCTTTTAGGCTCGCCTTTGATACTGGCTCGTCCTTTTCGGCGTCTGTGAAATCGTGCCATGGGATATCCATGTGATTTTTCTTAACTATAGTTTGTGACATTCAGTATCACTTCCGTTTTTAAAGATCAAGGCTGTCTGAGCCTGCTTTTTTCATCATTTCCTCACGGCAGGCAAGCACAATGCCGTCTATCTCGCTGAGGTGCATGAGCATTTTCTTTTCAAACTGATGAACAGGCAGTAAAACGCCGATCTCATCAAATGATTTTCCAGCCTTTTCGCCTGTTTCTTGCCCGTAATAGACCATTGCAGTTGGGGCAGTTTGCTGTATCTTGTGGAAAGTATTCCATATAACATTATATGTCTGAGCCTCGGAAAGTCCAAGCTTTACAGTGTCAGGCAGGGCGTAAAGTATAAGCACGCCACGTCTTTTGTCAACACGCTTTTCCTTAATGTTCATTCCGTCGGTATAGACCCTCATAAGGTCATATCCGTCTGCAAGATAAAGCTTTGAACGTGGTGCACAGCTGTGGTTTTTGTACACATCACGAAATTTCTCGAACTCATGCTTTGTGACAAGCTTTTTCTTTTCTTCAATGACATCGCCTTCAGGGGTCGTAAGGAGTTCAGGATTTTTTCCGGCTTTTCCGTGAAAACGCTTTGGTATAAGGTATGCCTCTCTCAGCAGATCGAAAAGACTTCTTCCACAAAGCTCCAGCAGAAGTGCACTTATATCACCGTTCGTATATGCGGTCAAAAGCACCTGCACAAGATGTTCTGGGTCAGGATCGGTCTGCATATCGTCGTCGCTAAGGTGATCGTAAAGCACGTTGCTGAGCCTTTCGCAAGCTCCTTCCGATGCCATTATCCTTGAAAAAAACTGTTCGACTTCATTTTCTTTTGGCAAAACTGTTGGCATATTATTATCTCCTTTCACGTATGTCATATCTCAGCATTTGCAAACATATTACACTTTTTCAGTATCATTTTTTGTATCTCTGTAGCGGCGGCATTGAGTTTTTTGTCTGCATTTTCTGCAAGAACGATGCTCCTCTTTGGAAACTCTTCATCAGTTTTCAGAATATAAACATCGCCGCTTTGTGCCATCGGTTCTGGTATAAGACCTATGCCAAGGTTGCTTTTCACAAGCGGCATTATCTGATCGGCAGTTGCGACCTCTATATCCGGCTGAAAATCTATTCCATGCTGGAAAAAGAAATCGGAATAGAAATCATATGTCCTTGTGTTTCGGTTAAGTGATATTATAGGGTGGCTGCAAAGTTCCTCAAGAGTGAGCGTTCGCTTTGCAAGATCCTTTAGCTTTGTGCTGCATATGATAAGTTCACGGAACTCTCTGAGCTTATGAAAATTCAGCGAGCCCTCTGTGCTTATCGGCGTTGTTACCACAGCGAGGTTTGCAATGCCGCTTTTGAGAGCAGTCAGTGCCTGAGGGGTTGAATGGTTCAGCAGCTTTATTTTTATTCCCGGATATCTTTCATGGAACTCATTGAGAAGTGGCAGCATAACGCCGTGAAGTGCGGTCTCCGTCACACTTATGGTGACAGTTCCGCTTTGCAGGTCGTTGGCTTTTGAGATCTCATCTTCGCCCTCTGTAATAAGTTCCACCGCCTTTGAGATGTGCTCGTAAAGTATCTCTCCCTCAGGGGTAAGCGTGACGCCGTTTTTCATTCGATTGAAAAGCGTGCAGCCAAGTTCTCCTTCGAGTATTTTTATCACCCTTGTGATATTAGGCTGATTTGTGAGCAGCACTTTTGCCGTTCTTGAAAAGCTGCGGTTCTTTGCGGCATAATAAAATATCTTATAATATTCGTAATTTATATTCACTTTATCACTTTCTTGCTATATCAATATTTTATATCTTCCATATCAATTATATATTTGACTTATATATCTGAGATAATTATAATGGAAAAAGGAGAAAATTAAAGTGCTTAAAAATATTTTTCTTGTTAATTTTTTATGAAGGAATATGATAAAATGATGTTACGATCAAGAAAACAAATGTCTGAAACCAATATGCTCATGATACTTCTGACCATATCAGGGGGCTTGCAGGACGCATATTCGTATTTTGTGAGAGGTGAAGTTTTTTCAAATGCACAGACGGGAAACATTGTGCTTATGAGCACATATGTCGCAAAAGGCAACTGGCACAGGGCATTGCACTATCTTATACCTGTGCTGGCGTTTGCAATGGGGATTTTCATAGCCGAGCGTCTGCACGCACGTTTCAAGGACGTGGGATTTATACATTGGCGGCAGATAATAGTTTTCACGGAAATGGTACTGCTTTGCATTGTGGGGTTTATACCGCTTGGCGGTTCATATGATTTTGTTGCGAATGCACTTTCATCATGTGCCTGTGCAATGCAGGTGCAATCGTTCAGGAAAGTAAATAGTTATCCATACGCAAGCACGATGTGCATAGGAAATATGAGAAGTGCAATGGAATCCATAAGTGCATACATGAGGATAGGGGACAAGTCGCTGCTTAGGAAATCGCTGCAATATTTTCTTACGATATTCGTATTTGCCTGCGGTGCAGGAATAGGCGGAGCATATTCATTATACATAGGCAATGAGTTTATATGGATATCTTGTGCATTGCTGCTTATATGCTTTGTGCTTATGTTTATAAAGAGTGAGAACGATATGATGAGGGAGGATATGTAGGGCACATTTCGGTTAGTATTGTATTATAAAGGACAAAAGCCGCAAGGTCGGACAGCTTTTTTGCTGGTTTGACTTTGCGGCTTTGATTTTGATATAATGAATAAAATAGTTGCAGACGGGGTAGATAGACACCTTGTAAATGTGGGGGAGCGTAGAATTATGATCGACAAAAAATATTATGAAAAAGCGGCAAGGTACGTTGGGACGAGGCTTTGACAGATGTGATTTTTTATTTTTATAGGGATAAATGATTTTGTGAGGAAAATTGAAAAATTTTTTTGCTGCCCCCTTGGACAAACCTGATTTTATGTAGTATAATTATATAAAAAACAGGAGGAAAAACTATGTCAAACTTAACGATCAGATTTTATTCAAATTGCCTGCGGAGGTATACCACGTTTAAAATGTACCTGCCATGTGACATAAGGCAGGACTGGGGGCAGACAGATACGAAATACTCGGAAAACAGCACCAAAACGCTTTTCTTGCTGCACGGTTATACAGGCGACGCAGAAAACTGGGTGCCTGAATATCTTTCGGACAAGTATAATTTTGCGGTAGTTATCCCCTCGGGCGAAAATTCTTTTTGGCTGGACGGACGCTCGACCGGTCATCAGTTCTGCAAATTCGTCGGCGAGGAGCTTGTTGACTATGTAAGACGAGTTTTCAGACTTGCGAAAGACGGCAGTGAAACATACATTATGGGTCTTTCAATGGGCGGATTTGGTGCACTTCATACAGCATTTGCATATCCAGAAACCTTTGGCAAGGTTGCTGCATTATCTTCGGCTCTTATCGTACACGAAGTCGCAGGAATGTCAGAGGGGCAAGGCAATGCCACAGCGAATTATGAATATTACAGAGAATGTTTCGGCGAAACGTCTGAGGTGCTGAACAGCAGGAACAATCCCGAATTTCTTATAGACGAACTTCAGCGAGAGGGCAAAAATATCCCAGATATATTTATGTGCTGCGGTACAGAAGATTTCCTGCTTGAAAACAACCGTGATCTTCACAAATTTCTTGAAAGCAGAAACGTTTCTCACGAGTATTTTGAAAGCAAAGGCAACCACGATATGATTTTTTGGAGTGAGTATGCTGAAAAGGCGGTCAAGTGGATGTTTGAGGAGAAGTAAGAGCGGTGATGTCTTTGCGGTTTCTTATGTGATAATATGAAACACAAGAAACCTCATACAAACTGCACAATATAAAAATACCCTTTGAGAAAGGGATTTCTCCTCTCTCAAAGGGCAGGTTGGCAAACTGGAAGTTGTCAATTTCTTATATATTTTTGATCAGTGTCAGGAATCGTATCTTCTGACTGATATCGCTCTACTTTCATGTGAAGATTATATTTATCTCTTAACTCCGCAATCTTATTCATCATGGGTGATTGATGGTGAAAGTCAATGCTCTCTTGATTTTCCCAACTGTCAATCAGTAGCACAGTTTCCTCATCTCCCAGAGGGAAAAAATAATCATATCTAACGTTCCCCGCTTCATTTCTAATTGCATCAACAGTACCGCTTGAAATCATCTCCTCTGCAAATTTTCGCGCAGAACCATTTTCGCCGGAATAATATATATTAACAACTATACTCATTATACTTTCCTCCAAATTCCGATTTGTATTTCTGTTTGTTTTAAAAATGTGCAATCCCGATTGGAATTGCCCACTCGCTATACTTGCTATCTTAACATAACATTCAGTATCGAACAAGCTTTTGAGAAAAGATTTCTCCTCTCTCAAAGGGATTGATAAATGGGAATTTTCAAATTAGTCTTTGCAAATAACCTTTGAACCTTCACCATCAATTACAATTCCCTGACGGTTGTTAATTGGGCATAGATTCAAATCCGAAAACTCAGTCATTATTTTCTCGGTAACTTTCTTAAATGGTGCTGTAAGATAATGCGGAAGAACATAGAAATCAATCAAATCAAGCCCTGCATCATCTTCTTGTGAGTAGTCCTCCGGCTTTTCATCCATTTGCTCGATATATTGGATGCTTGGAGCGCATATAATTGCGCCTGCCGACTCACCGATCATCAATTTTCCCTTTTCCAATTCCTTCTTCAATAGCTCATCCGTTCCCGTTTTACGGAGCTGGTCCATAAGGAAGAAAGAATTTCCACCAGTAAAATATATCACATCCGCATCTTCAAAAACGGACTGTATCGTTAAATAAGCCTCCGTTGAAATATCAATTTCCGTTACGGCTGCTCCCAGTTTATTGAATAGCTTTCGAGCCGAGCCGACATAACCGGTATAGCCTTCACGCAGCGAAGCTGTGGGAATAAATGCGACTTTCTTGTTATCAATTTCTTCTTTTATCAAACTTCCTACACTTGAAAAGTGCGAACATAAAAACAGTTTCATCCATATCCTCCTTAACAAATTCCGATTCATCATGTAAGAGTAAGGTCTATCCGGCCTTGCTCTTTTCCTTTAAAATGGAGGTATGGTCTGACGAACTTTCCGATTGGGACACCACGCCCGCAGACAAATGTGTCAGCCAGCCTCCATTGTTTTGTGCTCGATTCAGCAAGTTGGGACATAGCTCCCGTTTCACGATTGAATATGTGCGTACTTTGGAAAAGCTGGATAGCCATAAATCGAAACGAAAGAAGGAATGTCAATGCTCGCAGTAGGAATCGATATTTCCAAGTCAAAAAGTGTAGCAGCCATCTTAAACCAAGACGGATCAATGCACACAAGTCCTTTTGAATTCCACCATACGCAGCCCGAACTAGACGCTTTCATTAAGTATATTTTGAATAGCAAGCAATCTGCAACCATCTTAATGGAAAATACCGGGCATTACCACTATCCTGTTCTGAAAGCGTTTCAGGAAGCCGGGCTCCCTGTTTGTATGGTTAATGCCTACCAAATCAAGAAATTCGGAGACATGGATCTTCGCAAGGCCAAAACGGACAAGAAAGATGCAGTGCGGATTGCCAGATATGCATTGGAAAAGAGTTATTCTCTGGTTCCATACACATCTATGGAGCAGAAATACGAAGATTTAAGATTTTTGGCACGACAGTATAATCAGCGAATGCTTACGCTGAAAACCAACAAAGTATTTCTACTTAATCTATTGGATGAAACGATGCCTGGCATAACCAACATCCTGCCTCTAACGACCAGAACGCCAGAAACCAGTCTTTCCGTTCTCTTTATCAATCGTTTTAAATCCTATGATCGTATAAAGAAAATGGGAAAAAGTCGTTTTCTTGACGCATTTGAAAAAATCGCAAGGAAATCTCGAAATCGCCAAACCAAAACATATGGGTTGGCAATTTACGAAGCTGCATTACGCAATATCACAACAAGAGGAGAAAACGAATACACTCTTGCGGCTCAAGATCAATGCCTTGAACTTGTCTGTGAATCACAAAAGGCCGCTGATTCAATTATTCTAAAAATGAAAACATTAGCTGAAACGTTGCCCGAATACGCCGTTCTGCGCTCTATGGCTGGTGTTGGGGATCGACTCGGTCCCCTTATCCTTGCTGAAATTGGAGATATCCGCCGCTTTCACAGTGGAAAAGCACTCAACGCTTATGCTGGTAACGATCCGCCTCCATATCAGTCTGGAACATTTGAGAGCTACAATCGCCACATATCAAAACGTGGGAATGCGGCTCTCAGAAAGTATTGCTTTGAGGTTATGCAGGCACTCAAACTTACACGACCTCAAGATGACCCTGTCTACCTTTTTCTGCTCAAAAAGGAACAGGAAGGGAATCCGTATAACGTAGCTAAAATGGCCGGAGTCGACAAGTTTCTCCGCATCTACTACGCGAGAGCGATGGAAACACTCAAGCAACAGTAACCACTGACTCTATTATATATCTTTTTCAAAAATCCACAACTGCTGTGGATTCAATTTAATGCTCCCTTTTTCCAAAAGAAAATCGGAAAATCTAAAAAAACTCTTGAGAAATACATTAGCAAGATTTATCTCACTGTCCAACTGCGCGGTAAACCACATCAAAATACTCGCAGACGCACTTCATTCTTTCGTCAAAATCGATGCCGATTTCCTCACACGCTGCGGCAAACGTCTTGCGGTGGGCTTTCTTCCACGCGGCAAGGGTGCCGTCCCCCTCGGCGGCGGCACAATCTGCCGTCACATCTTCAAACGGGACAACCTCCACCTTTGTGGTGCGGGTAATGCAACGCGGCTGCATATCGCTGTCCAACACGACCGTGTAATCACCCGTGCGCGGCAGAAGCTGCATCTGGGTTTCAAACAGATTGAACAACCCCGTGTTGGCGCGTTTTTTGCCGCAAAGAATGTTGTCCAGAATTTCATCGGTGCCGTTGCTGTCATAAAAACAGACATTGTAGGCAGAAATCGTCAGCCCCGAATCCTTTACAAATTTCTCGATTTGATCCATAGATCCCTCTCACGCAAGATCATCAAAGCCCAACTGCCCATCACAGCTTGTACGCAGCAGCAGCGGCGGGCGGCTGCAAAGCAGCTCCAGCGCCGCACCGGCGTCCACCAACCACGGGCGCACCTGCTCGTGGGAGAGCAGCAACGGCATACGGTCGTGGATGGGTGCTACCGAATCATTGGGCGCGGTGGTCAGAATGATAAAGCAGTTCACACCACTTATATTATCATAAATGCCCGCCAAGTAAATCGGCTGTCCCGGCATTTGAAAAAAATATTTGTGCTTGGCGCTGTCCCACTCATAAAAGCCGGTGGCGGGAATCACGCAGCGCTGGAAGGCAACACTGCGGCGAAACATCGGTTTTTCCGTCACCGTTTCGGCGCGGGCATTGATGATTTGCTGTCTGCCGCGGAAACCGGGCAGCCCCCATTGCTGAAACTCGCCCACGATCTTCTCCCCGCGTGAAACCAGCACCGGTGCCACCTGCGAGGGGCAAATATCCCCTGCCATTGGGAAATTGAGTTCGTTTCCCTCGCTGCGGCGCTGTGCATCGCGCACGATCTGGCGAATCTCTTTATATTCATCGGCAGAAAACTGATACCGTCCACACATACGCGACGCTCCTTCCTTATCCTACTACAATACCGGCGATTCTGAACTCGTCCTCCTCCCGCACAGGGATGGGGGCATATTTTTTATTCAGGGAAATCAGCGCAATGCCGTTTTCGTCCTTGCGCAGCTTTTTGCAATAGCTTTGGTCGTTCAAGGTGCAAAGCACAATATCACCGTTGTTAGCGTCTTGTGCCGCTTTGACCCAAACGGTCTGCCCGTTCACAAAGCGCGGCTCCATACTGTCACCGGCGATGCGGACACCGAACTCCGCCTTGGCGGGTACGGATTCGTCCACTTCGGTCATTTCTTGGGCGTCATCGTCCAGCCACTGACCGGTACCGGCAGAGGCGGGCTGTAAATAGACCGGCAGCAATCGCAGTGTCGGTTCCGGTTTCTCGGTAAACGCTGCCGTGTGCAGCAGCATGGATCGGTATTCCCCCAAACGCTGCTGCCCCGCCTGATTCAGCTTGGGTTCGGAATCCAGATACAAAACTGTTATATCTTCAAACCCCAAAGCCTTTGCCAGCGCCACACCCACGGTAAGCGTAAATAAAATGTTGGATGTTCTGTTGGAACAGCAGACATATTATAAAACGGAAAATGAATAACAGCCGCAAATAGGATCCTCACACAAAATCATCTAAAACCAAGGAAAGCACACGCGATACTAATCCATCTGATTTTTTCAGCGGATTTGGTCGTGTGTGCTTTTCTTGTTATAAATTTATGGATAACTATAGTAAAGTGGTGTTACGCTTTATTTGGCTTTTCTCCATTGTCTTTTCGGCTCACGTTTTCCAGCCATATCGGAGGAAGCGGGCCATTGGAGCAACCATTCGAGATACTCGGATTTTGTGATAGTGCCGGAGGCAAGTTCCTGCTTTCGGGTAAGCCACTCCTTCATGAGGTCATTAAAGAGTGGTACATTCACCCACAGTACGGTTGCGGGTGCGATTGAGTCGCCCCATGTGGTGCAGGCGTTGCCACGCAGTTCGATTGTTTTACTTTCTATCGGCGCAATCGAAGCATCAAGCGTGGTTTCAGTCAGTTTGAAAGATCTTCTATGTTCAAAATCATACCACATAATTGTCCGCAGAATATCCGGAAGAAACTTGTCGCTTACGAAAAATGTTTCTTCCTTGACATCCAAAACTTTTGCGATTTCCTTCAGTAGAGATGGCTTGGGAACACGGTATCCTATTTCATATTGTGCGATTCGATTCGCGCCGCCGTCCCCAAGATTGAGAAGGTCACCCAGTTGTTTTTGTGTCAGACCTCTATGAAGTCGTACTAGTTTGATTTTTTGACCTACTTCCATGAAAAAAGCCCTCCAATAAATTTTCTCTATTGTAGCACACCATAACATGAAAGCGCAAGTGAAAAATCGAAAAATGAATTTTTTGTGACTTCTATTGACATTCGCTCGTGAGCGAAGTATCTTATATGTATACTTCGCTTGCAAGCGAAGGCAAAATACTGATGTAAGGATGGTGATCGAATGGATTGTAAAGAAATCAGAGAAATGTACAAGCTCATGTTTGCGGAGTACCCCGACATTGTAACGGTCAAGGATCTGCAAGCCATGCTGGGCATCAGCCGTCATGCGGCCTATGACCTGCTGGGGGAGGGCGAAATCAGCTGCATCCGGCTGGCAAACGCTTACAAAATCCCCAAAATCAATGTGATCAATTATGTTCTGAAAAGTCCGTGCGGTCAGAAGCGCGTGAGCGCGTAGGAGCTGCCTTGATTCTGGTAAGAGCACCTCCCCGTCTCAAATAGATTCGGCACCTTGAAAACTGCATATCCGACAAGCAAGGTACATTCACCACATTGCCGTCAACTTACGAGTACGGCAGCGCAGACAGAGTACGCGCCATGACTGCCACCGGGCACGAGCGATTCAATCTCTGATAAACACCCCGTGGCGGAGTGGAGCGCAATGACAGATGTGGTCGTAAAGATACTTCCGTCCAGTCACAGTTCACACAATGAGGGCGGCAGGCAGAGAACCTGGCTGGGGTAAAAATACCCATGATGCCGTTGCAGCCGAACGGCAGCCTTGCGAATCGTCCCCACAGCTGGGGCAAGGTGGGCAAATGCAGCTGTGAATCGAAATGTTATCCCGAAAGTGTACCGAACGGATTCACTTTTTCCAGCCCAGTAAAAGTAGTGAATCAGAACCGTATACTTTCGGGAAATTTATTGGAAGTGAATCAGATTTGATTCACTTTCCAGAGCGTAAGGCATAAAAGTGAATCAGTTCTGATTCACTTGCAGTAACTGCCCAAATCCGCCCTGTGTGGGGCAGATGCCACACGCAGCACACGGATACGAAACAGCCAACGCACCCGCCGTTTGGCGCGTTTGTGGGGCTGTGGGGCAGCGTGAGCCATACAACTTAACACTGGAGAATAAAACTTACTACACACAAAAAGACGATAGTATGAGATAATAGATATATACCAAAACAGAAAGGACGATGCGAATGAATTATGAAAAACTTCCAAAAACGATCTCCGCCGAAGAACTCCTCTCCACGCCGCTGCCGCCGGTCAAGTGGATCATCCCCGATTTGCTCCCAGCCGGTCTTGCACTGTTTGCAGGTCCCAGCAAGGCGGGCAAAAGCTGGCTGACCTTGTGGCTGTGCTTGCAGGTGGCGCAGGGAAAGCCTATGTGGGGACGCGAAATAGAGCCGCACACCGTGCTTTATCTATCTCTGGAGGACACCTTCAACCGCCTGCAAAAGCGCCTTCTCCAGCTTGTGGGCAGCGAAGAAGCCCCCGAACGGCTGGTCATGCAGACGGAATGCAGCAGCATCGGGCAGGGGCTGGAAGAACAGCTCACCAGCTTCCTCTATCAGCATCCGGACACCGGGCTGATTGTCATCGACACCTTGCAAAAGGTGCGTTCCAGCGACCAGAACAACAGTATGTATGCCAGCGATTACAAGGAAATCAGCGCATTGAAGGCACTGGCTGATAAGTACAATGTCTGCATTTTGCTGATCCACCATCTGCGCAAACAGGCCGACGACGACCCGTTCCAGCAGATTGCAGGCTCCAACGGTCTGATGGGTGCGTCCGATACCAGCTGGGTCATGCAGCGCAAGCGTATGAGCCAGACCGCCAGCATTTTGGTGACCGGGCGCGATATGGACAACAAAACACTGCGTCTGCACGAAGAAAATTGCGTTTGGATGCTGGATGAGGAAGAAAGCACCGAACAAATTGTCGCTAAAGCTGTGCCGAGTTACCTTTGGAAAGTGGCTGACTACATCGATAGCGTCGGAACATGGCAAGGCACAGCCACCGAACTGCTTTCTGCAGCCGATATTGAAGGCGTTTTGCCCCATCAGCTGACCCGGAAAATCGTGGAACACTTCGATACCGTATTCACGCCAAGAGGTATCCGCTATGAAACCCACCGCACCTCGCAGGCGCGGCAGATGAAGTTCTCCCATGACGGAAATGACGCAGATGACGCTAATGACGCTGAAATTGACATAACCCAGCTTTTCAAATGGGATATCTCACAAACAGCGTCATCAGCGTCATTAGCGTCACAAAGGTCGCGTAAGGAGAGCAAGCATGGGCGAAGTGTTGCCACAGGGCAACCCGCCGAAAAGCCTACGGGGACAGCCCCGAACCCCTGTGAGGCTGCTGGCGCATGAGAAAGCGCAGCGTTGGAATCAATGTCCGCGTCAGCGTCACAGAAAAACGAAAAATGACGCTGATGGCTAAACGGTGCGGGCTGTCTCTCTCGGAATACTTACGCCAGCGGGCGCTGGGATATGAACCGGGTGGACACCCGCCCAAGGAGGCATTTGATGTATTGGATAAGATTGACGAAATTGCAGAAAACTGTTCGGTGCAGGATGGCGTTGCCGTCAATGCACAGACCGACTGCTTGAGGAATTTGCTCATTGGCAGCAACTAAGATTTGGACAATCAAGGACAGCTTACAGCGTGTCCTTGACTATGCGGCCAACCCGGACAAAACCGAATACGATGCCCTTGCCCAGACACTTCACTACGCAGAGAACGATGCCAAGACAAAGCTGAACGAGAGCGCCCAGCTTGTCACCGGCATCCATTGCAGGGCAAATCATGCGTGGGAAGATATGCGGGCTGTACAGGAACGCTTTGGTAAAACAGACGGCGTGGTGGCGCTCCATGCCTACCAAAGCTTCCGCGAGGGCGAAGTCACCCCGGAGCAGTGCCACGAGATCGGCGTGGCACTGGCCCGCAAGGTCTGGGGCAAGCGTTTCTAAGTGCTGGTCGCTACCCATATGAATACGGATAACTTACATAATCATTTTGTGATAAATTCCGTGTCCTATGTGGACGGAAAGAAATACGAGCAACGCCGCAGCCAGTATGCCGAGTTCCGGGCGGCATCTGACAAGCTGTGCCGGGAGTACGGCTTGTCGGTGGTGGAGCAGCCCAAGGCCAAGGAACCGGCGCGGTACGCCCGGATGCGGGAGGCTATCGACCAAGCCTGTGAGGATGCCAGTACCGCCGAGGATTTTCACAGAGCGCTGTATCGGCAATGGTATGTTTTCGGCAGTGATCCACACCGAAAATATGCGACCATCCGGGCGCGGGATGGTGGTCGAGCCGTGCGGCTTTATAGGCTGGGAGAAGAATACGATCTTGCAGCCATCGATGACAGACTGCGGGAAAACTATCTGCTGTATGGGGCAGGGTTGTATGAACGGAAACACCCGCCCCGGCAGTATACGCCGAAACGGTATCGCCCCAAGGATACCTATGCAGGAAAAGGCATCCTCCAAATTTTCCTCGAGGTATTCTTCGGGGAATCCCAGATGCACCGCTTGTATCTGTACTACTGTTATCAGCTGGGTATCCTGCCCAAGAAACAGCAACCGCGTATCAACCGCCCGGAACTGGAGCGCATCTGGAAAGATACCGAGAAAATCCTTGCAGAACACGCCTTTGTCCACGACCACAAGTTTCCCTCTTTGCAGGCCATCGTGGACTATCGCAAGAGTTTGTCCCAGCAGATGGAAACCCTTGCTGCGCAACGGGCGGAAATCGTTAAGCAGATGCGCCGAAAGGATGCACCGCCGGAATTGGCTGACCGCCGTGCAATGCTGACCTGTAAAATTGCGGAACTCCGCAAAGAGAACAAGATTGCAGAGGGAGCCATCAAGCGTATTCAACGCACACGCGAATCCAACCGTATTGACCGGGAAAACAGAATGCCGCAACATCCCAGACCACGCCGCCGCAGACGGGAACAGGAGCGCGAATGATGTAAGTTTGCACCCAATGTGCAGGACGGTTCTTGTGCAATTCTGTGAATAGCTTTCCGGCGGGATTGCTGGTATCGTTGTACCGAACCCCAAATGCAACAACTTGAAAAAAAGGAGAGATGCCTATGGTAGCAGGACGCTTACAGGAGAAAAACGGATTTTATTACATCGTGCTGAGTTACACGGACTCGGCGGGCAAACGCCGTCAGCCTTGGATCGGCACAGGGCTGCCCGTCAAGGGCAACAAAAAACGCGCCGAAAAAATGCTGGCGGATACGCGAAAGGATTTCACGATTCCCAAGGGTCAGGTGTCCGAACTCAGCCCCGACATGGCATTCAGCGACTATATGCGGTACTGGCTGAAAATGATGCGGACCGCTGTAACGGAAACCACTTACTCGTCCTATTGCTTCAATGTGGAAAAGCACATCATTCCCTACTTTGAACCGCTGGGCGTAACGCTGGCAGGGTTACAGCCGCGGCAAATCCAGAGCTTCTATCTGCACGAAGCGGAAACGCTGAAAAACACCTCTATCCTGCGATTCCACGCCAATCTTCACAAGGCGCTGAAATACGCTGTGCGCATCGACCTGATAGCCAGCAACCCGGTGGACAAGGTGGACCGCCCCAAGCCGCAGGCGTTCATGGCAAGCTATTACAGCGCCGAGGAAATGGAAAAGCTCTTTGAAGCCGCCCAAGGCCATAAGCTGGAACTGATTATCCAGCTTGCAGCTTTTTACGGCTTGCGCCGAGCCGAGGTGATGGGCTTGCGGTGGGAGGCCATCGACTTTGAAGCCAAGACGCTGACCATCCGCCACATCGTGACCAGCACCCGCATTGATGGCAAGAAGATTTTGGTGGAGGCTGACCGAGCCAAAACAAAATCCAGTCTGCGCACCTTGCCGCTGGTAGACCCGATTGCCGAGCGCTTGAAAGCCGTCAAAGAGCAGCAGGAATACAACCAAAAAATCTGCGGCAACTGCTATAATCAAGAGTACCTTGGCTATGTATTTGTGGATGCAATGGGAAACCTGATCCAGCCGGATTCCGTGACGACAGGCTTTCCGCAGCTGCTGAAAGAGAATGGTCTGCGCAGGATCCGATTCCACGACTTGCGCCACTCCTGTGCCAGCCTATTGCTGAAAGAGGGCGTGCCGATGAAGCAGATTCAAGAGTGGCTGGGTCACAGCGATATTTCCACCACAGCCAACATTTACGCGCATCTGGATTCGCAATCCAAGAACCTGAGCGCCCGGACGATGGCAAACACGCTGACATTGCCCGAAGCGCAGCCCATAAAGAAGTGGTGATTTGAACAGCGGCGGCACCTGAGAAATCGGGTGCCGCCTTTTTGCTGTCAATTTGTACCCAAGATGCAGGAAAAATCTTGTGTAGTTCTGTGAATAGCTATTTGCCGCGATTGCTGGTATGATTTGTACCGAACCCGAAAATCACTACTTGAAAATAAAGGGGAGATGTTTATAAGAAAAGTACGGGAATTTTACAAAGCGGCAATAAAGAATCACTACCCAATGTAGAATTGAGTAGTGATACTTGGCGCAGACGGTGGGATTCTCCCGCGCCCTTGCAACAGTCCGCAGGACTGTTGCAGCCCGGCGGGACGCAAAGCGCCGGGCACGGGCTGTTCGAATCCCACCTTGCAGCCCTTGTATAGTTTGCCGCAAAAATAAAAAGCAGCGCCCCGCAGGGTGCTGCTCTTGGCGCAGACGGTGGGATTCGAACCCACGTGGCATTGCTGCCAAATTGATTTCGAGTCAATCTCGTTACGACCGCTTCGATACGTCTGCCTATTTAGTTTTTATCGCACCGCCCCGCATAGCGTTTGGAAAAATGCGAGATTTCGATGCAAGATAACGATGAAAAGTTGGGTACGCGACACCCGATAAAGCCCGCCGTTATGGGATTTCCTGCGGACAAGGTGACCTGCTGGATGCAAACTTTCGAGTGCGACCCCTTCGACCTCTTGGGTAATGCTCCTTATAGTAATCCCCCAAAATCTTCTCCGGAAAAAGGAGAGAAAAGTAGGAGAGAACAGCAAATATTTAATTGTAGAAAACAGTGGGTTTTTGACGATGAGTCGTTTGAAAATCAACGGCAACTTCCAAAATGCCTGCTTGATTTCGAGTGCTCCCTCTTACGACCTCTTGGGGAGTGCGCCATGTTCTGGGTTCCTGCCGGATACTAAATTAGTATAGCAAAAATGCCGTCCCGCGTCAAGATGCGGGGCGGCATAATTCCTGTATACTGGGGGATATCTCATGTACATCAGAACAAATGCTGTTTCTGCACCGGGCCGGGGGCAAAGGGGGTATCCTCGTGGTGGCGCACCACGGTCACCTCGCGGGTCTTTTCCTCCACATGGCCGTTGGCTTTGGGCACACTGTAAAAGCTGCGGGTAATGTTATAATAGCCGCGCATGTGCTGCACCAGGTATTCGGCCACAGCGGGCAGGCAGTCGGTATCCTCAATGTTTTCATAGTTATAGTCTGCGTACAAAAATGCCGTGTGCTCCCCCTTGCAGACCAGCGTGATTCCTTCTTCGTCCAGATGCAGTTCATCCACAGCGCACTGCTTCAGGCCGCTCAGGCCGCTTTCGCTGGCAAGTTGGGTGGCGCGGCGGCGCATAGCCAATGGAACGGACTGCGGGTCCAGCGCTTCGTTGCCGCGCTGGCCGATCTCCAGCAGGATGTCCCGCATCATGCGGCTTTCCAGCAGCGGGCGGATCTTTTCCTTCGCGCGGGCTTCCTCGGTTTTTGCCTGAATTTTTTGCAGCAGTCCCATTCTTTTTCCTCACTAAACACATATCATTGCCCTGCGCACATCCGCATCAGCATCAGGGGCATCTTACTTTTTCATCGTGTAACTAATATTATATTATAGCATACCTTTTCATCCTGTGCCAGCGTGGAAGATAACTTTTACACCAAATTCATTCTGGTAAATCTTTTTAGCTGTGTGCTTTTTTGTATTCAGCTTTCATTTTTTTTCTCCGTCAAAAGCACAAATTCAATCCCTGTTTTTTGTCTATTTTACTCTTTGCCTCATGCCATTCATTCTTATTTTTCTTTTCTCCGCTCTTTCACGTTGCACCCTGCCAGTTTCTGCATTATACTGATAAAAAAGTGCGCCGGCAAGTTTTCCCCCGCCGGCAGCCGGACAGGAGTGCGGCCTATGAACATTACCGCGTTTGCCCAATATGCCGGGGTATCCAAGGCAGCGGTCAGCCGCTATTTTAACGGCGGGTACTTAAGCGCCGAAAAGCGCGCCCAGATTGCCGCTGCGGTGGAAGCCACCGGCTACCGCCCCAGTATGCAGGCCCAGATGCTGCGCACCCGCCGCACGCGGCAGATCGGGGTGATCATGCCGCGGCTGAGCAGCGAAAGCTGCGCCCGCATGGTGGAGGGCATCAGCCGGGTACTGGATGACCAGAACTACCAGCTGCTGCTGATCAACACCGCCAACGACAACACCCGCGAAGTGCGCGCGCTGGATACCCTGCGGCATGATACGGTGGACGGCATTATCCTGATTGCCACCATGTTTACCCCGGAACACCACGCGGTGCTGCAAAGCCTGCATGTGCCGGTGGTAATCGTGGGGCAGCAGTATCCCGGGTTCAGCTGTGTGTTCCACGATGATTTCGGCGCGGCGCAGGCCGCCACCGCCCACATGCTGCAAAAGGGGCGGCGCAAGCCGGGCTACCTGGGCGTGACTCTGCTGGACAAAGCCGTCGGCCTTGCCCGGCGCGAAGGCTTTGACAGTGCGCTGCGAGATGCGGGTCTCGTGCCCCAGCCGCAGCGGATGAGCATTGCCAAGTTCAACATGGAATCCGGCTACCACCAGGCGGAGCAGCTGTTTGACCGTGCGCCGGGGCTGGACTGCCTGTTCTGCGCGACCGACTCCATCGCCCTGGGTGCGCTGCAATACTGCCGCAGCCACAGTCTGCGGGTGCCGGAGGACATCATGATTGCCGCTGTGGGTGACAACCGCATTGGCCGCGTTGCCTATGTGCCGCTGACCAGCGCCCATCTGCATTACCGCACCGCCGGGGACAAAGCCGCCCGCCTGCTGCTGGACATGCTGGCGGACCCCCATGCCGAGCCGCAGATGATCAAGCTGGATTATGAGTTAAAATGCCGGGCCTCCACCGGGGATGACAACTCAGATGAAAATGTCTGGTCGCTATAACAGGCATCCTTGCGCCACACTTCCCTGCATCACTGCGGGGAAGTTTTTGTTTTGTGCACCCTTTCCATGCAGCCCCCTGTTTTTTGTGCATTTTACCAAAGAACGGTGTGAAACTGTGTGAAATCGATAACAGAATCTTTGCAAGTTGGGTCGTTTGGTCAATAGAAAAAGCACTAACCTTCGTATATAATAAAGCTGTCAAATGAAACAGGCCCCGGAACCACCTACCGGGCCAACAGATAAAAGAAGGAGCGTGCAACATGGATTACAAGAAAGCAGCCCAGCAGGTACTGGACAACATCGGCGGTGCTTCCAACATTGTATCGGCCGCACACTGCGCAACCCGCCTGCGCCTGGTGATTGCAGATAATTCCAAGGTGAACAAAAAAGAGCTCGAAAATGCTGAGGGCGCCAAGGGCGTATTTGAAGCCCAAGGCCAGCTGCAGATCATCTTCGGCACCGGCATTGTGAACAAGGTGTATGACGAGTTCACCGCCCTGGCCGGAATCACCGGTGCCAGCAAGGAGGAAGTCAAACAGGCTGCCGCTTCCAAAGCACCATGGTACCAGCGGGCCATCAAGACGCTGGGTGATATCTTTGTTCCCATCATCCCGGCCATCGTGGCTTCCGGCTTTTTGATGGGCATTATGGAAGCGCTGAACTTTATGGTCAACAACGGCTTCCTGAACATTGATACCAGCGGTTCCATCTATGTGTTTGCCCAGCTGTTCTCCAACACGGCGTACACCTTCCTGCCTATCCTGATCGCGTTCTCCGCCGCAAAGGTGTTTGGTGGCAACCAGTTCCTGGGTGCTGTCATCGGCATGATCATGATTCACCCCAACCTGCAGAACGCCTGGACCGTTGCTTCTGAGGGCGTGCAGACCTACCAGTCGGTGTTTGGCGGGCTGTACAAAATTCCGCTGGTCGGCTACCAGGGCCACGTTATCCCCGTTATCATTGCCGTGTGGCTGATGTGCCAGATTGAAAAGCGGCTGCACAAAGTTGTGCCTGCCATGATCGACCTGTTTGTTACCCCGCTGGTCTCCGTTTTCGTTACCGGTTATCTCACCCTCGCTGTCATCGGCCCAATCTTCACCACGCTGGAGGACGGCATCATCAACGGCGTTCAGGCTTTAATTCAGCTGCCGTTCGGCATCGGTTCCTTCATCATGGGCGGTTTGTACGCCGTCACCGTTGTGGCCGGTATCCACCATATGTACACCCTGATCGACCTTGGCCAGCTGGCCAAGTTTGGCTTCACCTACTGGCTGCCCCTGGCCAGTGCCGCCAACGTTGCCCAGGGCGGTGCCGCTTTTGCCGTTGCCCTCAAGAGCAAGAACGCCAAAGTTAAGTCTATGGCCCTGCCCTCCGCCCTTTCTGCCTGCATGGGCATTACCGAGCCCGCCATCTTCGGCGTCAACCTGCGCTACTTTAAGCCCTTTATCGGCGGTCTGGTCGGCGGTGCCTGTGGCGCTTTGTATGCCAGTGTGACCGGCCTTGGTGCCACCGGCACCGGCGTGACCGGCATCTTCGGCATCCTGCTGCATCTGCACATGCCGCTGCAGTACCTCATCATGATGGCAATTTCCTTCGGAGTTTCCTTCGCTGTGACCTGGGTGATCTGGACCCCCGAAGCCGAGGAAGCCAAAGCCTGATGTTTTCCCCTCTCAATCAATAAGGAGCTACCTGTTATGAATGCCTTGCAGCGTGATTTGAAGCGTCTTGTCCCCATGGTGGAAGCCGCCGGGGCCGCCCGCGCGGCGGCGGATCCCCACCGGCAAAAGTTGCATGTTCAGCCCCCGGTTGGCTGGCTGAACGACCCCAACGGGCTGTGCCAGATCGGCGATGAATACCATGTGTTTTATCAGTACGGCCCATTTGACCCCACGGGAGGGGTCAAGCACTGGGGGCACGTGCGCAGCCGCGATTTGTTCCACTGGGAACGCCTGCCCGTGCTGCTGTACCCGGACGAACCGTTTGACTGCCATGGCGTTTATTCCGGCTCCGCTCTGGTGGAGGACGGCATGCTGTACCTGTACTATACCGGCAATGTCAAGCACCCCGGCGAATATGACTACATCAAGCAGGGGCGTGGGCACAATGTCTGCCTTGCCACCAGCCGCGATGCCATCCATCTGGACAACAAACGCTGCCTGATGTACAACCAGGATTATCCCGCCGGGCTGACCTGCCATGTGCGCGATCCCAAAGTGTTTGCACTGGATGGGCGCTACTATATGGTGCTGGGTGCCCGAACACTGGACGACCACGGCGAAGTGCTGGTGTTTGAAAGCGCCGACAAGCTGCACTGGAACCACATCAACACCATTACCACCCCCGAACCCTTTGGCTATATGTGGGAATGCCCCGACCTGTTTGAGCTGGACGGCCAGTGGTTTTTGGCGGTATCGCCCCAGGGCATTGCCTGCCAGAACGTGTACGGCTGCGGTTACTTTGCCCTGCAGGGTGACTGGCGCACCGATTGCACATTGAGCGAATTCCACGCCCTGGACGATGGCTTTGACTATTACGCGCCCCAAAGCTTTGCCGCCGCGGATGGCCGCCGCATCCAGTTTGGCTGGATGGGCATGCCGGATGCCGATTACACCAACCCCACCGTGGAGTATGGCTGGCAACACTGCCTGACCCTGCCCCGCGTGTTGACCCAGGACGGCAATGGCTGCCTGCTGCAAGCCCCTGCCGCCGAGCTGAACGCCCTGCGCGGCGAAGCCCGCCAGCCGGCAGACGGCGAAACGGTTGAAACGGACCCCTGCTTTGACCTGACCGCCTCCCCCGCCGGGGATTTTGTCCTGACCATTGCCAACGGCCTGACCCTGACTTACACCGAAGCGGACCGCACCTGTACCCTGCGCTTTACCGATGCAGCGATTGCCGCCGGGCGCACCGAGCGCAAGGCTGTGCTGGATGCCCCCTGCCGCAGCCTGCGTGTTGTGGGGGATGCTTCCTCGCTGGAAATATTCCTGAACGACGGTGCCGCGGTGCTTTCCACCCGGTATTACCCGGCAGCGGGCAAGGTTGCCGTGCAGCTTTGCGGCGCAGGCAGCACCCTGTATTCCCTTTCGATTTAACGGAGGACATTCCATGGCACATGATACCTTGTATGCGATCGGCGAAGCGCTGATCGATATGATTCCGTCCAAAACCGGCTGTTCCTTTGCCAATGTTCCCTCTTTCAGCCCCCGTGTGGGCGGCGCGCCCGCCAACGTGTGCGGTGCTTATGCCCGCCTGGGTGGGGATTCTGCCCTACTGACCCAGCTGGGAGATGACCCGTTCGGCCACAAGATCATTGATGAACTGGCTGCCTGCGGCATTGATACCAGCCACATCTGTTTGACGGACAAAGCCAACACCGCCCTGGCCTTTGTTTCGCTGGAAGCGGACGGCAACCGGACGTTCAGTTTTTACCGCAAGCCCTCAGCCGACTTGCTGTACGCCCCGGAGCAGGTGGATACCAGCCTGTTTGCCAACGCCTATGCCCTGCATTTTTGCAGCGTTGCCCTGGTGGAAAGCCCCATGCGGGAAGCCCACAAAACTGCCATTGCCGCAGCCCGCAGCGCCGGGACTATCATTGACTTTGA
>OICI01000014.1_pt1 | contig 71503 bp, 104 predicted proteins | sample 1581261 | NCBI WGS metagenome assembly OICI01 (sample SAMEA3882520, study PRJEB24775) | human gut metagenome | biome: human-associated habitat; feature: intestine environment; material: feces | place: Netherlands | collected 2009/2010 | reverse complement strand
GGTTGCGCATTGAGGCAAAAATTCCTCAGTGCAGTAAGAGAAGCACCTGCACGTTTACTACATTAATTAACCTTAATGCGGAGCTTATGTCCATGGCGGCATAGAATTTCTGAGTTAGGCTGTACATGTAGAAACGCAGTCCCTGCCTCCTAAAGAGGCTATGTGCAATTATGCACTTATGGGGAAGCACGCGACTTTAATCGTGTGAGGCTTCACATTGTGACTTCTCCATGCATTCCGATGCTGTATTTTGTGCATATGGCTTCTTTTATATGGTACACGGTTTTCCCCTGGCTGATGATATTTGTAAGCATAATAATCCATACAGTTTTTCCAAGCAGAGCCGTGGTTTCGCATGCCGATTTACCGAGCGCATTCTTTCCTTTGGTCCACTCGCACATTCTCTGCTTCTCGAGTGCGTTTTTAATAAGTAGAAGACTGTCAGCATAATCGGTGTTGACAGGTGCATTTTTTAATTTTTCTGATACTGCTTTTAATATTTTCTCAATTGTCATGATATTTTCCTCTTTTCCAGTCGTTAATGCCCCTAATGAGCACAATGATTCCTGCAATGCCAACAAGTATATATGCTGTATATGTCATGTAAAGATCATTTCCCTCAGATACAAAGCATACAATACCTAATGTTATTGGTGAGACAATAAGTGCCATTACAGCGAAAATAATTGTTGAAGGTCTTCTTATATCCATACTATCAGTTCTCCTTTTCTATGCAGATTTTTTCTGTTCTTTCTCTAAATTCTTTCGGCAAATGTAAAATTATCTTATAAAAGAAAATGTCTTTTCTAGTATCAACGTCTAGTGTATCAGAAATAGTAATCCATTCTGTATTGTGATACTGAATGTCCACTCTGCATTCAGGGATCAAAATATCGTTAATTATTACTTTGATACGAGGTCCTGTAAAATCATCATCAACAATATCATTAAACTCAATCTTCACAGGTATTTTGTCATCAGGAATGTCTGATCCCCATAAAAGTGCAATTTTGTCAGCAATTTCTTTGGATGATTTATCAATAGTTTTAAATAATCTCTTAAATTTTTTGAACTGATAAATATCAAGTAAAAACAAAATTGTAAAAATAGAAATGAGGATTATGCAAAAACGCTTAGATAGCAGCAAATAGGCAATACTCATTACTATAATTGTAATAATGGACAATATAATTGTAGTAATAATCAGTGGTTTTAATTTTGTTTTTCTGATTTTTTCATTTATGAATTCAAGCATTTTGATATGCTCGAATTCGCTGAAACGAAATTGTGTCTCAAGTGGCTCATTATTTAATTTTTCTGTAGCCAACTTCTTAATTTCAATGTTGTTTTGCATAAGCATATTCCTTTTCTATATCCTCAATGTTAAATCCGGCATTTTCCATTCCGGATCACCGATTTTGTTGTATACATCCGCCAGTTTGTTTCTGCAAGCAGTTATAAGTTCAAGCAGTTTAATATCGTCAGCAGCAAGCGTATCTGTATCTGATTGATTAATGGTTTCAGAAATATCGTCAACAAACTGTCTTATGATTATTCTACATTTTGTCATCAGTTCATCGTCGTTTTCTTTTTCGTTTTCTTTTTTCTGATATACATAGTCTAATCCGCTGAGCCATTCCGCAGTTACATCCAGTTTATTAGCTATTCTTATGATTTCGTTGAGAGGCGGCAGTATTTCACCTTTTAAATACATTGGCGAGATATTGATGTCTAATACTGTTAATTTTGCATCATTTAGTGCCTGTGCCAGTCTCATCGCGAATATCTGTGCGCGCTCTGATTGTGTTAACATGATTGTTTCCTCCTTGCATTTTTATATCGAGACACCGCAGAAGAGCAGTGCCTTAATATAATTATTGTACAACTTTGTAATATGTAACATCGTCAGCATCATCGGCATTAATCACTTCTAGTGTGTCATCCTTCCATTGGAAATTATACTGCACATTATCGCAGCTGAATGTTCCGGATATCTTGATTGTATCAAATCCTGTTATGACGGCACCGTTGTATCTGGACTGGATCTTGTCCTGTATTTTTTGCTGCAAGCTGACTGCAGTGGAAGAGATAGTGGAAGATGAACTGCTGGTGGTGTCTGGTTTGCTGTTAATTTTGTCTGCATCTGTCTTATCTGCATCATCTGTTTTATATGACACACAGTCTTTCTTTTTGTCAGTCTTATCTGACGTCTTTTGATTATCCTGTTTTACACCATTAACGAACACTGCGTCTACATTTGAATTTGTGTCAGTAAATACTGTCAAAGTCTTTGTTTCCTCATCATAATCGAAAGTGTATTTTGATCCATCCGAAACGAAGCTTTGGTTGGTAATACCATTATGAAAATTAACTACATCATCATAATTGGCGTTAATAGTAGTTTTTATTGTGGTATTGATTTTTTCATCAGCATCAATCCAATGACCAATAAGTCCGCCCAGCGAACAGAATATTAGTCCTACAACAAGTAAAGTGATTATGTACGTTTTAGGTTCATAACCTTGTAAAAATAGTGCAAATGCCATAAAAGCTGCAAATCCTAAGCCAATAAGTATTCCACTTGCCATATAAATCATGTTATTTTTCTCCTTTTTGTCTTAATTATTAGTTTTCTGTTTCACACCGTCGATGAATACTGCATCTACTTTTGAGTCAGTAAATACTATTAACGTTTTGGTCTTTTTGTCATAATCAAATGTGTACCTTGAATCACCGGAAGCAAAAGTCTTATTATCATCTTCGTTATGATAATTAAGAACGTCGTCATAGTTAGCAGTAATTGTGTTCTTAATTGATTTTTCTATACGCATATTAGTATCATCAATTATTCCTAAACCAACTGATATGGAAATAATGATTAATCCAGATATAATTGTTTGCGGAATCCAATGGTCGATCCAATGGTCAGAGGTACCATTATAATAAGCTTTATAGCACCCTACTCCGACAAAAAATGTTAAAATTACTCCAAATATAATATCTATTACTACATAATTTAATCCCATCTTGTGGTTTTTTGAGCTGTCTGACACAAAGCTTTGCTCGTTATTATTATGGTGATTAACTGCATTATCATAATTAGCACTAATGGTGGTTTTTATGGTCTTATTATTTTTTTGACCAGCATCAAGCTGATAGGCACTCAATCCTAATAGTAAGCAGAGTATTAGTGCTATAATAAGTAAAGGGGCTACACAGATTTTGGGTGCATAACCTCGTAAAAATAGTATGAATGTTACAAAAACTGCAAATCCTGTGCCTATATATGCTCCGATTGTTATATAATCCATCTTATTTTTCTCCTTTTTGCTTCACTCCATCGACGAATACCGCATCTACGCCTGAGCCTTTGAGTACTACCAGCGTTTTAGTGTCTTCATTATATTCGAATGTGTACTTTGAATCATTGGAAACGAAAGTTTTACTGTCCTTATTATTGTGATAATTAGCTACATTATCATAATTAGTGTTAATGGTAGTTTTTATTGTATTATTAATTTTTTCATCAATATCAGACCTCCAACCAATGCCTCCGAATATTAGACAGGCTGCTATTCCTTGAAGAAATAAGACACCTCCATAACCTTTACAATCTTTAAGGTTGTAATCATGATCAAAAAAGATTGCAAGTGCCATAAGAGCTGTAAACCCTAAACCCATAAGTATTCCGATTGTTATCTGACTCATCCTATTTTTCTCCCTTGTCTTTTATTCCATCAACGAATACTGCATCTACATCTGAGCCTTTAAGCACTATCAGTGTTTTAGTTTTCTCATCATAATCAAATGTGTACCTTGAACCACTGGAAACAAAAGTTTTATTATCCTCCTCGTTGTGATAATTGAGGACATTGTCATAATTGGCAGTAATTGTGTTCTTAACTGATTTTTCTACTTTAGTGTTATTATCATCAATTATTCCTCCACAGACTGTCAGCGGAATGATAATTATTCCCGCAATAATGGTCTGAGGAATCCAGTGATTGAGAGTTAAGTTATCGTAACCCGAATAAAATATTAAACCAAGACCGCTTGTGATCATTAATCCTATCATAATGCAAAATATTGTGCTGTGTTCTATCATTACTTTTCTCCTTTCTGTTTAGTGCCGTCAACGAATACTGCGTCTACATCTGAACCTTTAAGAATTATCAGTGTCTTAGTCTTTTTGTCATAATCAAATGTGTATTTTGAATCACTCGAAACAAAAGTTTTATTATCATCATCATTGTGATAATTGAGAACATCGTCATAGTTGGCAGTGATTGTGTTTTCAATTGATTTTTCTACTTTAGTATCATTGTCATTAATTATTCCTGCGTAGACTGCCCATGAAGTAATGATTATTCCCGCAATTATTGTCTGAGGAATCCAATGCTTAATGGACAGGTTGTAACTATACATAACCCAAAAAATCAGGCCCAAAAGAGCTGTGGCTATTAATCCTATTGCAATGCCACATATTGTACTGCTACCTATCATTTATTACTTTTCTCCTTTTTGCTTTATTCCGTCAACAAATACTGCGTCTATATTTGAGCCTTTAAGTATTATCAGAGTTTTAGTTCTTTTATCATAATAAAATGTATACTTTGAATCACCCGAAACAAAAGTTTTATTGTCTTTATAATTATGATAATCAAGGACATTATCATAATTTGAAGCAATTGTGTTTTCAATTGATTTTTTAACTTTACTGTTGTTATTATCAATTATTCCTGCGCATATTGCTAATGAAGTAATGATTATTCCCACAATGATTGTCTGTGGAAGCCAATGTTCAATAGTCAAGTTGTTGTACATAGTATAAAAAATAAAGCCAAAAAAGATTGTGACTGCTAATACTATTACAATGCCGCTTATTACGATTATACTGCTACTTATCATGTTGTTTTCTTCCTTTCATATCTGCACTCAAGCTCTCTGCCGCCGGGAGTGAAATGCTTAATTTTTGAGATGTCTTTGTTGATACTGTGCATGAAATATCCATTAATCGCACACATATAATCAATGTCGCCATATCTGTTGCCACGCGGATATTCCAGACAATGTTTGCAGTTGGCGCAGCAAGCTATAGTATTTTTATCCATAAGTGCCTCCTGTCATCCATTTTTTACATCAAAATACACAACACTTTCGCAGTATCGTCTCCATACCAATCCTCAAAGTCGGCAGCGATTTCACTGTTTGCAAGTACTGTTTTATTATATGTATCTTCGTCGGCAAGCTGATATGACACTGCTTCCATGTCGTCATTGACCTCACAAGCATCCACACCTGTGCAATGCTCTAAGTTGAAATCAATCTGATGCGTGCAGTTGAATATGTTTCTGTAATACTCAACGTCTGCATACTGGTCTTTGAACATGTTTTTGACTTCGCCTATTGTCATAATGTTTTCCTCCTGTGCCTGTTTCTACATATATAATATGTACGATTGTCCGTTTGTCCAAAAAAAATGAACAATTTTATATTATAAGTATGATAGAAGCTGTGCCATTTTATCGTCTTCTATATAAATATTGCAGCAGGGTAGTGCCTTAATCTGATTATTTGCCAGTTTTCTGTTTGACACCATCGACGAATGTTGCGTCAACGACTGATGTATTAGTAAATACCGTTAGTGTCTTTTGACTCTTGTTATAATCGAAAGTGTACCTTATTCCGTCTGATACAAAGCTCTGCCGATCATCATCATGATAATTAGTCACATCATTATAATTGGATGTTATCGTGTTTTTGATTTCTCCATGAATCTTTTCGTATTTGTCGGCACCATATCCAATGCTTCCAAACAGCATTATTATGAGTATTCCGACTATTAATGTTGGCGGAACCCAATGTTCTAAATCGTCATTTGTATAGTGTACATACATCATCCAGCCGAAAAATAATATTACAATAAATCCTATTGCAAGGCTTATTATTGTGTAAATTCCCATCGTATTTCTCCTTAATCGTTCTGATCTTTATTAATCCGGTATCTTAAATCCCAGTTCTTTAGTACGTTCTTTATTTGCTGTTTTTCTGTTTGACATCATCGACGAATATTGCGTTAACAGATGAACCATTAAGTATTATTAATGTCTTTTCCTTATTGTCGTAATCGAAGGTATATTTTACATCACCTGAAACAAAACTTTTATTATCTTTTTCATTATGATAATTGAGTACATTATCATAATTTGTAGTGATTGTATTTTTAATTGATTTTTTTATACGCATATTAGTGTCATCAATTTTTCCGATACAAGCTAATAAAGGAATAATTATCAATCCAGATATAATTGTCTGAGGAATCCAATGGTTACGCATTAAATTATTATAAGATTTATGCCAAATTGCTCCAATCCAAAATGTTAAAATTAATCCGGATATAATACCAATTATTACAAAACTTAAATTCATCATTTTTTTTGCTCCTTAATCCGGTATTTTAAATCCCAGTTCTTTTGCACGTTCTTTGTATGCCCTTATTGCTTCATAATCTGTATATTCCTCTGCATAAAAAGTGTGAGAGAGGGGGAATGCTACTAAAGAAGCAATATCAGTGATTTCCTTTTTATAATCATCAACCCACTCCTGACTTTCTTTTTTAGCAGCAGTAATTGCTTCTTCTTTTGTTGCAAACAGATTGTCTGGTGACTGGTGGGTAGTACCAATAAAACTGTCCTCCGAGTATGACTTTCCTTTGACTTCTATTATGTAGTCTTCGTTGTCTGAGCGTTTTGCTATCTCGCTTACAAATCCACATACAATTCTTTCTGTCCAATGCTCCTTGAACCACACTTTTTGATTGATTTTAATGTCATTAATGTTAATCATTATTGCCTCCTTATAAATATCTGTCGTCGGCATGTTCTAGTACAAAATGTCCAAATAATGCTGCCATGCCATCAATATTCTTGTTGCTCATATCCACAGTGAGCATTTCCAATATTTAATTGTCAAACTCATCCACAAGCTTGTGTTCGATTGCCCACAGCCTCATTTCTTCAAATTTCTTCTCTGCAAATGTTTTTGACATCGTTCTTTCTCCTTATAATCCCTGATAATTTTGCTTACTTCTTCCATTTCTGCATCAGAAAAAGCTGTATGTCTTGCTTCAAACACTTCGCAGTCTACAGGTTCGCAGCATGGAAAGTATGTCCGCCCACATTTCAGACATTCAATTTTAAGACAACCCATGTTACCGTTTGCGAAACTCATGCTGTTGTCTGAAAGTACCTTAATGGAACAATAGGGAAACAGGCCGCTTTTTGGCTGAATTACAGTGTAGTAATGGCTCATTCATAATTTTCTCCTTCCATTATTTTGCTAATCCTATGATGTCATAAGTAACATTGCCATTATCCCATTTCGTTGTCCTTAGCAGCGCATCTGTTGTTTCTCCAATCTTATCATGGTACAGCTCATATGATTCTTCGTCTGTCAGATAGTATTGCTCACCATTGTATTCAACGGTAATACGATAAACTGCGGGATGCGGCATATACATGAATGATTTGCCTGTGTACATTGAAGTCATATATGGACCGCGATAATATTGGTCTACGATTTTAACCTGCACAGTTGAATCCTCCGTGCTTTCGACTTCTGCCGGTTTTATGCATCCTATAAGAGAGCATGCCAAAAAGATTGTTAACAGAACGAATACTGCTGTCTTTTTTGTCTTATTCATGATTTTTCCCTTCCTTTTTTCATTGTTTTAACCGCCATTCCCGCTGCACACGCTGCCGATATAAGACTTAGTGTCGGTGCTGCCTGCCCGATTGTTGTAAACAAAAATGGTGTTGCTGCAAAACTTATTATTGAAAATGCAAGCAGTAGAAGTGCTGCATGCCATATATTTACTGACGATTTTCTCATATTGTTGTCCTTTCTTATACTGTTTTTGCGTACCAGTCCAGTGAGATCCGGTTTTTTGCATCTACATTTTCTTTGACTGTTATGATGACGTCACCATCTGCTGGAATATCATTGACGGTCTCAATGCAGCGGCATCTGCAATCAGGAAGATTGTATATTACTGTATCAGGACAGGTTTTGCTGACAGAAAATGTCAGACTATCCTCAAACTCTGATATTTCCTGCATGTGTTCAGATATGAACTTGTAATGCAGGACATCCATAAAGCAGTTATCATGCATCATCTGAAAAATAAAGCTTATCAGAAGCGAAATTATTGCAGATATAAAGGTTATCCAAACGGCGGTAACAGCATAAGACGATTTATTGAGCGTCATAAAATAAAGCATGCCGCAGAGAATTATGACGGTTATTATCTTGAAAATACAAACCAAGGCTAGGTATATGTCTGCCAATTTTTTGTGCCTGCGACGGAGTCTTTCTGTCAGCTCTTTGTCTGCTTGTGAAAATATTACTTCAATTTTTCTCATATTAACTCTCCCATGTTCTTCTGTTTTTTCTTATATAATATGTACAAACTCTCATTTGCCCAAAAAATAAGTATTTTCAATATAAGTATGTTAGAAATTAGACTCATTTATATCCTTCCATATAAGTTCCCTATCAATCATCAAAAACATTTATATAGAAGAAAAATCATACTATAACTGATAATCACTATAGAAAAGATGAAAAATTTCATGGTTTCAATATTTTTCTACCAAAAGTAACGTATCATACCTTATATAAATATGGATTTTAATGAATTTACTGCGCAGAAGTCTCCTGACAACGTGAGGATGACTAAATACACGGCGACATGACATCAAATAGTCTGATAAATAAGTAAAAAGTAACGGAATTGCTTTACATTTCGTTTGTAATAGGATAAAATAAAGACAGAAGAACATATATTCAGTAACATCGGAAACTTTGCAGATAACCACTTAATGTGCTATACTTATAATTTTATAAGTATAGAGAAAAATGGAGGAAAAAATTATGGGTGAAGAGAGAAAAACAGGCGAAACAAAGTCGATGGTATTTGAAGTATTGGAAGATATTGATGTGTGGTGCTTTGCGCCGGAAGAAAAGCTGAAGCTTATTGGAATATATCTTGACAGCACTGCGCCAAAAATCAATTATATGAGCATGTTTGAATTTATTGCTGCAAGAAAAGTCAAATTCTTTCCTAATGGTGTGACTGAGCTGGGAGAGACTTTTGTCAAGAATATAGTCCGCGAGGAACTGAAGGGTAATAAGTACATGCTCTCATATGATGAGTTTCTTGACTGCATGAGAGAGTGCGATCCTGACGGAGCTGCTGAAATCGAGCAGAAAGGCTTTGCAGGGTGCAGTCAGTGGCGTTCTACTATAGAGTTGAAGGTGGAGAGAAGAGCATGACAAATGCGCGGAAGATAAAAGAGGCTATCAAGCAAGATGTTGACAGCATGACCACAGAACAGCTCTTTGCTTTCTGCAATCTGTTCGAGGATGCCAGGCAATATGGAATATCTCTTAATGATACCACGTTTTATACATGTGATCGCTGCCGGAGAGAGCATAATGGATGTCTTCGGGAGAAAAACGAGGACGCAAAGGATGCGTGTTTTGAGTTGTTTAAGAAATATGCGGAATCTGAAATCTGATGCAGAAAAATAGGAATAAAAAAGAGGACGTACTTATGTACGTCCTTTTCTAATACGGCTTCGATTCCTCTTTGCCTAAAGCAATAATAGCTTTTTTAAGTGCCTCATATAATAGGGCTTTTCTATGTAATTGGTCTTGGTCATTAATATTAAGATACCTATTTAATACATTCATATTATAATCGGCAAAAATATATTCAGTTATAATTTCTTTTGCAGTATTATTATCTATATTAATATTCATAGCAAAAATCCTTCTTTTTCAAGTATCTCGTTAACATCCAATGAGTTACTGCACCCACTACGCACATTGAAAAATCTGTTTGAAAACTTTCTTAACTCCGGCAGCAGTACATTGGCCATTTTCTCTGTCTGTTCATGGTTAAACTGGGCTTTTTCTGCCTGTGTTTTGCAGTATTTGTCATAAGCCTCTTTTGCGTCAGCAAGCTTGGCTTCAAGCTTATTTCTATCGCATTTTCCCTCAATTTCTTTTCGGCGCATGAGGTATATCATCAGCTCCCTTGGCTTTGAATACCAGTTGCCAATAGCATATTTGACTTTTGCGCTTATTGACGGATTTTTGTCATCGAGGAAATCCTGTAAGCGGTTATACTGATTATATGACCAGCACTCAAAAGACTTCGTTTCCGTTTTCTCATACCATGACGTGTCAATGTATATGCAGGTTTCAACACTTGTTGGTATTAGAATCGTGAAGCCGTATAAATGACACTGCACGGCATTACAGCCGACAGTAATATCCTCGGCATCCGGGAATATTGATTTGGTCAGTGCGCTCATGACGACTTTCGATGTACGCAGTGGTGTCAGTGTGATCTTGTGCCAAGTCTTTTCATTTACAGGCTTTAAAGTGTTTAAATTTCGTACCAGTGTCAGTAGCTCCATTTCTTCATTAATAGCATCCTTAAGCATTTCCTCTGCTTCGTTAAGTTCTTTCTGAATATCTGTCATGAATTTTTCTCCTATACTTACTCAACCAGCTTTTTGTATCTGTCGGAATATTTAAGCGGAAGAGTAATGCTTAATCCAGTGGTTTCATCGCGTATCAGATTGCGTATCAGAATATAATCTATATTTTTATAGTATATTTTTGTTGTGCCTTTTATATTGAATGATATTGTATGCGGTATTTTTGAGGAATCGACATACAAAAGATCAATATGGTCCTTATTGACTTTAAGTTTTGAAGGAGACTTGGTATCTATATCGGCAATTTCTGATATTATCCAAAATTCTTTCTCTAATACCAGAATGTTGATAATATCTGAAGTACTCATACCCACGTCCGTATATTTGGCAACACCGTAGGTATATCCATAAATACTGAGAGACGTACTGTAGTCAGTAGTACTTCGAGCTATGAACACAAGGCTTATGGCTAAAATTAATAATGACCACCATGAATGAGTATAAAATAAAGCTCTAATACCAGGGACGAATAATATAATTCCAAGGATACCATCAATCTTATTGACCTTTTTCCTTTTCGTTGCACATTCTTTCAGTTTGCCATACTCATCCTGAGTAAGTCTGATATATTCTTCTTTGGATTTATCCAAGTCTTTAAAATCAAAGATTATTTTCTGTCCGTCTTTGTCAATGATTTCCTTATGAAATTCATTTGGAATGTTGCTTATATCCATATTTTTCCTTTCCTCATGGCCATCTTTGATGTGCCAGTTTGTATATGTGTCTTTCGTGCATGCCCGCCACGTCTACAGCAATGGTAAGTGCAACAAGCAGCATAATAATTATTATCCACTTAATCATTTCCGCAAGCGGCACAGCGATTAACAGTGCGCGTCTGTCTACAATTAGTCTGTGCATCCCGCCGGGTTTTGGTGCAAAGAGTATTTGTTTGCAGGTTTTACGGCAGATAAGTTCATTCACTTCATATTTATAAGTAACGGTATATATAAACGGTCCCATTTTTTCAACAAAAATGCATTCTGCCTTGATAATTACTGCCTGTCCTCTGATGCTGTTTTGTCTGAGTTTAAATACTGCAAACAGAATAAGCACAAGCAGGAGAGCAGTAGCAGCAATTAATGCTGACAAGTGTATCATAGTGATTCTCCCTTTCTGTACGGTTCATATAAATAGAAAATATAGTCGTTTTCGTTCTCATTAAGTTTTCCCGTGATCTTATAGTAGTCATATTTGTGTATATATCTTTTTTCATACGGAATAATCATTTTCTGCATGATGCCGTCTTTGTCAAAATATTGAAATTCAAAAGTATTGTTGTATTTAAACCAGTTTTCTATCTGCAAGCATGACTGTTCATCAGAGTTTTTCTGCATTTCTTGAATCTTATTATGAACGTTAACTAAATACGCACCGCTGTTAGTAAGAATATTTAAAGAACAGCAGAGGAAAATCAAGGTTAGTATTGAAAATATAATAAAACTTGTTTTTTGATAACTTATTGCATTTATCATAAGGGCTAATGATGCAAAAAATAACAGACCTGTTACACAAAGCAGTATATTTTTAGTCTTGCGACGTTTGCCATCCATTGCTATCTCGGCTATATTCTTTAGTTTTTCATAATCATTGATTTCAATTAGTAGTTTCATTCTTTTTCTCCTTGATTATTCTTTTTATTATCTAGCTGCTAATACCATTTTACGGGCTTGATCTGCCAGCTGCATTTAATCTCATGCTTTTTGTTATATGTCTGTGTGAATTTCATTTCAATTTCGCTGACATTCAACCAAAGGGGCAGCTCTGCCTGTGCCTGTGCTATAATCATTGCGTCTATTACTTTTGAGCCATTTAAAATATTAATCCATATGCTGCCAGACTCGGAAGCTTTTAACTCATACTCCCTGTTCTGAAGAATTATATCCATAACTTTAACCATTTTTGAATGTTCTTCAAAAAGAATTTCATACATGTTCGTTTTACGCTCAAGAAATAATAGATTTATACTCCAAGAGATTATGAAGACTGTAAGCGCTAATCCCATAACATTGATAAGAGACTTTGACGTTTCCGTTTTGAAACAAGTTGTTGTTAATATCATAGGTATGATAAAAAAAGCGCAGAAATGAGACAAATGCAATCTGCTACGTTTAATATTTCTTCGTATTTTTTGTACTTTCCCTCGTAATATTGTCTTGCATTATCTGCTGTATTCCTGTCTGTTTCTGTGAATATTACTTTAAATTCTGGATTACTCATTTAAAATCCTCCTTATGCCGGTATCTCGTATATAACCAATACGCACTCGCCAACGGCTGTTACAGATAAAACTCTTGCATTATTATTCTTGATTTCTGTGTTAATTTCTGACTCTGCTTCCTGCGCACTGTAGTACATTTTGCTTTTTTGCGTTGTTTCCTTTTCGGATAACTTACTGATGAGTGCATGAACGAGATTATATCCTAACTGTGTTTCCCAGATATTCATAATGTTTTCTTCCTTTCTTAATTTATTATTCAAACCATTCTTTTATTTTAATAATTATAAGGATTATTCCAATAATCTGTATGAAAACTGCTATTGTATAAACAGCCTCTAATGTGCTGACAGATTGTCCCACCATATTTGAGTATTCAATGTTTGGAATGACTCCCACTTTTCCTAATATTACCAGTATTGCACCCAATATAAATAATAAGTATCCCATGATATGTTCTTCCTTTATTATGGATTCGGCTTTGGCGTTCTTGCGTTTACACCCTCTACGCCAAAGAGGGCAGTGCCAATATCTGTTGACAGTTGCACAAGTGCAAACACTGTGATGCCGACACCGATTGCTGTTAATATGTATCTGATATCCTTATTTCCAACACGAAAATGATTGATCGTAAATCCTGCTGCCATGATGATGACTTCGGCAGCAAGGATGAGTATTTTAATCGTTAGTGGACTCATTGTTTTTTGTTTCCTTTGGAATATCAAGCGTTTTTATACTCTTATTGTTGCCAGGTGCAATAAAATAGTTGACAGTTATAATAAGCTTTTCTTCATTGTTTATAGTCTTTTTATACTGAATCTTGTATTCAATATCGTTTTCTGTAAAATATCCCGTATCTAATTCAAATCTAAATTCTGTTGCATCAGGATATTCCCTAGCAATAACATCTTTGACAATGGATTTAATTTGATTGTTATATCTACTGTAAATATTTTTGCAGTAATAACCTAAAGCTAGTAAAATTATTCCTACAGCTAATAGCGTAATTATTATTTTCTTATCTTCGTCATCAAAAACAAACATAAGAATGATTACACCCAAAAAAGCCCCACCAAATATAAAAAGTATTATTGTTGCAATATAAGGTATTGTTGCCGCATAAACTAACTGTTCCATTGTTTTTTCTCCTATTTTTTATTAATTATTAATTGTCATTAAGTTGTTTTTGGAATATCAAGCATTTTTGTATTCTTATCTTTAGACTGTTCATCTTTAACAGTTATAATAAGTTTTTCTTCATTTTTAACAGTCTTTTTATATTGAATTTTGTATTCAATATCATTTTCTGTGAAAGAACCTTTGTCAATACAATAAGAAAAGTCTGTTGCATTAGGATAGCTTTCACTGATAACAGGTTTTACAATGGCTGTCATCTGATCATTATATTTGCCAAAAATATTACCAAAATGTACTCCCGGAATAAAAAACAATACTCCTAAAATAAGTATGAAAAATGCTTCTTTATCGGCTGTCATTTCTGAAAGTATAAATATAATGACACCAATACATATAATTCCTATACCAAAAGCCCAAAAAGCTACCATTATATAGTAATAAGGTGTTGCTGCATTAATTAACTGTTCCATTGTCTTCCTCCAATTTCACGTATTTTTGTAAGAGATTATCAATATGATACTCTTTTAGTTCCTTGTATTTTTCTCTGGTTTCTTCGTTCGTAAGCATCCGGCAGCATATTTTTCCATCAATTTTAATTCTGCTTATGGCGAGTCCAAGGTCTTTTATTTTCCCGCATATAGCGCATATTTTGCCGGTGTACAGCGAATTTGATGGTCCTACCGATATAAGTACAGCTGCATACTGATGTTTGTGTTTTGATTTATTCTTAATTTTTGACACATTTGAGCTTGTGCGCTTCTTATATCTGCCTGTTTCGTCTGCATCAATCATACGTTTTCTCCTTTTTTTGTTGTTTTTGTCTAAGGAAAAATGGATATTTTTCTTCGTACATTATAAGTATGATAGAAGTTGTGCCTGTTTGTGGCTTTCTATATAAGTTTTCCTTTTTTGCCGTTTATTTCAGAAATCCATATTTGTTCTTGAGAGGAAGAAAAATCATACTCTTAGAAAATAATGTGGAAAGGAAAAAAGAAATATGGGATTTGATATTGATGAGGCAATAGATGATCAGAATTGGAAAAAGGAGTTATCTGTAAGTTTAAGGTTTACTTCCGAAAATGATTTGGATGAAATTTTTAATCTGATTCAGACAGTCGGCAAAGAAATGGAGTGCAAAGATAATGAATTATTTGCATATAGCAAAAATCCTGCGACTTATTTACAAATGCTAAAAACTGGGGTTTGCGCTGTGGCAGTAAGGAACAATAGAATTATTGCATCATTGCTTACACGGCCAGAAGATAACAGAGACGGTGTGTTTGATTTGACGGGAATCTCAAAAGAATTTATGCCTAATACCATTGAATTTGTTACATGTCAGGTATTGGAGGAATATAGAGGCAACAAGCTGGAACAAAAACTGATTGATTTCGTATTAACAACATTAAACAAACTTGCTTGTTACAAATATGCAATATGTACAATTTCTCCAGACAATGCAGCATCTTTAAAGTCTGTGGAAAACAATGGCTTTAGAGTGTGTAATACTGCAAAACTTTATGGCGGAAAAATGCGATATGTGTTAATGAAAGAATTAGGCATGAACATTGATGAACCAACAAAGAAATTTGAAAATATAAGCGGGAATGCATTAATAAAAGATCTGCAAAATAAATATGTTTTTTGGGATATTGATGGTACATTAGCCCCTTATAGGTTTAATAATCACGTTGCAGATCCAGATGGCACAAATAATGGAATGAGCATACAGGAAATTGAAAAAGGCATTTTCTTGGCCAGAAAGCCGTCAAGGCATATGCAGAAAGTATTAAGTACATGTAATGCAAAAGAAAATATCGTAATGGGACATTGTCAGGTAGAAAAAGAGATGCAGGACAAGCAGCCTTGGCTGGATGAGTACTATCCAATGATAAAAGAGCGGCTATTAGTATATGAGGATAAATCAAAGGCCGATACGATTTTGCAGTATTGTAAGAGTCATAATATTAATCTGGATGACGCAGTGTATGTGGATGATGTAATCTCCTTTTTACGAGAGGCTGAGAAGAAAGGAATTAAGTCATATCATATTAGCAGCTTTTTAGATTGGGAATACCAATTCTAAGGGAGAGCCGTTGTTTTTGAGTTTATTATTTATCCGGCGGATATTTTCTGCCGGATACTTTTATTTCATATAGAAGGCCATTCGCCATCGGCAAATCTATCATACTTACAATGTAAAAAGTTCATTTTGTTTGGACAAATCCTGTTTGTATGTTTTGTATTGTATATACAGATGAAGAATGAAAAAACGATAATCTATTGATAGGATTGGAGGAATTAATATGGATAAGATGAATCAAATTAAAAAAGAAATCCTTACGTCAATGAAAATGATGGATACAACCATCAAAGGAGTTAAAGAATCAGAAGAATATAAAATTGCACAGGCATATAATCAAGGGCTGAGGGATGCTATGGTCATTTTTGAAAGGGAAATGAAGCAATAATTTCTTAGTTTAGAAAGGTAGGCAAATAATATGAATGAATTATTAAATAAATTGCAGAGATATATAAAGACATATAAAGAACCGCCATATGGAAAAGAAGTAGAAGGAACAACAGAACTTATGGAGGAAACTTTTCAAGCTTTAGTAAAAACATCACATAGAGTTGTACTTTTAGAAAATCAATTTATTGATGGTATGCATGTAAACTATCAAGGAGATGATGAAATGGATGGTATTGAGTGTCCTATATGCAAATATGAAGTTGCAAGAAATGATGATTATGCAGAAATGCGACCAAAGTATTGTCCGGAATGCGGCACAAAACTTATTTATTAGAATCTTACTGTTTCAAATCGGAGAAATTTAAGAACATGGATGTCGCTGGGTTCAAGCAGTTCATTAATGACCATCTTACGCTGGCAATTACAGCTACAGCTGCTGACAACTGGGACAGTGTTGGTATTATGGGAAGCCGATGCAATTTGCTTGAAAAGGCGAATAAGCCTTTAATTGTGTGGTAACAAAAGTTCTACTACGAGTGTCAGGATTTAAAAAGTGGAGATTTTGTTACATTGAATGATGAGAAAATAAATGAGTGCAGTAGAAAGGGCTGATGACAATGAAATTTGTAAAAGTATTAGAACATAACGGAGAATTATATAAAGTTGGCGATACTATCTGTGCCACATTTAATACAGGTATATCTGCCAGTGGAGTAATAAAAGAATTTGGCGAATATTGTTTTTTCGATGAAGGTTTAAAAGATGGAATTGAATTTGGAGATTATACAGTCCCGCTTGACAGCATTGTTGAAATGAAAAAGGTAAACGATATTTCAGATGATAAGACTTGTATTTTGAGTAAGGATGAGACTGACACATTCAATACGTACCTTGAAGATGATATAAGAATAGCATTTAAAAATACAGACTGGAATCGCATTTATAGGAAGATCGTCGGAAGTAATTCAAGCGAATTTGCAGAAAAATGCATGGAAAATGGACTTGAAATCTAAGTTTTAAAATAATATAAAATGGGAGCATAAGAGATGATGAAAGTGAAAATAAATTTTACTCCATACTATGAATGGTATGCAAAATGGATTGATTGGAAAAAAGTATCTGTTAATGATTTTGTAAATGGAAAAATTGAAAATCCGTTTAGTATGTTGGATGAATGGCTTGATATTATTTCAATAAAACCAACCCAAAATGATATTGGGAAAGAAATATACTATTCTTTGAATGCATTACAACGTAACGAAATTACATACGATACTTATCTTGAAGGATGCGTGATAAAGAGAGGTGTAATCACGGATATCACGGAAAATATATTACAAATTGATGGCAAAGATTATATTTATTCCCAATATAATACAGTTTTATTTGATAAGCCAGAATATTGTATTTTATATCTTCATTATGATGGTACGAATATATTTGAAGGGGATGAATTGTTACCTATGTTTAATGAAAACTTGTTTATAGTTGAAATTTAATGAATTTGTAAATGGAAAGAATAAAATAAAAAATGGAAAACGAGTATAAGGTAGAAGAAACAAAATTTGGAACAAAAATAAGTCATCCTAGTTATGGTACATTATTATTCAACAGAGCATACGGCGGAAAGACACCATTATTCGGAAGCAGTATTGAGCATAGCAATACCATCACAATGGAACTTAGACATGCGAATATCACAAGAAGTTTAAATGAAGATAATATTTTTGGCAGCGAGCCTATTATAAAGGTTGAACCATCTTACGCTGGCAATTACAGCTACAGCTGCTGACAACTGGGATAGTGTTGGTATTATGGGAAGCCGCTGTAATTTGCTTGAAAAAGCGGACAAGCCTTTAATTGTGTGGTAGCAGAATAAAATGGAAATCAGAGGTAATACATTATGAGGATTGGGTCGAATGGGAAATAATACATCAGTCTTAATAAAATATTCAAACAAGAACAGGTATAAATTTCAGTGGTACGCAGAATTTTTAAAATTTATTGGTTATTTTGTTTGTGAGTACTTAAAAGAGGATAGAGATTCAGAAGAATTATTAGATGAATACACTTATGACCTAGAAATTGACTTAGATACTGATAAAGAGACAGAAATTTATTATGGTATAATGTGTCAATTTAATGGAACTGCATATGAATTAAATTATTTGAAAAAGGTATTTGAGAATTATAATTTATTTCAAGCAATTGTTACACTTAAATATTTTAGTATGAACTCGACAATAACAGATAAGGCAGGTAAATATTTTAAAGAGGCTGCCAATGAGCTAGATGCATTATATGAAAAATATTCAGACACTAATATCCTATATGAATTTAATTATGCACGACTATATTGCAGACAAAAGGCGAATTTAGCGTGTTTTTTGTGTAAAAAGCCATTATATTATACTGAGAATGAACTTGGTAGTATATGTTCGCAATTTGCTAACAAGTTTCCTGGTGAGAACAATATCTATATGTTACTCGGATTGATATTTGAGAATTCTAGTCGGAATAAGATGAATGCAGTAAATGCTTTTATTGAAGCAAAAGACAGGATAGGCAAAGAACCGTATGTGTCAAATATACTTTATAAGATAGGTAAGGCTTGTGAGGGAGAGGAGAATCTGCGTTGGTTGATGAATGATGCGTATGAAAATGCATATAACATAATGCCGAAATACCATAATATATATAAAGTAGCACAACAATACATGGAGATGGAAGTTTATAATGAGGCAATAGAATATTTTGAAGAATGTTTGTGTAAGCTCGGCAATAGGACTGATTATATGGATCCGTTAGAGCAGGAATATCTATTCAAAGTCAATGCTCATTTGTCATATCTGAGTATTCGCAATAATGATTATTTTAGTGCAATAGAATACGCTGGGAATGCAAAGAAACTTAAACAACGTATAAAAGACGACATTGATAATAAGGATGGCTTTAATAGATTTTACTATGAAGTATATGGAAATACTGAATGGAATATAGAAGAGATTATAAATATTGAGCTGAATAGAATGGCTGAAGATAATGTTGATCAATATCTAGGAACCGCATATCATAATATGGGATTAGATGATATTGCCACAAAAATTTTAAATACTGCAGAGTGATAGGGTGCGTAAGATTGTAAAGTTCATGAATCCAATGAAACTTTTTGAAGGATAATGATATAGGGAGTAAAACTAATGAACAAACTGGTCCAAAAGGTAAAATGGCCGCTGTCTGGGCTGACAAATATGGAAATGTATATGTATGGCAATGCAAGTGTCGAGGCTAACAAGGAGATGCAGGAACCACTGGCGAAACTGTATAAGTATGAAAATCAGCCGAATATGAGAGAAGTAATAAGGGAATCTGTTGATAAACTTGATAATAAAATCAAAAGATGTGAAGCTGAAATCGTTAATACAAAAGATGTTAACTACGAAGCTCGTATGATGGCAAGACTGGATGCACTGACAGAGGTGAGAAACGATTTACTAGAAAAGATGGGCGAATAATATGATAGTATTTGTGATTATCAGTATAATTACAAAAATATAGCATTCTGAAAGCCCACCGCTTCAGCCGTGGGAGGATGTCAAGGAAAGGAATAATAAAAATGACGATTAAAGATATTTTAACAGTAACTGGTGGAAGAACAAAAGTAGTTATTCTTAGTACAGATGAGAAAGAAAAGTATATAGCTTTATGGTATGGAAATATAGATGATATTGATTTTGAACATGTACCATTTGGAAATTATGAAGTAGAACATGTGACGGTGATTAATGGAGAAGATGTTCTTCAATTACATTTTGAATATCCGGAATTAACAAAACAAGAGAGGGATGCAGCAGGCAGAGAAGCAGTTGGGTATCCATATCCTACAGAATGGATTGAGAGACTATTTGTTAAATACAGAGATTGGAACTATATAAAAGAACTTCTTGTTACTAAAGACAAAGAAGAAATATACAACGAAATAAGAGTAGTTGATTACTAAAAATTGGTTTGAAATAAAGCAATTGTTGGAAAGGCTGGACGAGACTGATGGAACGAATCATAAACGAATTAGCAAATAAGGACCATTTTACAAATGACAGGCAGTATAATATAGGATTAAAACTGATTAGAGAGAATGGCTATCTTTATGTTTGTGGAAATCCTGATGTTAAATATTATTGCATGTGCAATGGATTATAAACGAGGTGCCGGTATGAAAGAAAATAAGAAACAATGGATACTTGGTTATATGTCGCAGCACAAAGATGAACCTGTTGATATTGTCGCAGAGAGCTTTGTAAATGCGTATGTAAATAAGTTTAATCCCAAAAGAGTAGAGTGGTATCCATATGGTGCGCCAAAGGTTCCTGAGCTTGGCAGGCTGCTTGCGGAATTGTATAAGGAAAACAAAGTTGGCAGATACAGACATTGTTGTAAGAATTGGCAGGACGGCTATCCAAAATGGTTTTACATATATTATCTGGCAGATTAATACAGGCAGTCGCATGGCTGTCTGTTTTTATATGGAAAGCAATAAGTTGACAACAAATCTATCATACTCTTTATGCAAAAAATTCATTTCATTTGTAATGATATATAAAATAACTAAGAAATATAAGTCTATTTTGAAAGGTGTAGTTGATATGGAACAAACTTTCTATGTTGGAATGAAAATTTGCGTTTATTATGCAGTTTATATAAATGATGCTGGATATGAACAAAAAGAAATGGTTCAAGAAAACGAGATTGCTGGATTTGTACATTGTCTACAAGTTTTAGGATATATAGAAGTTTAACTTTATTTGTGGATGGAAAGGAAATCATAAAATGAATAAAGCAATATGTGTAAAGGATTTTGAAGGTGTTGGTTTTTTAGAAGATGATAAAGATAAAAAAGTTCATATCAAAAAGGGTGATATAATCGAATGGGATAATCAAGGATATCTTTGGTCTGATAACATATGTTTTGGACATATGGATGCTTATCCTGGTCAATGTTTTAAATTTTAAAAGCAAAGTAAAATTAAGTTTACTTGTCAATGGAAAGGAAATAAAATAAATTATGTCAAAGAAAATTATATATACAGATGAATTTGGGAATAAGATAGACGTTAATTCGATTGAGGGTATCCATGTTATACTTAACGACATTTTTATGACATGCGATAATGAGAACAGCTGTTTATGCGTTAAAGAGAATATTAAAGCAAGCGTAGAAAAATGTTATGAAACCAGAAAACTAGAGATTAAAACTGGTAAACCTCAAGATAAAAGTAGCATTTGGTAAGGAAGTTCACCTGGTTTGAATAAAGAAAAGAGAGGAATATATTATGGACAAATTAGAACAAGCGATGCAGAGTGCAGATTTCTGGACAGAGTTGTCATGCACATCATTTGGTAAAATAGTACTTCATGGTAAAAATATGAATGAAGACGCAGGCGAGGACGCATATTATGAGGTTTCAAACGAAGTTAATTCAGATGGTGACTTTGCTATTCATTTTTTCAAAAGCTATGAGAGAATGAAGGAGTGGCTTAATAACTGGCAGGGTGAATGTTTCTACGATTATCTTGTGGAACTGTATGAGAAAGAGTTGCAGCACGATAATTCCATCGCATAAGAAAGGATAAAAATGAAGATATATGTCTTAGAAGAATATAATACCGGGCGAACAGCTTGCATTTCGGAAAATGTTAATATAGTAAGAAAGCAGATGTATAATAAGGAGTTTTTTCAGTCCAGAATATAACGATTTTCCCATACTGACAATATGGGAGAATGGTATTCAGATTGAAAAAATTGAAGGTGGAGCTGTACTGAAGAGAATCGCAAAAGAAATAGCGCTTTCTGAAGGAACGAATTGAGAGAGTCGCGTAGTGGAAATTAGAGATTACGAATAGGAGGAACAGGCGATGAAATATAGAATAATTAATGTGGACAACAGGGCTTCTTATAGCAAGCTAATGAGTTTTGAGGAAGTTAAAGCATGGTTTGAACCAAATGTGGAGCTTGACGAAGAACACAGTAAATGGGCTGAGATTGAAGACATTGATGACATGAGAGAGTATCTCGTATGGGAGGCTCAGGGCATGAGACCTAACTACAGAATTGAGGATTGTCCGGAATAAGAAAACTAAATACATGTTTGATGCAGGCAGCCGTGTGGCTGTCTGTTTTTTATATAGAAAGCTATTCGTTATCCGTAAATCTATCATACTTATAATGTAAAAAATTTATTTCGTTTGGATAAAACCCATTTCCGGAATGTTATATATACAGAAAAAATGAAAAAAGGAGACAGACAGCCATGGACTTAATTGATAGAGAGTGCTTATTAGATAATATAATAGAATGGCGGGCAATGTTAACTGATGAAAGTGAAAAGAAACTGCTTACAAAAGTAATGCATTGTATAAAGGCAAAAGATACTGTTGTCGATATGCAAAAACTTATTGATGGAGTAAATTCTCAAAAATTAGATTTAAACAGTGCAGAAAATAAAAATATTAAAGCTGCATCTGTTTATAATACTGCGATTGACGATAGTCTATATGAAATCAAAAACGCTGTATATCCTCATTATAAAGCATTGTTTGTCTGGGATAAAACATGCTAAGAAATTCATAAAGAACGATATAAAGACTATATGGAATATAAAAAGCTAGGAGTGTGAACAAGTATGGAATGGAATATGAAAAACAACCCAACATTTAAGGATATATCGGAAAATAGAAGCTCGTGCTTCTTAACGGTGCGCAGACACAGTTCTTTTGTTGCAAAAGATTATTACAATTCAAAACTTGATAAGTGGTTTAAGATAGGCAACTGTGTGTGTGTGGAAGAAGTTCCGGTGGTAGCATGGATGCCTTTACCTAAGTTCGATTATGATTTAATTAATAAGGAGTCGGAATTAATTAAATCAACAGATGGGAAAACTCATCTAATCGAAAGTTATATGCCAGAGAAAACAGACTCGTTTAAAATTATAGAGCAGGAACCCATTCTTGAGATCGAAAAAAGATATAATTAAGAGAAACATTAAAATTGGGGAGGATGTTGATCATGTCATACAAAACATACGTTAATGACACACAGATTTTTGGAAACAATGAATGCTATCCAGAATGGATAGCCTATATAAAGAGCAAGGGCATTGAGGTTGGAGAGAATGACAGCTATACCGGCGAACTTGATAACTTTATGGAAGCGCTTGATGTCATTGAGTCTATTGTAATGAAACTTGAAGCAAAAAGACGCGAAAACAAGAAAAATGGCCTATCTTTTCATTCCAAGAGTATATTTAACCTTGGCGAAATTTATGACGCAGTCGCTACAGATCCGGACGAGGAGAGTCTGCTGGATAGTGAAATTGAATATATACAAAATGCCTACATGTTCATGCCGTATGCCTTCTTAAAAGCTTGTGAGGATATTGTTGAATATACGGGTCTTTCTTTTGAAGGAAGACATACAAGGATATATAAGCTCAAAGACGGCTGCAAAATCAAAGTGACAGCAGGATGATTATTTTTACAAAAGAAAGAGGCGATATATTATGACATACAGATTAACAATACAACATGATAAAAACAATGATGAGAAATCCGTAACAATTATAGATAATAAAGAAGATGCCAAGATGGAATATCTAAAGAGCTGTGAAAAAGATTATTTTACACAATTAGAGCAGTGCAGATGCGGAGAGTGGGAAAGAATCATGTTCCAAATTGAACAGGGGAACATGGAAAAGGAGCTGAATTATGTTTTGAATTAAGATTTAACAGACGAACAGCTCAAGCTGATGGCAGAATAATACACGCAAAAGGAATAAAATATGTCAGAAAATAATCAGTCAAAAAGATCAAGATGCAGATATTGCTTTCCGTCTATAAGAAAAAACGGCAATGAATTCCATTGTGTCGTGGATGGATGGGAGAACGAAAATGTCAAAAACGTGTCTTGTAAAGATTGTGAAAGCTGTAGTAAATTCAGCAGCAGATATATAGAATATCCAATTACTGTAAATGGAATCGAATCAGAAGAAATTAAGCCATATACTCTTGGACACAGGTGCGGAACCCTCTGCGAAATTAAGCCTTGCGGCGAAGAATATGAGAATAAGTCTTATCTGGGCATATATCTTGGCGAACTGCCTGTCGATATAGCAGTGTCATATGATGAAGATACAGGTATTCTGCGAAACAGGGCCGTTAATAATCCCGCAATTTTCGTTCCAGAACTCAAAAGAATTGTATATGGGTATGAAAGCTGGTGGCGGGAAATTGAGTCAGCAGATGACTTTGCCGGAATATCGGATGAGGATATTGAGAATACATGGTATGTTGGCTTGCTGAAGAAACTGAAAGAATAATACAGGTACAAGAATTAATGCAGACAGTTGCAACACTGTCTGTATTTTTTATATGGAAAGCCATAAGCCAAATATAAATCTAACATACTTATTATATATAAGGAAGGAGAACATTAAATGCTCAATTCAAAAATGTACAAAAAATACTACCCAGTCAAATCGTCAGCAGATATTGTTAACATGGATATTGCGGATAAGAAAAAACTCGTAAAATGGATTAAATCCATCATTGCTGATGTCAATGCATATAATGCGCAGAGTCGCAAACGTGCCGAGACTGCTGGATGCAAGGAATGCTGGCGGATTAACTTTTATCCAGATAAGGAATATATTGACAGTGTGTGCCAAAAAATCACAACTGAATCATTTTCACTGACTGCTGAGGACATTCAGCTTGTGAATTTAGTGTTATATCGACACAAGTACACAGGCATTATATCTGCATACTGTTTTCCGGTGCTGCCAACAACAGAATAGCAAAAAAAGAGGATCTGTAGCGGATTCTCTTTTTTTTGACAATGAAAATTTGGTAACGCTGATATTAATTGTTGTTAATATATACCTTATTTCGTATTTGGAATATTATATATAAAAAAAGAGAAAATAAGAAAAAGTAAAGAGACTGGAAAGATTGCGAGGAAAATTCTTAATGAATAGAAGGATGATAGAGTGTAATAAATGTCAGGAGTGTCTAAACCAAAAAATATTATTAGATTTTCAAAATAATGCAGATATTATGGTTATTGGACTGTCAGCACGAATTAAGAAATATGAAGATGAAATACCTCTTGATAGCAGAACCCGAAGTGGGAAAATTATAGATGCTTTTGAAAATATTGCTCAAAAACATTGTATGTCCATTTATAGAACTAATTTGGTAAAATGTGCCCCTATTGATTCTGAAAAAAGACTTCGATATCCTAATGATAAAGAAATTAATGCATGTTTTGAAAAACTAACAGATGAAATAAATAATATAAATCCTAAGCTTATTATATTATTAGGAAATATTGTTAGAGAGTCATTTCAAACTAATTTCAATATCAATATATGTAAACCTAAAGAAAATAGTTTACAAGTCGTGAAATGGAATAATATCAATATAATATCTATTTATCATCCGTCATACATAAAGCGATCAAAGAACAGAGAATTAAGATATTATAGACTATTTGATGAGCTGCTTGATGACATAGATGAAGATTAATTGTCTGTAATTTCATACGGATAAAAATAAAGTCTTGGAGGTAATAATATGACAAAAGCTGTAAACATTGAGAAGCAGAAAATGATCTGATTCTTTTTATTACAGAAATAATTAATGGTATCACTGGTGAATTTATCTATATTATCTATATCGGCACAAGTATGCAGGTATTATATCTGCATACTATTTTCCGGTACTGCCAACAACAGAATAGCAAACTTTATGGAGGATGAGCATATGGAACAAATAACAAGAGTACAAATACAAGAGAGCCTAGATACTTACGTGAAAACTTATATTACAGATGCTGAGTGGCATATCAGCCTTGTTGAAGACTTCATGCATTTGTTAACAGGTAATAGTTTTAATGTAACTGATTTGCAGGATTCGAGATGGATTAGAACTATAATTGATAATAACAAAGATGATGAATATGCAAAAAAATATTAATGCGGAATATGCCGGAAAGATATATCTCTGGGCTATTTAATGCCGTAATAAGGGAGACAAATCATGGAAGATAAATGTGCTAAAATATACGCATGCAGGCATTATATCTGCATACTATTTTCTGGTACTAACAACAGAATAGCAAAAAATAAGGATACAATTTTTCGTATCCCTTTTTATGCAAGAAAATAACCGCTATGGTCTGGTAAATTAATTTTTAAAGGCCTCGATTTCGAGCCCTTTACAATCAGAATGGGATATAAAATATCTCGCTTAAAATGTAACCGCTAATTATGCTTATAATAATAAATGAGATAATAGTGTTAACAAGAGCTATGATAAGATATATTGCCTTTGTTGCTTTTTTACAGAGACGAAGCTCGACAAAATAAGCCAACGCCATAGGAACTGAAAACCAAAAGTCAATTATTAATGCAGTGCTGATATATTCGTTGTACGTTAATATCATTCCCACTATAAATATCATTCCAAAATATATTAAACTGTAAATAGCTTTTTTCTTAATCATAAATTTATTCCTTTCTTATCAGATTTTCAATTACCATTGCAGCACAGCCGACGGAGCTTTCATCATAGATTTCGCATTCCGCATAAATTATATCAGCAATTCCTTTTGTCAGCTTGCCAATTTCTTCATTGAGTTTTGTGATTTTGTTGAGATTTTTGTTAGACCGTCTCTTTGGCACTGCATCTCTTTCAGCAAGTATTTCCTTAATTCTATCTGAGTCTATATTGTAATTGCTAACAGTCTCAAACTCAATCCTTTCTCCCGTTACAGGAGAAAAGGGTATTGGCAGATAGCATATGTATTCTTCGAGCCCACTGTACTGAAGATTGTCGTCATAATCATAATCGTATATTTCTTCAGCATCAGTTAACTCGAGGCAAAGCTGTGGCCAGATTTTTCCGGTGGCATCATAAGCATTAAAGAATACTATTCGCCCGGACAGTTTACTCAGCTTATAACTTTTAAGCATATTTTTAAGGTCGTTTTCATTTTCGCCGTTATGTAAGCTGAAAAATACGTACTGTCCGCAGGTGTATTGATCTACTTTAATCATTTGCATTCTCGCTTTCTTCATTGACCTTTTCGATAATTTCTTTGATGAGGTATTTGACAATCTCCGCCTGAGTATGCGGTTTATTGGCATATTCCCTGATTTCTTCCGTTAAAAATGCTGGATTTACACTATTCATGTAGGTTTCAATCATCATCAGACGTTCGTCTGCTTCATATGGAACGAACTCTGTTACGCTTTGGAATCGTCTGAGCAGCGCCTTATCAAGCAGATCCGCTCTGTTCGTTGCAGCAATAACAATCTGACCGTCTGCAAGGTCATCAAGAGCCTGCATGAGGGAAATGGTGATGCGGGCGATTTCGCCGTCTGGTCCGCCGCCACCTTTGCGCGCAAGACCTATGCAGTCTATTTCGTCGAGCATAAGTACGCACTTCATTCCTTTGCAGAAATCAAATACGCGCTGGATATTTTGCGAAGTCTTTCCCATGTATGAGTCGATAAGATACGAGAAATTCAGATACACATAAGGCAGTCCCAGCTTATATGCGGTATATTTTGCGAATTCTGTCTTTCCGGTGCCGGGTATTCCGGACAGAAGAGTACTGTTTGTATATGGGATTCCATATTCAAGGAGTTTTGTAGTGGTATTTACTGCCTTTATAATTCTGGTAAAGACGTCTGCCTGCTGCTTGCCAAGATAATATCTACTCTCATTGAAGTCTGAAACATCAATCATCTTAACAAGTCCCTTGATGTTCATGGGTACTTCCATAACATTGTCTGAACCGTTTTCAAGCAGTTTCTTGTAGTATTGAACCTTGCCTTCATTTTTCTTTGTACCGTCCTCAACGCAGCAGCATATTGCATACTGTTTTGCATCCTGTATTCTGTTTTCCGCTATCGCCCTGATGCAGGCAAGCATGTTGTCACTCATTCCCATCTTAGATTTCTCCTTTTACAACTTTTTCATTCACATATGCTGTAAATTCCATGATTCTTCTGTAATCAGGCTCATCCGGCAGAGTAGTGTTTTTCTTTGCATACTCAAGCTTCTTCTCATATTCGCTGACTAGCTCAAAGAATTCCGGAAGCGGTTTGTCGTCTGCACCAAGATACTTTCCGTTCCTGATATCCATAAGCAGGTCATGTTCCTTTTCACGATATGTCACTATTTTCTGTTTCTCAAGAATATCAATGCACATCATATATAGTCTGAGCAGGTGCATTGAGTGCTTTGCTATCTTTTTGTGGGCAGCAGCTTTTTCATTTCGTTTCCCGGCTTTTGCATAGCTTTTCACAGTTGTCTGCAGCTCATTCCATAAGCAGCAATAATCTCTGAGCGGATAGTGGTGCAGATTTATGTCCATGAATATCTCTTTGTCGAAGCCTTTCTGCACAGCAGTATCAATATACAACTTAATAGCATCATCTGGATATGCAGAGTATTTTCCGGCAAAATTTTCTTCCATTGAAGATAATACGTGCAGAATATGTTCCTCGAGATCCGCCGCGGCATTTTGTTTGTTGTAAGCTGTCTTAATCTGTACATCTGCTGCATGGCATATCCGCCGAATGTGCTGACTGCTTTCTTTGAAAGGAACATGTCGGAGTTGTCAATTAATTCTCTGCCAATGTCTGACAAATAAAAATAATGTTCAGGCTTGCATCCAAGCATTTCAATAGTGTTCGGATTGCAGTTTGCAAGCAGGAACATGAATTTATTGAATGAATAAATTACTGTGTCTGTTGCGTCATCAGTAAATTGCTCAAAGTCCTCGCCTATAAGTTCATCCATGTTTGTAAACTGCCTGAAACTTCCACTGGCAAGAATGCCTATTCTGCTGTTAACTGCACATCCTCTTATATCCAAGTCGCTGTTTTCATTGTCTGTTCCATATGCATGGCTTCCACCGGCTGTAAGCAGGATAATATTGCTGCCAAGGCACTTGTCAGTTTTCAGAAAGTTGTATTCATTTGAATTAAGTTTCGCTTTGATTTCGTTTATCTGCATGATTATTTCGCCTCCGATTTCGTTTGTTTTTCTGACAGGCTGACTTTTACTACTTTTCCGTCAAGGCTGTAGAATAATCCACATGTTTGTCCGGGAATGACTTTGTTGTATGTCTTACTTAAACAGTCTGTCTGTATAATTCCTTTATTTGTTTTTGCGCTAACTTGAAACTGCGATATTGAATACCGAATGTCGTTTGCCGATTTCTGGTGCTTTCCCGTAATAGTCAGTTCTGCGCATCTTACCGCTGAAGGTCTTGCGAACGCGCATAATCTTACAGCTACACGTATAAACGCTGTTACTGTAACAAGCAGTAAGCAGCATGCCATGAGAAAGAACACTACCATTGCCAAAACAATGCCGGTTGAACCATTGCTTTGAACATACTGGTTTATGTTTTTGTGGATATGATTCATATAGAATATGATCCAAATAACAGCAGCGCTGGATAGAAGTCCTCCTGCAAAATATAGTGCCCCGCTCCATAAACAGTATTGTCTTATTATTTTCTTTTTGTTGTTAGTATTTGCATTTTCGTTAAGTATTGCACTGATAGTATTTTTAAGCATAATATTTCCTTATATTAACATTTCGTATGTCTGTGTTTCTTATATGGTGCAGTTCGTTCTGCAAGCACCTATTAATTTTTTGTATGTTATATGTTTTCTGATGCTTTAAAGTTGTATATAGGTTTAATAACATCAATTATTTCCACTGTATCTTTGATATTTTCTATAATCTCTTCCGCAGGCTTGTATGCAAACGGGCTCTCGTCAATAGTTCCTGTGCTTACTGACGTGGTATATATACCTTTCATGGACTCTCTGTAAGCATCCATTGAGACCGTATCTTTAGCCTTGCTTCGCGAGAGTATTCTTCCTGCTCCATGAGGGGCAGAGTAATTCCAGTCAGGATTACCCTTTCCGGTACAGATAAGAGAACCATCACGCATGTTTAGTGGTATGATAACCCTTTCACCAGCTTGTGCAGAAATAGAACCTTTACGTAAAATCATATTGTCAGTGTCTATGTAATTATGAATGGTATCGAAGCTTTCAATGGGTGTTAGTTTTGCATGCTTAATTATTTGTGATGCAATGGTTTCGCGATTTATTCTTGCATGTTCCTGCGTAAGCTTCATGTCATGAAGATAGTTATCCATTGCTTGTCCCTCAAGGTATGCAAGTTCAAAAGGAATTTTTAGTTTAAGATTTTCATAGGCAAGATTTTGATAATAGTCGCAGACTTCTATGCCGAGATGCCTCGAACCTGTATGAATTACAAGCCAGTAGTTGCCATCTTTATCCATATCCACTTCAATAAAATGATTCCCTCCGCCAAGTGTCCCGAGAAATTTGTACGCTTTATCCACATCAACCGGCGCTATTATATCTGCAGCATGGGAGTCTGCAATTGCCAAATCGTGAATGTTGAATCCAGATGTGACATATTTGCGAATTACACTGTCAAGGTTGGGCAGATCAATGTTTTTATCTTTTAATTTAATGGCCAGCATTCCGCAGCCAATATCCACGCCAACAAGATTTGGTACAACTTTATCAGTAATGGTTATTGTTGTACCAATCACACAGCCTTTTCCGGCATGAGTGTCTGGCATAATACGGATCTGGTTGCCTTTTGCGAATTTCTGATTGAGCAGATTAATAAGTTGGCTTATAGTTTCGTTGTCTATATTGTTTGTAAATACTTTGCATTTGTTATATTTACCCTGAAGTTCAATCATAATTTCCTATTTCCTCCTTGTTGCGTATTATTTGTTATACAGCATTATACAGTGTGAAGCATTCCTTCGTTTCTTTGCAGTAAAATCTTGCTCTGTCTCCATCATTCACAGTTTTGAGCTTCTCAAACTGCTCCCTGCTTAGTTCAATTTCTACCGTTTTAGGTGCGGCCACAGGCTCTCTCAACGCATCGTTTTGAAAAACAATTCCCTGACAGTACGGTTCGCCGTCCTCATATATCATGAACTTTTCATGCGGGACATTTGTGGCGTATGTCCATGGGATGACATTCATTTCGTCGTCATGGTCTTTGCACCATCGAGCTTCAATTGCAACAACATCAAAGCTTTCCTCATCATCGCTGCCAACAAATTTTCCGTCAGCAATGTCAAGCTTCAATGTCCCGCCATCAAAACAATCACCCTCATCATTAATAGCGCCATCAATTTCCATGAGGTCATCGTTGGCACCAGAAACAATAATAAAGCCATTCTCTTTGGCAATGGCGAGTTCTTCCTTTGTGAACTGTGGCCAGTTATATTCACGCCCATTAAGCTTTTGGGCAAATTCTTTTAACGTCATGATCTTTTCTCCTTCTTTTTCTTAAAATTATCAAGCTTGATCCTTACAGCTTTGCTTATCATTTCATCTGTCAGCCCATATGCTTTTTTCATTAGGTGCAAACATATCATTACATCTGCGAATTCTTCAAGCAATGCATATTTCTTATCAATCAGTTTTTCATGATGTTCCCTGACCGTTTCATCAGTATCAGACTCGGAGCAATAGCTTTCGTAATCAATGATAGCAGTGGCAAGCTCGGTAAGTTCCTCAATACATATGACTTTGTTGTATGTGAGCTTTACAGGATTGTCGTCAACTGGCATTTCTCCGGTACGCAGATCCTTGCTTATCATCTTAACTATGCCAAACTTGTCTACAATATCCTGCATTAATTCTCTGGCAGCATCAACTTCCATGGAGCCGTTTTTATGTACAACATTCTGCGCTTCGTCCAGTAGTATGTTGAGTGGCAAAGCGTCTTCTGTCTGCATTTTATCTTTAAATCTTTGTAAGTCCATAAAATTATTCCTTTCTTTGTGATATTCTTATGTATAATATTACATATTTTCTTTTATTCAATAAGAGTATGATAGTTTTTGTTTTTAAATATGGTCTTCTATATGAAAATAGCAGGAGATTACTCCTGCCGATTTTCTTTCTTATGCACTTTCTGCCCGCCAGACATAGCTGACAAAGTCATATTTATCTGTGTTTTTTTTGAGTCTTAAAACAATATTATCTGTATACGGAATTTCGTTTTCAATGACTGGATATCTTCGAATTGCGAATGGTGGTTTGCGTATTCTGTAGAATAGTTTATTTGTTTCAATAATTCCATCGTATGTTGTGTCTGTTTCAAATTCTAATCTGCCACTGGTTTTTCTGGCTTCTTCCATATTGTTCTTTATATCAAGGCAATCTGCCCCATATTTCTTAGTTAGGTTCCTTTTCATTGTATATATTGATGACTGCATAATAAAAAGTGCATACAAAATAATAGTACATACTATGATAATCAGGTTAATCAGACCAATAAATCTGGCGTTTATAATACGCTGTGCTAATGAAAATACAAGAAAACCAATAGGTATTGTAGCAAAGATTAACAGTTCAAACAAAAAGTCTTTATGGTCATAATCTTTTGCTAATTTTTCGTATTGCTTATACGCCTTTGTGACCAGCTCGTAATCTGCATCTGTGAACTCAAATCTAACATTTTTCATCTAACATCCCTCGCTTTCTGCCTGCCAGACATAGCTGACAAAACCATGTTTGTCTACAGTTTCTTTGAGTTTTAAAACAATATTGTTTGTATCTGGAATTTCATTGGCAACTGATAACATGTGTCTTCGATATTCGTAATCCGGGTTATAGACATCATAAAATAGTCCATTGTTCAGCATATCTATACCAAAGTGTATTTCATTATTTTCTTTTTTAATTTCTTCCATGTTACGTTTCACGTTGAAACAATTTGTCAAATATGGATTAATTCTTTTATTCTTTTTGCTGTATACTATTGATAATGCAACTAATATTATGGACAGAGCAACAGTACTGAATAATATCGTTGAACCCATAAAAGAAAACATTGTCTGTAACAGCAGATTAAATATGGCAATATATCCGCTGATGACTATTGCTATAAGGAATGATAATTCTAATATAGCGCTTTTAAACTGATAATCTTTTACCAGCTTATCATATTGTTGACACGCTTTTTTAACCAGCTCGTAATCTGTGTCATTGAATATTACTTTGACATTCTTCATTCTAAAGTCCCTCCGTGAAATATTTTGCAAAAAATGCAAAGCTGACAACAAATACAAGCACTGACAATGTACCGAATATGTATATATGCCGAATCTTTCGGTCATAAATCGCCCACAGCAGCAGAGCGAACAGTATGGGAATCAATATGAAAAACAATACTGCGCTAATGTATAAGTATATATGCATAATATTACTCCTGACAATAATGTTATTTGTTGCACAACCCACAGGCTTGCCTGTGGGTATTGGTGAATGATTACTCTACAGGTTTTCCTGTTATAACGTCTTTTTTATTAAGTTTCTGCGACACAGGAACGCATAATGTACTCATAACTGATTTTGTATAATACTTGTCACTGCCGGGTTTTTTAATTGATATATCATACACAACGCTGATTTTCTCACCATATGTGCCAACCTGTATGATATTGTTTTCTGTCAGCCTTTCATATGATGAAGATAAGCTTCCATATGAACCAAATGCATATCCCCATAATTCATAGAACTGGCTTGTGTAACCCTCGATTGCGAATACATTGTAGTATTCGGTGTCATTTGAAATAGCAAAGCCATCCTGAGTCTGGCCATGAAATGTATCATCCATACTGTCCTGATTAATGCCGTTAATCTGAGGCGATGTTGATAACAGCGATATGTCAGTATGAACATGGTCAATTACTATATCATATCCATCAGGAAGTCCCTGTGTATGCACTTTCATGCTTATCTGTTTTGGATCCGTTACGCGCCAGTTGTCGAGGTCATATCCATTGGTGCCGTACTCACAGACCAGTTTGAAATCTTCATCAGGAATGTCTAGTGTCTGTGATAATGACGGTACTCCCATATCATTTGTCTCCATAACTTGTACCTCTGTATCAACTGGAACATATTCATCCTCGATTGTACATCCTGTAAACATAGCAGCAGTAGCTAATACAACTGCCAGCAGTGTGATTTTCTTTTTCTTCATATATTTCATTCTCCTTTCGCTTTTGCTATTCCTCCTGGCTAATTTTTTCTAACTGCATGGCGGCTAATCTATAAAAATCTCTAAATGTTATGTCATCATCATAATCAGGCAAAAATATTGCTGTTTTTTCATGCTTAATAGATTTGTCATTTAAACCGAGAGTATCATCCGCAAAAATATTATCAAGAAATGGAACGGCTAAACATATTTTCACACTGAGCGATATTGCAGTGCCCTGTATGCGGTTCGCAGGGCAAAGGTCTTTTAGCCTGTAATATGCTTTTGTAAAAGCTTCATCGCCATTTCCATTCAAAGTATCAAAGCATTGGAATCCATTAATTTTGATCTCTTTGTACGGCAGATTTATCACATCTGCAAAGGTCAGTTTTTCTGGTGAATGGATTCTTCTGAGGTATAAAATCATGCATATAAACATTTGTCTTTCCGCCATGCCGCCAATACCTTTGATGTCTTTAAATATACAGTCTGCCATTTCATAGACATCTTGATCAGAATGAACGTACTTAAACGGATTATAGTGACATGAAATATCTTTGTGCCAAAAATCTAGTATTTTTATTTCATATCCATATTCTCTGACAATATCAATACTATTTTTCATAGCTGTTTCAGAATCTGCAACAACAACGAATGACTTTAGCCGGGTATCTATTTCGGCAGGTGTTTTTATAATCTTCAATTTTATTCCTCCAGGTTAATGTATATCGTGCTATCCATTACAAACCAGTTTTTGATGGATTCATGGCCATAATTGATAATTGCCTGTTGTGGATTTTCGCATATAAACTCATCGCCTGTGTATGGACTGGCGGTAATGTGTATTTCTGTCCGGCTTTGTAGGCTTTTAAGCAGTTCTCTGACTTTCATTGTCTTTCTCCTTTTCTTCAAGATTGCATTTGGCTAATTTAGCTTTTTCTTCAAGATCTCAATGTCTCATAATAAAATATGATACTTTTATTTGTCTCCTCAATCAGTCCATATTTAACTGCCAGTCTGTAGCGGAAATCTTTTTGCAGATTAGGCATCATGACATCTTTTAGTCTCTGTCTGAACTGTTCAATGGTGAATGTAGACTTGTAGAAATTACACTGCCTGCACGCGGGCAGGAGATTGTTCTCATCATACATTTCTTTTTCCGACATTGCCTGTGCAATATCATTATTGCGATAAACGCTTTCGACATGGTCTATCTGCATATCTTTGTATTCCAGTTCGCATCCACAGTAAGCACATCTGTGATTGTATTTTTCATACAGCTTTTTGCGCGTTGCTGTGGGTATTGATTTGTGTTTACTCATGATTTCTCCTTTAAAAGAACGTTTTTGCGACAAATATTAGTGTAGCAACAGTAACAACAGTAGTAACAATAGTGTCGATACCAATAAAATAGCTATAGCTGTTTTTTAATGCATTATAAGGCTTGCTGCCATTGGAAAGTTAACAGCAAGCAGAGCGATAATAAATGCAAATATGATTATCATCATGCTTATTCTTTTCCTTGAATTTCGTTCCATACATATCTGAGACAGTCAATGAATGCTTCGCTTTCATATACATTGGTGCTGTTCTTATCCATCTTGTGAACTTCGTAGCAGCTCGGTCCGCAGATAATGAAATATTTGTCATCAAATACCCACGTATCGTTGAATAAATTAAGTTCCATGGTGCATCTCCTTATAATTAAATGTCGAATTCGTTTTTAAGTACGTCTGCAAACGATGGCTCCTGTTTACAGTATTCCTTGAGAAATTTATGATTTGTACATGGTGCCATTTTCTGATGGGTTGTTCCCTCGTGTCATCATTAATAAGTACCATGATTGCTGACATTGTGTTATCTGTAATTGTTTTACTTCTATGTTTTTAATTACTTAACAATTAGTCCCTTTTCAACCTACATTGTATCTCTTTAATGTTTGATTTAACTCTGTTTTGTTTTTACAGATGTGAAACTCATCTGTTTCTGTCTTATAATAATCTTTGTAATATTTCTCCTTTACACTCTCTATGTCTTCATTCTCGGAAATATCATAAATGATATGCCTGAGCAGATATATTCCTTCCAGTTTACTTATGACTACACATACCCATGTATCGTTGAATAGGTTAAGTTCCATAGAGCGCCTCTTAAATGTAGTATCTTATGCTGATTGCCGTCTTTTTTCTTTATATAGAGTATGATAGAAATTATGTATGAAATTGCCTTTCTATATAAAAACGCGAATCGCGTCTTATATGGAAGCTGATTTTCTGCAATAATACTTTTACAAAAATATAGTATTTAAAATGCTGATTTAGTCGTGAAAGATAGCTGAAAGAGGAGAAGTAGAAATAGCAGTGAGTCAATGGTTGAAACATGAGGAGGAAGAAATATAATGAAAGTGATGTTGTATCCATTTGAAGACGTAGATATATGGTGCTTTGCAAAAGAAGACCGACTGGCAAGGATGGAGGCTTATTTGAAGTGCCATGATCTAAATCTTCATTATGCTGGTGTATTTGACAGAATGATACACGAAAAAATAAAGTTTTATCCTGCAGCAAAAACAAAGAGTGGAGAGCTGTTTTTAAAGACGATTGTTAAAGCTACATATGGGAAAAGTGAATATATGCTTCAAAAAGATGTCTATTATAATTTTTTGTTTCTGTGCAGACCGGATAAGATGAATATGATTTACAGACTTTCGGATGAGAAAAAAAATAAGCTGCATGAGTATCTTAAGAAATTATATAATCTGGATGATAATCTGGATGAAATAGAGTAGAAGAGAAGCAAAAAAGTAGCGAAGAGACATTGAGCACAATTAAAATGGACAACTTATACAACTTATATAATATACATAATATATACAACATGTACAATAGACAATGGAAAAGCGGCATCCTGACTGTGATGCCGCTGTATTTCTACTCATTTTTATCTTTGTCCAGAAGCGTTCTATTTTCTTTCTTCTTCTTTTCATCATTCTTTACATATCTCATGGTAGTACTGATATTTGCATGCCCCAGTACGCTCTGAGTATATACTAAATCAAGGCTTTTATCATATATGCTGGTGGCACATGAGCTTCTGAGAGAATGCGCATGGAAGTTTGTTACTTCAGGAACTGCAATTTGCGCATACTTTTTCACCATTATTTCAACACTTCGTACAGATAATCTTGTGCCTTTCTTTACGCCTTTCGTTGATACAAACAGAGCATCTTCATCATCTGCAATACCAAGTGTTTCCTTCATATTTTTACGTACATCGAGCCAATCCAACAGTACATTCTCAGTTGTATTGTCAAAGTAAACAATATCTTCATTTCCACGTTTTCTGATAATTTTGAAACAATGTTCATCAGTATTAATATCATGTACATCAAGAGAAACAAGCTCTGATACACGTATTCCGGTATGCAGTGCGAGAGTGTAGATGGCAAGATCTCTTGCTGACGTAATTATCCTTGAAGCTTCCTGCCTTGCACTGATTTGTTCTGAACCGCCAAGAATTGTGTCATATATTGACTCAGCTTGTCTGTCTGTAAGCGCAATAGGGATGGTTTTGTCAACCTTTTTCTGTCTAATTTTAAGCACAGGAGCCTTGTCTACAATGTCATTCTCAAGAAAATAATTGTATAGAGAACGGAGAGCGCTTAAGTAATTGTTTCTAGTAGATGACTTTGATGGCACAATATATTTACCGGTCTGCATTCTGGCATCAAGTTCTTCCTTTAAAACTGCGCCATATTTCTGTATGTGATTTAGAAATTCCTCAAAATCAGCCTTTTTAAGCTTGTCTAAATCCTGAATTGTAAACTGCTCAATTGAATCATATTTCTTGTTAAAATAAACATTGTAATCGAGCAACCACGTTAAGAAAAACTGTATACGCTGTAAGTAAGCTAACTGTGTCAAAGGCTTTGTATAACCAGCTATTGACCTGATATAACCTGCACAGAAATCAGGCAGCATCAATTTTAAATTGTATATCTTTGCTTCAGTTTCAGCATTTTTCTGGTCTTTATATTCGCGGGCCATATAATTTCCTCCGTAAATGTAATCTGTTTTTATAAAATAATTATAACAAGAAATACCATTTTTTACAATACAACATGTAGCGTGTAATGATTTACAATATACCATATATAGGACTAAATTAAGCCAAGAACCCCATATGTAGTATTTAAAGTATCTCGTTATTCGCATAATCGAAATTATGCGAATAGATAAATTTGTCTATTTACTACTGCTGGTTTTCTTTTCTACCTCTCTCGTCGTAAATACAGTAACTGAAAAAATTTTTTCAGAAAAAAAATGAAAAATGAATTCTCTTATCTGCTCCTCGTTAAAACTTTTCTTCATCTGTTTTCTCCAAATTCTTCTTTTTATGCAAATAATTATAAGTTTTGTGTGTGCAGCCGGTCAAGTATCATCATAGACAGAAGTCGATTTTGTATTATAAAAAAAAGACGGTTGAAAAATCAGCCGTCTTATATTATAATCGAGATAAAGAAAGAGTTGATCGGATATAAAACTTCCGATTGCCTCAGTTAAGTATTATTGTAAAATAGCACCATTCTTTGGCCAGAGGGGTGCTATTTTCTTTTATTATTATGTCCGTCTATGTATGCCAGTGCAGCAAAGATTACAAGCAACAGAGTTAATACTTCCATTGTGTTCATAATTACCACTCCTCCTTTCCATCCAGACATAAACCGCATGTCCTTCTGTACTAGGGGCAACCGAAAAATCACACCCGACTCTTTCCCTATTCGATTATGAAGGTATTATAACAGATTGTGATGTTCTTCTCAATTACAAGCTGTTAAATTCTGCAATCTCCTGCAATCTCTTTCAAACTTCTTGGTTCATAGTCAATCCATGGCTTCATACAGCCCACATTGTATGCCTGAATTGACTTATCACCTACATGGCGACAGTCATTTTCTTCCATTCCTGCCAGACACTTTTGAAAATATACGTCCTCTGCACTGTTGTGAGTATGACCGTATAACAGGATTGTGCCTCTGTTCATGCCTTTCCATGAAAATATAGGATAATGACACAGTACAAGGTCATAATTCTTACCACCGTATGAGTCATGTATCTCTCTGTAATCGCATATATCATAAAAAAGCTGCTTATATCTGTAATCTGACACATCATCATGGTTGCCTTTAACAAGAATTTTTTTACCTTTTAATGTAGCAACAAGCGATATGAGGTCTTCTTTCCTTCCGCGCATACTCATGTCACCGAGGATGTATACTGTATCTCCATTGTTTATTTTATTGTTCCATCGGCTGACAACTGCCTCATGCATCTCATCCAAAGAGCCAAATGGCCTGTTATCAAAGCGAATTGATGCTTCGTGAAACAGATGCAGGTCACTTATATAATAGTTCATATCAGTTTCTCCTTATTCAAGTTTAATTATATCATTATACAATACCGTGTGCTTTTCATCTGTCTGCAAATAGTAGTGATAATGTCCGAAATACCAGTGTTTATAATGCAGCTTCCCTTCCAAAGCCTGAAAATAATCTGTCAGCACATCTGCCTTGCTTGGTTTGTTGAGATAATGCACGATGGCCGTCTGCAAGTCAGTGGCACAGCAGTGGGTTATTACATAATCAACAGTAAAGTCTACCTTTGCAAGATTATCAAGCCCTGTCTGCAGTTCCTGTTCCGTCGGAAGCTCCTGCGGCCACCATGATTCGCCGATTATGCGATACGGAATCCAGTCTCTGCGGCGTTCCTTAAGCTTTATTTCGAATTTCGGATCATTTCGGTCAAGAGCACTGCCTGGAATATCATGTGAAGCTGCACCACCAAAAGTAAAGAACGTATGTCCATCTATATCAAATATTTGTCCACGCTCAAGCAGGATGACTTTGTCTCTCACAATATGACGCACCAGACCACCATGCCATTCTTCCAGTGGATATTCTGCAATCATGTCATAGTTTTCGTGATTCCCTTGAACCCAGAGTGTTACAAATGACCTTTCAGCAAACCATTTAGTGTTCCAGTCAAAGGTTTTATCACGCGCCCAGCAAAGCCCAAAGTCACCGGCAACAATTATATAATCATCCTCTGTAAGCTTTAAGCCTTGCTTTTTTAATGATTTGTTTGACAACTTGGAAAAATCATTGTGTGTATCACCTGTTAGATAAATCATGATCCACCTTCTTTCTGAAATGCTGCATTATTTCTGATAAGCTCGTTAATTGATGCCGGAGTATAATTATTGATACACGCTCCTGCATTCAACGCTGTCGTTCTAGTCTTCATAAACTCATAGACATCATCTTTTCTGCCATGTATATGTCCGTATACATGCCATGAGCCATACTTGCACTTGTACCATGCTGCTATCGGAAAATGGCACAGAATGACTTCTTTATCCCCATCCATTACACGGCAGAGCTTGTCCACCGACTCAAAATATGACATGGCAGCTTCATTTTCAAGAGTCTTTCTGTCGTGATTTCCAATAATTAGATGCTTATGTCCCTTGAGCTGTCTTAAATACCACTCTGCCGGCTTCTCATTTCTGAAAGCAAAATCACCTACTATATATACATGATCATCCGGCTGCACTCTCGAGTTCCATAGCTTAATCAGACAGTGGTCCATTTCGTTAACGTCTATGAACGGCCTATGGTCAAATCCAATTACATTCTTATGGCCAAAATGTGTGTCACTTATGTATAAATTCATGGTTTCATCCCCATCCTAAAATCCAAAATACTTTTTTCTAAGCCTTTTATTAGCAAGTAGACTTAAATATCTTTTTACTGCAACTCTTCCTTCATTAAATGTCACATTTTTTGATGCAAACTCCCACCGACCAACTTTTTCGATGATCTTTCCAGCCTCCCAGTTATCGTCAAGGATCTTTTCAAAAAGCTTCACGGCTGCAACGTAGTGTATATTTTTATTATTCTCAAGAAATTCATAAAACATATCGCGGAATGCAAATATTCGCTTGTAGCTTGAGTTTGCCCTTGAAAGTAAATCTATCAAGGCCTTTAACATGTCATAGTCTACAATACTGTCATCATTCAGTTCAGCTTCGATATCTTTCAACTCTTCTGACCATTTTTTAATAATCTCAATCATATGCTCAGATAATACTACATCATCTGAACCATCCCACCAGTATATCAAATCATCATCTGATATATAATAATCAGGCTTATCCTTGAGTTCTTCCGGATCATCTAACTTATAGCTCTGATCAATCTTAAGAAAATCTGATGTTTTCAGCCCTTCTAGTTTTGTTTTTTTTGCATTATCTCTTTCCTTAATCCGATCTTCACTTAAATAGTCGCTGACAACCGCATCTGTATAAAACTGATCATGCATCCTATACCATTCAGGCATAAAATCTATATTCATTATCTCAGCCGCCAGATATACAAACACTCTGGCTGGTAGCCTGAGTGACATTTCAGCAACAGCCTTTAAGTTCTCGTCCTCAATTACTTTTCTCTTTTCAAAAGGAAGTTTTAATAAGTTGTATAATTTTTCCTTCCCCATAAGATTTCCGCACTCAAATAGCTGGTTTACTTCTTGTTTTGCCTTTAATATTTCTTTATAATATGATCCAGATTCGGCATTAAATTTTTTTAAAGCACTGGTTCCCATAATGCTAAAATGAATATCCCAATATTCTCTCGGTGTTATCCCGCTTATAGAATCTTCATCTTTCGGTATAATCTGCAATATAATTTTCATGCAGTCTTCTCTGTCATAGCTATCATCTTCTATTTTATGAAAGCAATAGTGCTCATAACAATGCCACCAATCCATCCTGTTTCTTGCATTAAATTCGCTATGCAATACATGGTTGATCCATGCTATATATGGTACCGGATTAACTATATCGCCATTCATATCTACCATGCCATGATCAGTTCCATATAATTCATACATCATGTAAGCAGAACAAATCACCCGATTAAACTCATCACTTCCGATTTTTCCGGAGTATAGTTCCTGATTTTCCGGGTAATAAATCGCCGATTCCCAAGCATCATCCTCAAAGTAGTTGTAAAAAAAATGGATTTTTCCCTCTTCATCTTCTTCAATCTGCTTTAGTAGGCTTATTTCTTTTCCAAATAATGCCACTTTTTCAAATTGCATCATTCCACCTCTTCGAAGTAGTGTGATCATATTTTTATTAAACTCATTCTTTAAAGCATCAGGTATTTTCTTATCGCCTAAATAGTCACAAAATACTCCCATATAAATTCCTTCTTTCTATAATGGTTCATATCCCATACGCATAATTCCACGGATAAGCAAATCCAATGCATGCTGATACATTTCTTCATCGTCAAATTTATCTACCAACTGCTTATATATCGCAAATATCACACTATATAGCTCCTGATTAACAATAATTTCTGATGCTGCCGGATCAAGCAGGAACAATTTATCTATTTCATGCACCATTCTTTTGATTTCAACATTCAGACAAATCTGATAGCTTACAATCGAATTGCCAACCTGCTTAACCTTTTCCTCGAACACATTACCTGTCAAACCATTCATATTTTGTTTTTTCAACTCTTCTATTATATCAATAGCATATTCAACGGTCTTGTCTATTTGATCATCGGTCATATATGCACGGTATACGTCATGCAAAACCGGAAATTCATATGTGTTGATACCATTTTCTTTAATTTCAGTCTGAAAATCTCCCTTTATTGTTTCCACAAAAGATTTTATATAGTTACTTCTTTGTTCTGTAGAGATTAACTCTATTTTTTCATTTATGTTGCTCATTTGTCCATTTCTCCTTATAGTTAATTAATCAAGCTTCGCATATCATTTTCCCAATTTCTTACCTTTATTATAATAAACATCTCCAAATATTTCACTAAACCTAAGGTTGACACTTGAACAGAGTATTACAAGTATCTTTAATTGCATTCATGATGTTCCACCGGATACCATTATTATAATTTCATAATATCAGTATACAAAAGAAATAACAATATTATAAATAGGAAGAAACTCGTTCTTGTTTCTGATTATTGAAAATCTTTTCTATACTATTCCAGTAGCTATATACGTAGCCAACAGAAACTCTTTTTTAAGAAAACGTTCAGAATATCCCATGTCCATCAGCGACTCCAGTACAACATTTATATACAGTTCCAGCTCATTGTTCACTTTTAATTTCTCTACCTTTTCCTTTGGAAAGAGTTCTTCTATTTTACTCTTCATTTCTGCTAAGCTCATTTTTTTATTCATTTATATTCTCCTCGTTTAAATTAAGGAGAAATCAATCAGTTTATGCTACTTTCTTTTTAACCTGCTTTGCTTCATAATTCAGTGTACCTTATTCCATTAACTGATTGAATTCTGCCCTTGTGATGTATGCTGTAATTGTATTTTCACCCATTTTATGCTACAAATGTATAATTTCCACTCTTAATTAAATCAACCAGCTTTGTTACGAACTGTACCGAAACCAAATCTTCTATTGATGCTCCTTTTGTATGAAAATTTGAATCAATAGTGATAATCTCAAGATCTGGATAATTTTTGAGTTCTGACTCACTTATTGGATGGTGAAATGTATGTTCACAACCGAAATCGTAAAGCAGAAAATATAAAATAACATCTTCTCCTAATCGATTTTTTTTTACACACCTATGAATACATGTAGGAGATACAAGAGTAAGCATATCATCCTTGTAACCATAATATCTTGCCTTTTCATAATTATATGTATCAACACATTGCCTTTTGTATCTATAGTGGCTTCTTCTATAACACGCTTCCTTATCACGACAATTTTTAGCTCTTTTGTTAACACTATACAAAGCAGCTTCAAGCATGTCTATTGTTATGATTCCTTTTTTTATATTTCTACTATATATTCTAGGTGTTTCCATAATATAATCGCCTTTCTTCTTTACTATTAATCAGTTCTTTCTTGTATTTATAATAGGTATTCCTCGATATCCCTGCCAACTTCATAACTTCCGAATCAGTATTAAAGCCTTCGAAATCCTTACATTTAGCCCTTATGATTTCTTTGGCCGCTATCGACTTTTGGGTTACAAGCTTTCTGCCTTTGCGCTGACCAATCTGCTTGCCATTAAGCCTAGCCGTCTCAATTCCTTCCTTGGTTCGCTGATGCAGATCCTGTACTTCCTTTTCCGCCTGCTCAAAGGCAATGCGTATCTGCCTCTCCGCCAGCTTCCTGAAATAATTATTAAGCCCCTTAAATATTTCATCCTCATCAGTTCCTATTAAAGCTATCTTGTCCTGCATATTGTCAGCATATACTTCTGTATTTATATGAGGTTCCTTGATAAATTCAAGGATTACTCCATTGTCAAATAAGAAGAAATACGTTGCAACTCCCTCATCAGTTGTCCTGCTCATACGTGATACTGAATCGAATACTATCTTATCGTCAGGCTTAACTGCCTTAACTAATTTGTTCCACTTAGGTCTGTCCATAATTGTACCTGTATATGCCTCAGATACAATTATTGCTGTGGGATACTTTGCCTTAATATTCCGAATCTGTCTGTCAATGGATTGCTGTGGTCTGCTGATACGCACATAACCATATGTAGTCATTACTATCAACTCCTTATGAGTATTAAATCTGACGTTCGTTATTTTTAATATGCTCCGTTGAGCTGTTACCATTATTAATTTGGTCTCTTTTGGTATCTCTAGGCAATACGTTAGATTTAATACATTATTTATCAACCTTTTGGACCATATTATATTGTACCTTTTTTCGTTTAATCTGGACTTCTTACTTTTTTCATAATTTTGACCTACTATATCGTTTACACGTATATAATATTCAAAAAACTTATTTTGTCCAAAACAAATTGCAAATTTTCTAAAGTTTTTTATTCACTTTGTCTACACATTTTCTCTTCTGAGATAATTGATGTAAATGAAGCAGTTTATTCCTATTTATAATGTAGTTTATTCCCACAAATCTTCATACCTGTCATCAATGCCATCATGGTCTTCATCCCTGAAACCTGTAATCCTGTCATCAACGCCATCATTGTCTTTGTCAATAATATCCTGAGTCCTGCTGTGTTCCATAACATACTTTTCGCCAAGAGTAATATAATTTCTCTGAAGCCTGTAATAAAGTTCATTCTCCTCCTGAGTATTATCGCTTATCATCATGCCAAGCTTCTCCATTTCCTTTTCCTCTTTATATTTCAGTGCTTCAGCTTCAGCAATCTTTAAACGCTTGTTTAAGTCATCAATCTGCTGTTTTTGTGATTCAATAATCTGATCCTTTTTAGCAGCCTGTTTCTGAACATTCTTATATTTCTTAACATCAGCAGTTGCTACGTCTCTTTGTACTCTCACCTTTTCATATTCAGGATTTACCCTTTCACGATATTCTTTAGCTGACTCTCTTTTTTCAACCGGCGGCAGTTCGGCGCCTACGCTCTGAGTAAGTATTGCCCTTGCCTGCTTGATACTCTGATAGTTTACATTCTGCTGGCTGACACCGCGCTCGTAACCAACTGCTTTTGCATATTCAGTCTGAAGCTGTGCACAGCCTTTCTTACCGTCAACATAATGACAAAATTTCAACGTATTCTCATTATTTTTATTCTTACACATTGGAACCACTACAGCATGGATATGCGGTGAGCTTTCATCCATATGCAAGACCGCATTGATAACATTTTCTTTACCGAATTTGTTCTGCAAAAATTCAATAGTATTGTCTTGCCATTTTTGAAATTCATCTGGATTAGCAGGATAACGGTCTCCCATTTCAGTTATATTCATCTGACCGGGATAATGAGCTATGGCTTCTGCTGCAAGAATTGCATCTGACCGCACCTTTCTGCCATTTGCAAACCTTAAGTTTTCCTTATTAAATGCTGATTCTGAAATATTCCATCCGTCATCTGTGAACTCCTGTTCTGTTATCTTTTCTACAACCTTTCTGTAAAAGTCATCGTTTGCACTGCCAATGAGAGTCTTATTATGTATGATTTTGTTTTTGTCTATATGTTTACCGGTAAGGTCTCCTTCTTTTCGTTCATTATGTAATTCTGTTCTCTGTATAGTTATTTTTGAATGAATTGGTACAATTCTAATAGAAGCTGTTCCACCCATTTTTATCACCTCTTTAATTATCCTTTTTTAATGTGATACAAATATGGATTTTAGACAATTTTAAAAGAAGTAGATAAAAATCTACTACTATTTTAAAAGTAGTAGCGTGTATACTACTATTTTTCTTTACCCTTCTTCTAGGCATCTTTCTCGTCAACACCTATCCGTCAGCAATTACTTCTCAGCAGTTGATGTTTTTTAATCTCTTCTGTCCCAAATTACTTTCCTGATAAGAAGGTTTCCTGACTTATTATTTTGACGGCCCCCTGCCTAAGCCCTCTTGTAAAATAATAAGTTTGGTATTAAGTTAACTCCCCAAAAGTTAATATTTAACACGCCTCGCTCCGCAACAATCCTTTTGTTACCAGTATCTTTCCACACAAAGTCTTCTTAATCCCTTGTTTTCCCTTAACTCCTAGTATTTACAGTATTTTTCGTGTGCAATTAACTCGTAACAAAATATCTTCTTGCCAGATTTCCCCTAGCATTTTTCCTTATTATATTTATCTTATCTCCTGCCAATAATCCCTTAAACAATGCCTGTTTCCCCGCAATAATCCTTAACAAGTCATTTCTCACTAATAAATACTGCTTCCGCGTGTTAACAAATACTCTCGCAGCAAGTTATTTGGTATCATATATTCTTGATACCATATATTTTCAAAAAGTATTATGTATATACTAATACCGTTTACAATTATACAGTATCATGCATATCTGATACCATTTATCCTGCTGCCAAATATCCCTGAAAAGTATTACATATTACTAATACCATTTGTCACAAATTAGTATCATGTATTACTAATACCGCCAGCAAATATCCTCATAACAAGCTATTTAGTATCACACATGCTTGATACTATATACCTTCAAAAAGTATCACATATATACTAATACCGTTTACAATCAATTAGTATCATATATATGCTGATACCAGTTTCTTCCTATTAAAATAGTATCACACATGTCTGATACCAGACTGGCTTAAAGGTATTATGTATATACTAATACTGTTTGCAATTAATTGGTATTATATATTCTTGATACCAGATTATCCGGTATCATATATTACTAATACCAAATATCCCTGAGAAGTATTACATATTAGTAATACCATTTTGCCAGCAATTAGTATCATGTATATAGTAATACCGTTAACAAGCTATCTTGTCAGCAGGATAATTTAGTATCACGTATTACTGATACCAAACATCTTAAAAAGTATTACGTATATACTAATACCGTTTGCAATCATTTAGTATCATACATGTTTAATACCAATTATCCTGCTGCCGGATAATCCGGTATCACATATATAGTAATCCTCTACTTTATCTCCTTAAAAAGACTGGCACCGCAAGGATACCAGTCCATCTCTAAGTCTTCAATTCTTACTTGTCAAGCTCATCCGCAATCTTTACTATCTTATCTTCCAGATAATCTCTTAGCGTAGCCCATTCGAAGTCAGAACATCTGTCTGGTGCCTCTGTCATCAGCTTAACAGGCACAAGATTAACCTCATTCTCTGTTGAACACAAAGACTTGAACTCGATGAATCCGATCGTGCAATCACCATCTATAACTGCTATCTGAAAGTCAAACTCATCTTTTCTTTTAATTTCGCAGCCAAATCCCGCCTCTGATACTGCATCAATAATTCTTCTGTCCAAGATAGTTTTCTTCCATAAAGGCATAGGGTTGTCAAGAACCACATTACGTGTCACATCAACCGGGTATGTTATATCTTCTTCATCTGACTTCTTGCATATCCACCATGTGTCTCTTGAAAGCTGTTCCCAAATGATCAACATCATATCTTCGCCGAGTTTTTCAATTAATTTTAGCTCTTTATCTGATGTCACATCATAATTGACAATTGTTCCATCACACAATCTCGCAATAATATGTGAACAGAAATTTAGATCTCTGACAACCACCGTTACAAACTTGCCTACTTCATACGCCTTAACGAGCTGACGTGCACTTTCCAAAGTTTCTTCCAATGACATATCACTTATAATTCTGTCTCCAATTGTTGCGTTGTAATTTTTCATCTGCATAATTGCAGCTAATGTATCTTTTTTTCGCATATGAAAAAGCTCCTTTATTCACATTTAAATTAAATACTTAATATCAATAAGCTCTATATATAATGACGCCTAATATGACTGCCCTCCTATCGCGGCATATTGTCATTATTTACTTATAACTACTTGCTACGGTGTCTCCCATGGCAATGAAGGCTTCTTTTTTACAGACTGCATAACTGCAGCTTTATTTTTGTTGCTTTTTTTATACTCTTCATTCCATGGAGAATATCTTGCACATTTCGTTCTATTAGGCGAAAAAATATCATAATAGCTGCAATACAATGTCTTGTGTGCTCTTATAGCATTACAGCACGTTCTGCAGTTACATTTTATTGCCTTTACCTTTCGTGTATTTTCAATCCGTCCCATTGCTGTTCCTGTTTTTTGATTAGTCATTTTAAATTCCTTTCTTTTTCTGTAAAAAATTTATTTTTTAGATTACACATATATAATATTTAAAACTTTAAATTTGTCCAAAGAAATATATATTTTTTTCACAAAAAATGATATAATACAATATTAAATGTAATGTATTAACAAAAAAGTACCGAACACTCAACATGTATTTGATTGTCAAAGTACTTTTCTCTTTTATTTGATAACAAAATATTATATAATCGTTGTATCGAAAGATTTTTGGAAGGGTTTTTTATGGAAGATTTTGCTGAAATAATATGTGGGACATTTTTTGGAATTTTAGGAGGGATATATTGCATTAGTAAAACGCTTCCATATATGCTTGCCTATCTATTCATAATATTTATACTGTTCATCGCTTATGGAAGATTCACACTTTATGCCAGTCCAGCCACATGGATAGTTACAGTATGTCTTCTATGTAATCTAAATCTATCTTCTATATCCAACAATAGTAATCTTATAATGATGATAATATTGTTTGAATTTCTTTTTCTTGCATCAACATATCTCAAATTTGCTCTATCATCTGTAATATATATGTCTGGAACTGTTATCAGTCTATATATTAGTGCTTTCATTGTGAGCTTTTTTGAGCAGCATATCTCGCCAAAAGCCGCTTGTATATGGTTCACTGTGATTTTTGCAATAAGTAGTTTATGCATTATAATGCATGTTTGGGAAATGTCTGAACATAAAACATATAAAGTATTGAAGGGAACAATGGCTAATATCATTGGCATATTTTGTGCACTAATTGTATTCTTTTTTGCCAATGTGCCAATTATATATGAAGAATTTAGTTTTTTTAAAAAATACGAAGAAATGGGGATTATTAAGTGTTTTCACTATATAATTCCAATATCAGTTATTGTATCCATTATAGAAACCATAATAATAGTCCTTCCGTCCATAAATAATAATTATTATTTAAAGAAAAGAGGATTATTACAATATACAAAATACAATCACAAAAAATGTAAACGATAATATATTATTCACAATTATATATAATAAAGTAGCTTAGAATGAGTCAATCACCGCTACGCGTTTTATGGAAAGTTAATCTAATTATAGCAGTTTTATAAGGATTTAGCCTCCCACAATTCTAAAAAATCAAAGAATTTTAAAGCATGGTGGAATTTACCCCTGCACTGGAATTTACTTTTTCAAGTCAGCTAAGTTTTTACAATATATTAAATATGTACATAAAGATGTTTATAAAAAAGAACCTGTTTTTACAGGCTCTCAATAAACTAATGGGTAATCAAACTAATGTCTCATATTTAAAAGGAAACGATTTGATGTTACAATTTTAAAATTCATTTCGTAATTTCCAAAATCAGCATCATCTGTAATTAATACGGCATTATTATCTTTAACAATTTCCACTAATAGCGAATCATTAAAGTCATATGAAAATCCATAGGTGAATATATTTTCTTTATTTATTTTATCAAAGTTGTCTGAAATAAACGTAAAATTAGGCATAATGTCATTAAATATAATATCAAAAATATCATTCATTTTTTCTTTATAGTCATCCGTTGGCCGATAATCTTTTTTATAATTTAACCTCTCTTGATTTTTATTTTTCTTATATAATTCAAATTCAATGCGAATGCAGCGATTTATAAATTCAGAAATCTGAACAGAAGAAATTAACAGATTACATTTTGCCTTATTAAGTTTGACCCATAAATTACTATATAATTCCTGAGTCTTTTTATTATACATAATATTATATGGGGTGAAAATATTTATTAGAATATTAGTATCTATAACTATTTTTGATTCTTTCTCTGGAGTATAATTTTCCAATGAAATAACTTTTTTATTACTCATTTCCTAATGCCCTTTTTACTATTTCTCGATAATCATTTTCGTTGGAATAAAAATTTTTGGCATTTTTGATTACCATATTGAATTTTCTGCCAGCACCTTGCGGTTGATTTATAATTTTAAGACACTTATTTAATGTATCACTGGTATAGTCTTTATACAAATGACCTATAGAAGCATTTAAAAATGGCGTTATAATACTTTCTATATCCGAAAAATCAATTATTATATTGTCTTCTTTATTTCTAAGAGCACTAACTATTTCACTATATAATAAATCACCTTGTTCCACTGTAAGTGCTGATGAACTATTTATTATGTCAAATACTTTTATTATTTTCTCATTCATTAATATCAGCTCCTTTATTTTATATTATTTGTTAAAAAATAATGGTTTCGTCTTTTTCTTTATTGTAAATATATAGATTATTATCTTGTAAATTAACACTAATGGTAACAATTGTTCCCGGAAAACAATTATCTAAATATATTGTTCTTGAACCTTTTGAGTTATATTCATACAATTCATCATGCGACACAATCGTAAAGCTTCCATTATTGTATTGCAAAAACTCCAATAGAGTTGTTAATCCTAAACCTCCCGGCTCATTTATCTTAGTTGAATTTCCTTCACCTAAAGCCCATTCTATGTGTTTTTCCGGTGAAGATTTCCCTCTTTCAGAAAAATATAAATTAATTTTTTGCGTAAACGTTTTTCCAATATCTACTATTGAAAATTCTAATTTATTTTTTCTTCGAAAATATTGTCCGCAAACATATACTGATTTAGCTTCTGCGTGATCTATAACATTATTGAATATTTCTAAGAAATTGTCCATTACTAAATTTTTATATTCAGACGACATTATTGGAATTTCTTTATGCTCAAAAATATAAAAAATTAGATACTTTTCAAATTCTTCTAATTGTTCAGTTTGAGCTGAAAAAATATTATATTTTATACAAGTATTATATTTATCTTCTTGTGATTTAATATTAAGATACTTTGCAAATTTATTTCTTGTCATTAATTTTTGTATACTTGGATTTACATTAGTAAATTTAATTAGATTATTGTTTTTGACAATTGATTTATCAAAGCAAGCCCCTAAAACAGCAAATAAATTTGCAGAAATAAATTGAACATGTTTAAAGTCTACAGTTATTTCTCGCTCCTTGTGATTTAATAGCTCATTATATAAAGATGCTATTTGCTCATATGTACTTTTATCATTATTTAGATTACAATCAAAGGTAAATATAAAATCTGTACTTAAATTCATCTTACTTATTATTCAATATTAATATTTTTAGTCCAAGTAAATGCTTTTATATCAATATAACATATATATGATTAAATAGCTATATTATTTGTAAATATTTAATTATTTTACATTAGGATTTATTTCGATAAAACAAAATTTATGCATAGAACTAATTTAAAGAAATTTGAATCATATGTAACATAATACTTATTTGCTTCCCACTGTGCTGTCATGATGATTGAATTAAGCAAATGACCATCTTTCCAGTCTTTTGGATAATAATTGCTTCCGGCACTGTATTCTCCATTGTCTTCAGTTCTGTTACATTTCCATTTTGTAAACTGATAACCTGTTCTGCTTGGTGCTCCATGCAGGGTTACGCCTGTCTTGTCGCGGTTAAACTTGCCTTCCTGTATTGAATTGTCTCCCTGTCCGCCGTTTAAGTCATAAGCTACATTAAATTTATACCGGTCAAATTTTACTTCCATTTCGGTACCAGTGAAGGAGTAACCAATGTAAGCAAATAATTTATCATTAGCGTCAAGTGTTTCTTCAAGCTGTTTATATTCATTTGCTTTTACATTACAACCGTTATCGTTATTCCATTTAGTGATACGTGCGCTGACAGGGTAGTAACCTTCATTATTATCTATAGACGCAAAAATACCTATATATGGTGTTTTATTTTTAACGTCAACATTACTCATTGTGACTTCATAATCAAAATAATTTCCGCCATCGTGATTTACTTGACCTTTAGATATTATAGTGATAGTACCATAACCACGATTGTTCCATTCCGGTTTCTTACTTTGACTAATCTTATCATCACTATAATAAGATTTTATTCTCACCGCATGTTCTGCGTATACATGAAACGTCTTATTCTTATAAATATGGTCTGCTGCCTGCACTTCCTGCGGTTTTCCAATAGACATTGCTGAGACACAGGTAAATCCCAATACCAGTAATAACGCGGTTTTCTTTAAAATATTCTTGATTTTGCCGTGCATTTGTGAGTTAACCTCCTTATAAATTGAACTTCTATATAGCTGGATTTTGCAAAATTACAGATAAAAATATCTATTATGATAGAAAAACATCTGTTAACAATTTGAAAGAACCAAATTTTATAACAAAAAAAAGAGAACCTACATTTCTATAAGTTCTCTTTAAGGCAAATACTATTTAGTATCATAAGAATACGTCTTTTAAATTATGCTTAAAATAAAATGCAATTAATAATATCCAGCCGCTGTTAAATATCTCGAAGCATCTGTCTCAGTTCCATCACTATGCCAATTAGATGTTATATCATTAGATGTAATTGGTTCTCCATTTGCCCAAAGGCCATTGCTTCCAAGCCTATTTGCTTCACTTAAATCATACTTCCACTTAGACTTGTCAACCTTAATCTTGTTTCCATCACAATCTGTTACATAATCACCCTCATCCTGTTTAGGTGTTTCTGCAGCGCTGCTTCCGCCTGATGAACTTCCGCCACCATTATTATTGTTAGAAGCTTGCTGACCACTGTTTGATGAGCCGTTGCTCTTATTGCTGCTGCCGGATGATGACTGACTGCCTGAATTATGTTTCTTATTATTCTTGCCTGATGAACTGTTGCTTGAACCGCTTCCACCATTGTCAGCAACTGCCTGATTAGAATCTTCCTGAGGTTTGTTATTAACTGTTACGTTACTTGTTGCACTACTTGTAAGCCCATACTGGTCAGTAACCTTGTATGTAGCCTGATAGCTTCCAGCAGTGTCAGTTTTTACAGCAGAGCTGTCAACAGTAACTGAGCTTGTTATATCAGCGCCTTTGCTGTCTGTCGCTGTAACACCTGCCATGTAGTCAATTGACTCGCCAGCAGTGATAGTCTTATCTGTAACTCCATTAATAGTTGGAGGTGCAATCACAGAAATCTTGACAGGCACTTCTGACTCATTGCCCGCATTGTCTGTTACAACAATGCTGTTGTCATAGTCTCCTGCTTCTACATATGTAATCTCATCATTGCTTGAAAGAGATACGTCACCTACCGCATATACTGCTGAACTTGCGTCCTTTTTAGTACTTTCAGTGCTAGAATCGTCCGAAGATACCGGACTCTTTTCAGTGCTAGAATCGTCCGATGCAGTTGTCTCTGTTGATGTCTCTGTTGTTACCTGTGCTACTGTATCAGGCTTTGTCTTAAACTTGGCATCAGCCACACCTGATGCTTCCTTGATTTCAGATATACAGTCAGTTACTCTTACAGGATTGCCTGTCTGCACTACTATCGAATCTTTTACTGTTGCTTCCGGTGCCACGGTATCCTTAATCTTCACTGTTACCTTGTACTCTTTCTTGTCATAGGTAATAGTGGCTTCATATTTGCCTTCCTTATTGAAATTAACTTTCTTTGCATCAATCTTTGCAGACTTGGCCTCATCCTTTGAAATATCCAGTATATCTGTTACCTTGATTCCTTTTTCGTTTCCAAGCTCCACTGTTACAGACTTTGAAAGCTGCTTAGGTCCGCCGCAGGCTGTAAGTGTCGCTATAGTCATTGCTGCTATGAATGCAGCTGCTGTTTGCTTCTTCATTGTTTATACTCCTTTACTTCGTAGTCGCACTAAAGTACAGTACTCCTTTTATCTAACTATATATTGTGCTTATTATTAGTTCTTACATATATATAGTATTCCTTTATTTTAATTTGTCCAAAGATAATGATATTTTTATATATGACATTAGTATAACATTTTTCCACCTAGGAGTATAGGACTAATGTGAAAAATTTTATAATATATTTATGTGTATAAATATATGTATAATTATGTGTATAATTATATATACACAAATAAAAAGAACACAGCATTTCTGCCATGTTCTTTTTATATTGTGTCAAAATCAATTAATTTACCAGATGAGTATGAAGCTTATCGGTAATTGATATTATCTGTTTGCTTGCATAATCCTTTGCACAATAGAATGATGCTGTTGTTCTCAGATCACATTCATTTTTATTGTAAGGTTCAATAGGAACTACTGTTCCTGATACTGTTCTGTTTCCCTTGTATGGAATTTCAACTGTATCAACAGTTTTAATGTCATAAGTTCCATCAGCCTTTTTCGGCATATAGGTGTTTGCCGTTGGTATATAAGCTGGAATTTTTATTCCATTTGTTATTCCATCTAGCCATTTGTCACCGTTTGTTTCATACGCCTTAACACTTGTATCATCCAGATAAAGTGGAACAATGAACGGATAATCTGTTATTCTTGCACAGTCTCCGCTTAATGCAAGTCTGTTGTCCACATAAGCACCATCCACATTTGCAATGGTACCAAGATTCTTTACAGTCTGTCCCTTTGCAACATCAGTCTGTGCTGCTGCCTGAAGTGCAGGTGGGAAGTTTACATCAACGGCTTCTACATATCCATATGTTACAATATGAACTTTACCGGATTGATTAAGTAAGAATGCAGGTCCTTCTGCTGAATGACCATCTTTATCTTTTCCATCCTTGCCAATAGCGTATGATGTATCTGGTACTTCCTTGTCATCTCTTATAATTTGACTCCACATACTGATGTTTGTAACAATATTGTTCTCCGGATCAGATGAAGGTGGAGTTACTGACGTTGGTTTGTTTGGATCATTGCTTGGCTCTTTGTCCTTATAGACACTTATGTTGCCAGCTTCATCGCAGGCATATACTTTAATCTTAAGTTTTCTGCTTGTACTAAAATCTTCGTAAAGATTTGGCTTGTTTCCGCTTTCGTCCACTGCGATGTATGTGCCATTATATTTGTCACCGGATATGCGATTACACTTATAAGATTTGGAAATATTTACATTTTCCATATCAGTCACAACCGCCCAGACATGCTTAACTCCTGAAACAGAATTCTCATTTCCATTATCAGAAATTGTTGCTGTAATTTCTGTTCTCATTCCTTCCGGATTAACTCCTGTCACCATTCCATTACTGTCATAAATCATACTTGTGGTTCCAGCTAAAGGATTCTTAAGTGTGCCGGTCTTTACTATAAAGTTTCCGGTTGGCGCCTTAGTGTCTATCTTGACTGTTATTGCTCTAGTTGTTGTCTTATTACCTGACTTATCTGCAGCAGTACCATTAAACTTTGTAGCTTTGTTTGTGCTAAACGCCTTATTATTGGTTTCTATGGTACTTACATTATCATAGATGTTTGTAAATGACGTTCTTTCATAATACTTAGAACCGTTCTCTGTCAGATTGTAAACAGTGAGACGATCAATTCCGGAGCCTTTGTCGTGTGAGTAAAGATTTATGTATACAGGGTTGTTGAGCCATTGTGTATCCCATGAATCAGTCCATGGGCTGACATTCTTAACGCTGACATCATTCTTATATGTATAAAGAGTGCCTTTATTCCTGTCCTTTGCATAAGCCTTGTCAGAATATACTGTCTGTCCATTTCTGTCAGTTACCTGTAAATAAGTCTCATTTTTATCAGGAGCAGTGTCATCTTTCCATCTTGTATAGATAATAACCTTTCCCTTATCTTTCTCTGTAAGATTACTTACTAACTCTTCATCATCGTATGATGTCTTTTTAGGCTCATATTCGTCCCAGCCATTAAATGTCCATCCTTCAAGAGTATATTTATTCTTTTCCAGAGCTTTTTTCGGATCGTCATACTTAAAATCTGTTGTTGGCATAGTTCCATTAATCTTGCTGTCATGATTTACACCAGTTGGATATTTAGCATGATACTCTACAGTGTAGGTATTCTGTCTCCACTGGGCATACAGTATAACAGTTGCATTATTTTCTGATGTAAGGTTCTTAATGCTTGCTTTATTTTCATAAGGAGTTCCACTACCATCTGCTTTTGTGTTCCAGCCTGTGAATGTCCATCCGGTAAGCTTATATTTATTTTCATCCAGATTTTTATTCTTATCATATGTCATTGGCTGATTGTTCATGGTACCCTTTACATCATTACTTGCCAGAACATACTTATTATTCTGGGCTTTATTTTCTGGATCTGGTTTATTTTTATCAAATACTATTACGTACTCGTTTGGCTTCCACTGTGCATACAATTTAACATCATGAGCATAATTCCAATTAAACGGCTTGCCAATTCTTCCAGTCCAGTCTTCACCAGTACCGTCTGTCTTTGTATTCCAGCCGTTAAAAGTATAACCAGTCTTTTTAAATCCCTCATTGTTTCTTGTTGTATAAGGACTGTCATATGTAGCTGTATCAGATTTCATTGTTCCAGTACCACTGTTTGCATCATAGCTTACAGTATATGTATTTGGAGTCCAGTGTGCATACAATATTGCATTACCAGCATAATGCCATTTGTTGTCTTTCCAGTATGTTCCATCGTTTCTGCATTTACCAGTCTTATCATATATCTGTGTTCCATTGTTCTTTGTGGTATACCAGCCTTCAAAGGTATAGCCGGTTCTCTGCGGATTTAGATTTCCTACATCATTAAACGTTGTTTTGTCATACGTTGGTGATAATGTTGCAACTGTATTTGCTTTTCCGTCTTCAAGAGCTCCGCCGTCCAGATATCCGCCATTTGCATCCAGCGTAAGGGTATAATTATTAGCTTTCCAGTGTGCATATACCGTAACATTGGATTCCTTAATCCATTTACTGTCTTTCCAGTGAATTCCATTGTTACTGCAATTACCCTGAGCATTATATACCTGAATTTCTCCGTCTGAGCCATCTTCATTCTTAACTTTTTCGTACCATCCAATAAAAGTATAACCAGTCTTTACAGGATTTAATGATGAAACATTATTATTATCCTCATGATTATACTTCACTGTACGCTGAGCAGTTGTTACAGATTTATTATTATCTGTAATATTTCCACTGTTTGCATTAAATGTTACAGTAAATGTTCTTGGAATATAATAAACTTTAATAGGATTTTCCTTTGGTATATTTCCGGTAACTGTAAATGAGTTCACATTTCCAAATCCCGGAACAGCTATTTTATCAAGTTTATATCCTGTGAGATTACATTTCTTAAGGTCAAGACCTTTAACCGTGTACTGCTCATTGTAGTAAGCATTCTCAGCAAAAGTATCATACAATACACCGTCCACATAACGTTCTGTAACTATCTTATACTGCAGTCTATCATAATAGACATCAACTGTTGTATTCTTTGTTACAATAAAGCCGTTAGCAGCATTTTCTCCTGTAGCAGAATCTACCATCTTTGAATAACTGTATCCGCTAGGGATCATTGTTGTTTTTGGCGTATATAATGTGTTTTCTTCTATGGTATCTGTAACTCTTTTACTGATGTCTTCTTTATAAGAAGTCTCTCCATCCTGAAAATAATGTTTAACCGTTACGGTATATGAAACCTTAGGATTAGGATCAGGTCCCGGTTTACTGTTAGAGTATGCATAAAGTGTTACATCATTGCAAGGCATTGTAAACTTATAAGAAGCTTCTTTTGATGCCACGGTTTTATTTTCATATTCCCAATCAACGAATTCATAATCATTGTTAAGTTCTGCACCTATTGCCACTTCTTGACCATATATTTTATCCTGAGTCCATGTGTTATTAATATTTGTATCACCAGCGCCTATAAGTTTTCTGAAGCCTTTATCTCCATTTGCAATTTTAAGAGTAAGTTTATAAGAATTTCTGCTGTAGTAGTAATTTACAACAGTACTTCCATCACCCTTAATTTTAACGCTGATAATTCCATCATCCACTGATTCAGGTATCTGGTTTGAGCCTGTGCACGATTTATCTTTATTAAGAGTAAATCCTGTGCTGTCAAAAAGAGTCTTATTTGTTGTTGGAAGAACCTTTTCAACACTATCTGTTTTTGCACTTCTCATTTCTTTTGTAACATATTGATAATTACCATTTAAATCTTCCTTATAGTAATTAACCGTATAATTTACATTCAGTGCTTCCCACTGCGCAAATACTGTAGTACTGTGAGTTTCCAGATATGTCACATTAGTGTCAGCTGGCCATTCTCTGCCCCATGTTCCATCAGTATTCTTTTCTCTCCATCCAGTAAGTTTATATCCTGTTCGATAAAACGTATTATTAGTAGCTCTTACATGATAAGGGGTATTATATGATACACCATCGCTAATTGTTTCTTTGCCAGTAGATGTTTTACCACCATTACCAATATAATGAAAACTATACTGGTTTTTTGTCCACTTAGCATATACCGTGGCTTCACCTTTACTATTTACATTAGCCTTTTCTGTTCCATTACGATTTTCCTCATGAAAATAAGTAGGAGTTGTTGTAACCATACCATCTTCATTTACTACAAGATCGCCTTGACCATTAGGCTGTGTATAGTAACCGCCGAATGTATAACCAGTTTTCTGTGGTGTTCTGATACTGCATACAGACGAACCATCAAGAGTTGTGTCTGTATATGTAATTTTTGCCCAGCCATTGCCTTTGTTTGTTCCGGTTTCCATTGAACCATTTGTTACGCCTCCGATGTAGCCGGAACCGCCGCCAGCTGGTGGACCGTCATGGTAACTATTATAGTCTTCTGCCTTCCAAGTATATCCACCATAATATCCTCCGCCACCACCGGCGGCACCAACAGTCCAGTTTTTATTTATTGTTTGAAAAAAATCTGGAGAGGATTGTCCAACACCAAATGCATATCCAGAACTTTGTGTTCCGCCTTGAGCTACAACCTTGTTATTTTTTAATATTGAACCGCCAGATAGTCCACCGCCACTGCCGCCAACTGCCTGCCATGAACTGCCACCACCGCCGCCAGCAACCGTAATTATTTCATTTTTATATTTAGCATAATTTGCTAGTACACCTCTATTAGTTGTGGTTATAGATGTTGCACCGCCACCGCCACCGGAACCATCATCATCGTTTCCGCCATCACTGGTGCCTTTTCCGCCACCATTCCAACCACCTTCATTATATTTTCTCCTATAATCTGCATCTGAACCTTTACCGCCAACAGCAATATAAATAATTTGTCCTTTTTTCATATGGTAATTGCCTGTTGCAATTCCGCCTAGTCCACCTTGAGTAATGTTAGCGCCATCTTCCATCGACATTCCGCCTTGTGCTCCTGCAACTTCAAGCAAATATTCACCGTCGCAAGGTGCAGTGAATGTCTGAATAGAACCTGTATAATTAAAGTATTTTTCCACAACATTATACTGACCAAGTTCTTTTGCATTATATGAAATGGTTGCCCAGCCATTGCCTTTATTTCCACCATTTGTCATTGAACCGTTTGTTACACCGCCAATGTAACCAGAACCACCAAGACCACCAGCCATTACGCAATTACCATGCATAAAAGCACCACCCCAGTAGCCACCGCCGCCACCATAAAATCCTTTATTCTGAGCGTCAGCTGTTAAATAATAAAGAAAGCCATAAGAAGTACCTGAATAAGGATTACTTAAACAGCCTCCACCTAGATTTGAACTATGTCGTTCATATTGTGTAAAATTAAAATGTCCTGTTTGATTAGCGCCTTTGTTAACAGTTGTATATATGTTTCCATAATCATTAGAGATTCCAGTGATATATTTTACGGTTCCAGTTTCAGTTCCGCCACCAGCTGCACCATCTACAGCTTTGCCTACATAGTATGTGGCGCCGCCGCCTCCTCCAGCAACAATAACACGATTGTCTATTCCATTGCCACCTTTTCTGATGTCAGTAGCTCCACCGCCGGCTACCAAAGAACCTTCAACGTAAATGCCATTTGCGGCTACTCCTGACCAGCCAGAATCACTTCCGTTATATGAACCATTGTAACCAGATGGTTTGTTACCGACTTCAATTGCAAGTGTTTCACCCTTCTTAAGTTTAATTTTACCTGTAGATGTACCACCATCACCTCCGCAACCTTTTGCAGGTTCTTTGGGAGTAATATTGTGGTCTCCACCCTGCGCACCTGCAACAGTTAAAGTGTATTCACCATCCGCAGGGGCAATGAAATACTGAGTATTTCCTGTATAGTCAAATCTCATTGTAGCAATACCTGTGCTTACATCATAATCTGCAAGGGATGTGTAGTTGTATTCATTATATTTTTCATAAAATGCAGCTGTACCTTTATCAATATCAGCTCCTTGATTATCAAGCTTAATCTTGTAATCCTTTGGCACCCACTTGGCAAAAATTGTGGAATTAGCCGCAAATTTGGTGTTTACATTATTAATGGTTCCATCGGCGTTGATAATTTCTTCGCCATGAAACGTTTTGTAATTATTCTGTTCAGTCCAGTAACCATCAAAAATATAATTATCTTTCTGAGGAATATCTATCTTTCCATTTGGAAAAGTATTTGCAGCTTTACTGTCGCTAAAGAAACCGACAGAGTATTTTTCGTAAACATGTGTAGTCCCTGACTTGGTTGCTCCCTGATTGTCAAGAGTAATGTCATAAATATTTGGAGTCCAGTATGCATACACATATTTGCCTTCATCATCAAAAGCATTATTTTTGGCTACAATGTTTCCATTCTCGTCTATATATTTAGTTCCTTTGCCATATTTTTCAGTATAGTAGCCGTTAAATTTCATACCTGTCTTTTTAGGAACAATTACATTTGATATGCTACCACTTCCATCAGCATAGTCTCCCGCAAAGTCTTTTCCATAAGTTTTGTTACTATACCAGCCATAATCATATTTTTCATAAATATATGGTGTTCCGTCTGATGTGGCATACTGGTCATCAAGTATAAGCATATACACATTTGGTTTCCACTGAGCATACATGTTTATTGTTGCTCCATTTGTGCTTGTAAGATTCTTTATATATGAGCCATTTGAATAATCAGTACCTTTATCATTAGCCTGTGAATCCCAGTATCTGAAACTCCATCCTTTGATGCTATAACCGTTTTTGCTGAGATTTGGTGTATACCCTGCTGATTTTATTTCATTATTATAAGAATGAGTTGAATTAGTCATAATTCCTGACACATCATGACTTGCCTTATCCGGTTTATTCTTATTATATGAAACATAATATGTAATTGGTGTCCAATGCGCAGTCAGTACTGTATCAGCATCAGTTCCAAAAGATGATCCCGGATAATAAGTGCCACCATCGCTTCCATCCCAGTAATTAAAGATATATCCTGTTTTGGTAGGTTTTTGAGATGAAAGGGTTAAAACGTAACCATAAGTCTTGATCTGATTTCCCGGTGCACCTGTTCCACCATTTGCATTGTAAGAAATAGTATATGTCTGAGGTTTTCCGTAAGCGGTATAGCTTAAATCACTTGTAACTTTAACACCAAATGAGCTTGAACTGCTGCTACTGTTTGACCAGTAATTAAAATCATATCCTGTAGAGCATGTTGCACTGATTGTTGCCCAAGCACCGTAAACATAAGTACCTCCTCCTGATACACTTGAAATGCCTGTTCCTTTATAAACATATACATTTCTATATAATCCTTCAGGAGATTTATTGTAATAATGTCTTAAATCATCAGGATGTCCCCAGCCTCTAGCTTTTGAAATACCTTCAAATGTATCATACACTTCGCCTGTTGTATTGCCCCAGTCGTTAATGGTACCATTAGGTGTATTTGAGTTTGCAGGCACTATACTCATTACAGCGTCAAAATACAGCGTACCGGCGCCACTATTGATGGCAGCCTGATTACTGAAACGTGATTTAAGTCTATTAAAATCTATATAATATAAGTTGTATTCAGTACCGTTTGAATTTGAACTTGGGAATTTTCTAATATAACTTCCGTTTAAACTACAATAGACAGATTCCTGATAGCTTCCATTCTGATACAGACTTACTTTCCAGCCAATAGTCCTGTATCTGGTGTGATTGGCAACTGCTTTTGTTCCAGCTGAGCCAAAATACACTCGCGGTTCTCCATTTACTACGGAAAATATACATCTGTCGCCATATGTATTGTAGTAATCGGCAGCATTGTCCCATGTTCCCGCCTTTACGTCAGTTTTTGTGCCTATAATAAATGCCATTGCAAACATAAATACAGGCAGTAATACATTTAAGATTTTTCTTTTGGTAATCTTCATCATGACGATTTCTCCTTAATATTATAGAATATCAACCTTTTATCAGGCTGCTAAATTAGTTCTATTTACTATTTATAAACTTGGATTTTGTAAAATTACGGAAATATATATCCGCTAAGTCGTAAACAAAACGCTCTATAATATATATGGATTTTGATAAAGAACAGGAAAAATCCGTTAACAATTTGAAAAGTATCAAATTATTTGAACAACAAAAAAAAGAGTCCATCTTTTACGAAGGACTCTTTAAAACGTTTATATCTGCTAAGATATACTAAAAGTTGTCTCATATGCAATTCGATCGTCACCATTCATTTCACCAGTTGTATACATCTTGCCGTAATAATAAAGACCATATGATACACCATTAAGAGTATATTTAACGCCATTTGGAACGACTATTAATGCATCCTTACAACTATCTGAAGAACTAATGCTATATCCTCTACTCATCAAATAATTGCCAGCTTCATTTTCAGCATCAGCTCCACTGCATCCGCCACTAAGCCATTTCTGTACAATACCATCAATATGTGACTTTTCTTCAGCAGTAATACCGTGAGCAACTGAACCATCATACAAAGTTTCAGCTACACCAGTTTTAGGATTAGCTGGCTGGCTTGCTGCTGAACCACCGCCATTAGATGATGACTGTGAGCCAGAAGAACTGCTACCTGATGAACTGCTACCTGATGAAGAATTTTTCTTTGAGCTTTTATTCTTTCTGCTTGAGCCTTTATTGCTCTTATTGTCAGAAGTTCCTGCATTGCCATTATCTGTATCACCAGAATTATCAGAAGACTCTTCTGCTGGAGCGTTTACAGTAATATTGCTGACAGCGCTATTGTGCAAGCCATTACTATCAACAACAGTATATGCTGCCTGATATGTTCCAGCTACACTTGTGTTTACTGCAGAACTATCTACCTGCACTGAGCTTGTTATATCAGTACCTTTGCCATCAGTAGCTGTGACACCAGCCATGTAGTCAATTGTATCACCTACAGTAATAGTCTTGTCAGTAACCCCATTTATGGTAGGTGCATTGATGACAGAAATCTTTACAGGCACTTTTGTCTCGTTACCGGCATTGTCTGTAACAACAATATTATTGTCATAATCTCCTGCTGTAACATATGTAATCTCATCATTGCTTGAAAGATTTACATCACCTACAGAAATTGCCTGTGCTTCTGTCGATTCAGCCTTTTCCGTAGATTCTGTTGATTCTGCTTTTTCTGTAGACTCAGTAGTCTCTGTTCCCTGAGCATTGTCTGCCTCAGGCTTTGTTTCAAACTCTGCCTTTATATTGCCTGATGCCTCAGTAACTGCATCCAGACAATCTGTTACATGAACTGCTGTTCCTGTCTGCACTATAATGCTTTCCTTGGCTGTTGCTTCCGGTGCCACTGTATCCTTAATCTTAACAGTTATCTTGTATTCTTTCTTGTCGTAAGTAAGAGTTGCATCATACTTGCCCTCTTTGTAAAAGTTTACTTTCTTGGTGTCAACTTTTACATCCTTAGCCTTATCTTTGCTTACATCCAGTATATCTGTTACCTTGATGCCATCTTCTTTGCCAAGCTCTACTGTTACAGATTTTGAAAGCTGTTTAGGCCCTCCACAGGCCGTAAGTGTTGTAATTGTCATTGCTGCTATGAATGCAGCTGCTGTTTGTTTCTTCATGTGTTTATACTCCTTTTTAATAAAATATACATGTAATCCTATATGTTGTGTTTACTATTAGTTCTTACATATATATAGTATTCCACTATTTTATTTTGTCCAAAGAGAAATGGAATTTTTGTGCATTTTATTATAGCACGTTTAGAGATAGGAGTATAGACCTATTTCAAGAGAAATTTATAATATATTTATGTGTATTAGCTCAGCAATAAACATCCAAAAAAAAATGTCGTAAACATACTAACATTGTAATATGTTTCTGCTCCTTTACAAAAATATGCAATTAACTTTTGTAGCAACAATTTTTCATTTTTTAAACATATTGTAAAGATGAACACTTGTAAAATAAATTATGTTACCATTACCTTGTTAATATATACCCAATACGGTGACAAATTTTTACACTTTCGTCTCATGCTCGGCTACAACTATCTGATAAAGCAACCGAGCACAACTTGATTCAATATTTTTTTCCTTATTATGTTGTTTTCTATGGACAAGCTTATTATACAACTAATCCGCCCTTACCAGTACACAAGGCAGTTGTTTTTTATATATTGCTGGATATTGTTTTATGATTTTATCACGCCAATCGCTACTACATTCTTTTTTCTCAATGAGTCCTACCGATTTATCCAGGATAAAGCTATGTATTTCTTCAATATTCTTCACATCTAATTGTGAATTATGTAATAACTTCTCTAACTCCATAATGTCATTAATATCTAATCGATATAAGAGTTTTTTTACTTCATCTACCAGATAAAATGTTCCTTTAATTCCAATACAATCTTCTACCTTATAACATTTAGATCTTAATTTTCTAAGCTCCCGACATAAAATACTCTCATCTGCATGTTCTGCTAAATATTTATTTTTATCATTATTATTTATTTTGCGTTTTCCCTGTTTTTTCCAATTTTCTCTCTGCTTTTTAGATGGTATTCTAATTTTATATAGGACATTTTCATCTATTTCATCCAAGTTATTTACCCGATAAAATTTACAGATTCGCTCAATATTTACCTGCATATCGTTAGTTGTACAAGCACTCATTGCATAGTCAAGAAATTTTCTTATATTAGAAAAATTAGATTTAGCCAATTTAGTATATAAAATACACACACTATCATATTCAGATTTTGTGGCATGTTTTCGCCACCATTCCCATAGCGAAACGTAGTTTTCATTTTCTTCGATTAATTCTTCCATATAATCCTCAATATACTTCATATTATCAGCCATTCTAGAATAAAAGTATACTACCTCATATGGAAGATTAATTTTTTCCCTTTTATTGTAAGCTCTTACATGTTTTTTTTCTTCAAAATGTTCTTCATTAATAGGCTCTATTTCGAAGGCTTCTTTACGACATGTATACAAATAAAGTTTCTCTAGACTAATCTTTTTACCATTAATTAACTCAATTTCAGTTCCTGTTATACTTTTAAATATATAAATAATATTATAATAAGCGTCAAAATACCAACTTTCTTTATTTGTTCGTGTATTATCTGCTAGCCAAGCGATTGCATTTATCAAAAGCTTACTGTTGATATTATCTTCTTTTATGTAATCTTCGTATCTCAGATAATATCTGTTATAGAATTCTACATTATCTATTTGCTCTATTAATATTGAAAAAAAAGATTCAGCTAATTTAAAATTCCGCGTTATGACGTTCGAGTTTTCTTTTCCAAATTTAGACAATAGTTTAGTAAATGGGTTTATATTGTAGCGATATATATCGTTGCTTTTTAATAATTTTTTAACTGTTGATAAACTTACGCCACACATTTCTGCAATGCTCTTTAAAGGAATTTCTGGATTTTCAAGTACCCTTTTTAGGATTTTCTTATTTCTTTCATCCCGTTGCCTAGCTTTCTCTTCTTTAGCTTTTTCTCTTTCTCTTTTTCTTTTTGACTCCAAAAAACCTATTTGATTTCCCTCTTCCTTTGTAATATCCATCAACTCAGTTAATTTTTTGTTAGAAAATCGGTAACTTGCCCTTCCATTCAATTCACTTATGATAGATCTTATCTCAGAATCGGGTAACGAAGTTGCAAAGCGCCTATTAAATTCCCATAGCTTATTTTCAGCCTGAGTTTGGGAAAACACTTGAATGGCACAATTATAATAAACAAATGCCATGTTTTCCCTCATTTTATCGCCGTTCTGTGCCCTCATATCAGCCAATTTTGTAATATAATTCATCCTACATTTCATTAGAAAAATATCATCTTCTTTCGAATAAATCATGTCCTTTGCTTGATGCACATTTGGCTTCACATCCCCAATCTGAGCAATTTCATTAAAATCCTGTATATAAATGACATTCTCATTGTGTTGATGGATATATTCAATCTCAGCATATTTTCCGGCTTGCGAATTAAACGTTCCCGGTAGTCTTACAACTCTTGATGCATCTTTTACGCATTTATCTACTTCGACTATCTTATTACCGTCATTATCTACTAGGTCAAATATACCTTGATATATTTCGATGGTGGCATCATATGTAAGCTCGAATTTTTTTACCATTTTTTCATTTATATCGCTAATATAAACTGGTTTTTCAAGTATATAATAAATTCCGAATCCTCGACCTGTACATACAATAACAGTAGGAGTACTGATTATACCTTTATCAATAGTATCATATAATTTTTTTCTTACTTCATCTAAAAGCTTATCATCAGAGCAACTATGACAATCAATATCAATATATAAAGCGGTACGCGCTAACACATTACTTGCTGCTCTTGAATCTCCTCTATATATTCCAAGTGATATATATGAGTCTACCCCATCTGGAATATTTAGTTCATCTGCAATAAAATGCACTGACTCCTTCCATCCATCTTTTTCCGTCTTTGAAGCCAAAAAAATACGTGACATTGGCGAATATGCATGATATAATATCTGCATAAATAGTTTGACTTCTTTGTATTTCATATTTTAGTGTCCTTTCTAAAATAACTTGGTTGATTCGTTCCAAGATAAAGATGGATTCTAGAAAATGAACACTAATATTTTTTGTTATTGTTGCTTATATTCTCCTGAGTTTCAGAACATAAGCTTTTTTCATTTCATAACATACAAAAAAAATCACACCAACTAGATGTGATTTTCTTAATAGCCTTTATGCAATTTATTCTTTATATAATCCATACTCCTAATATCAAATGTATATACCTCATATCAAGATATCGTATATTCTCTTTTTTATGTATATAACTCTGATTCTTCCACATACGCTTTCAGTGTGATATCTATCACATGCTTCTCCATTACGAAATGCTTGCCAAATGGGTTGATAATCAAGCCTGCTGCACTTTCATTTTCTAAAGCTGCCTTTAAAATCTCTATTATCGGAGCCTGTGTGACAACACCGGATATTTCTCTACTATGAGCTTCGCTCTCATTCGTGAAAAAATATAACCATTCGTTATCCTCCGTAGCTGACGTAATCAATCCGTATGAACCATTTTCCATAGCTAAACAAAGCTCTGTTAACACCCATACAAAGTTTTCATGATTTTCGTCATTATAAAATTCTTCTATGGCTTGCTCAACATGGATATTACGTGTAAGTTCAATGTTTTCATGTGGCTTTTGTCTTCCTAGAATAGTGTCAAATTCATTTAATACACTTAACATATCCTTACTAATCCTGCTTCGACATTCTCTTTTCAAATGTTCCGGAACTCCATAAAATGCTTCTGCTATGCTTCCAGTTATTGCCGCAAGCGTATCTGTATCTCCTCCAAGAGAAACTGCATTGCGAATAGCATCCTCAAAACCATCACTTTCAAGAAAAACTGTGATTGTCTCAGGTACTGTCTGCTGGCAACTTTCTACATGATGATGTGTCGGTCTTATATCTGCATGCATCCAGCTAAGAGCATACTTAAATTCCTGTTATATATACAACTCTTTCCATAAAAAAAGAGCCACAACTGTGACTCATTTTGCTTTATTCACTTTTTGATAAATCAAGCCTTCCCTTAATATAGCCAGTATAAATTAGCTGATATATCGGATATACTACCAGAGTATATGTTATCCAATCCTGACCATTATCCTTATACTCAATTGTCAAGCCAAACGCAACAAGTGAAAGAGCGAATGCTATCATGCTAACCCAGAACATAATTGTTCCAAATCTAAACTTTATACCTTCAAACCATGTAAATACAAGGCATGGTGTAATATAGACCAAGCATGTGACCATATTGTATCCTGTGAGAATCACAATAGTCAAAGCTAGTATCAAAAATATTGCAAGCATCATAGACTCTCCCGCATCAATTATCGTGTATTTTTTTGTTTCATTTAAGTAATTCATATAGTCGTCCTCCCTTAAAAATGATAAATGTATATATAACATAAATGGAGTTTACAGGATTTTAAATGAATTATCTATTAATATTTGATCTATTGATATGTCTGTTCCATAAGAGTGTACATTATCCGTGAACTTATTTAAATCCGGCAAAACGTCATCTGTCAATGTTGTTATCTTACTCTGTTGTACCCTTCTCTCAATTTCGTTCTCAACTGCCTTCTTTTTCGAATTGTATTTCCTTGATTGTCAGTATCCGCTGCAGTCGCTCAGGATCAGTCCGATTAATAATTTCTTCCTTATTATCATGCCACAACTCATCCTTTTCGGCCTTGCTGTAATAAAAAACTTTCATATGCCCCGGTTTAAAAGGATAAACATAATCAACCTTGTCATATACCGTAGGCTCCTTAATATTAAGATATTCAATTATCCTCTTGCATTCCTGATCCATTTCATCCGCAAACTCCCCATATTGGCGTATATACTTGTACCATGACATATCTATGCCTATACCATGTATCCCCATTGTCGAGATGTAACAAACAAATCCATGTAAGCAGAACTCCACCTCCTCTTCATGTAATTCTACCTTTTCGCAATTTGGGAATATTGCTTTTACGATATCAATTAAAATATCACTTGTTCTTAATGGTGTATTGCAGATATATGTCCACTGTTCCTCTGTTACAGGTCTAGTCTCATCAAGCTCCTCTATAAATTTAATTTGTTCTTGTTTATCTGCAATATCACTTCTGATAATGTCTATTGCTTTGCTTTTTTCGTCCATAGAAATTCTCCTTAAAAATCAATTCTAAAATGTCTTATCTGTCATATATACCCAATACGGTGCCAAAAAAATACACTTTCATTATAAAACTATCGTACATCATTCTTATTCCATTTTTCCAATAGTCTTACTGCTTTCACATGATTTTCTTCATTTGGATTCAAGTAATGCTTCGCTACTTCACACATATCCCTCACATATCTACCATCATACAATGCTAACGCAATAACTAACACAATTATTGGATAATAGCAATCAAGATTCCACTTCTGTACCTCATAATAATCACTGCATGCATACTGTATCTCCCAATACCCCTGCATCGCAAAGAACAGCCATTCATCCAACATAATCGCAGCTTTAATGGCTTTCTGCTCATTTTCCTTTGGTGCTTTACCCATTACAATTGTCCACAGCTTGTCTATCACATATAAGCGCTCTCCAAAGGTCTGATCCGGGTAACGCATAGAATATTCTGCCAACATATCTCTCATTATTCTCGTAGCGCCGCTGCCAAAAGGTATAAACAAATTTTCAACTTTGAATGTTTTCGTATCATTATTGTTAATTATAAAACACTCCGAAAAATTCATCGACATGATTGAATGATCGCTAATTCCGTCTGCCACTGTATTACGTGTTCCTGTTACATTTAATAATTCTAATGCTGCCTTTGCATGGATGTTTGTTGTTGCCATAATAATTCCTCCTTTAAAATTTCATATTTTGTATATTCTATCCATATAATATTCAAAACATAAAATTTGTCCAAAAACAATTAAAAAAAATCAAAAAACATTTGCCTTTATTTTCGTGCTATGGCATGCTATGATATCTGCAGAGTAGCAGAAGCCTTTATCATATGAAAGGCGACGCAAGATGAAAAAGACAGAACTACTTAACCAACACACGTCTCCCATTACTCTGCTTCCGAGCGGATATTACTACACGCGATTGGGAGGAAGGAAAATTCAAAGGAGGCACAAAAAAGATATCGAAGAAGAAATCGTAAAATATTATGATTCGAGATATAAGACATTGAAAACAATTTATCCTGAATATCTCGACTGCCGAAAAATTGAAGTAGCCAACACAACCTGGAAGAAGGATGTCTATAATTTTAATACATATATAGAAAATTCAAAACTGGGTGATACTCCATTGCCCAATATAAGCTTAGAAGATGGATATACCTTTCTTAACCATTGTATAAGCGTTTATCCAGGTATGAAACATAAGTATTGGCACTGTATACGAGGAACACTTAATAGTATGTTCCAATACGCTATTGACCGATTATATATATCGAACAACCCTATCCATAAT